>Ga0209353_10000435_pt1 | contig 25433 bp, 40 predicted proteins | sample LauGreSpBDMM15SD_2_FD_187561 | JGI IMG/M metagenome (GOLD analysis project Ga0209353, IMG submission 187561) | Freshwater lake microbial communities from Lake Michigan, USA - Sp13.BD.MM15.SD (SPAdes) (version 2) | ecosystem: Environmental > Aquatic > Freshwater > Lake | place: Lake Michigan... | reverse complement strand
AGGCTTGGCGTGAACAGCCGGAGAGGATGGAGAGTATCCGGGTCAAGGCCATCACCGCAGCCAAGGCAGTCAAGGAACAGAAGAACCAACGGATCAGGGAAGCCATGAGCGCTTGGCCTAGCACCTTTGACACTGCGACCTTGAGGGAATACATCCTGAAGGACTTTACCTACAAGGGGAAGTTATCATCGCTTGTCTGGCGGATGCGTCGGCATGGCATGATGGAGTTTCGGGAGGACGGACTCTGGCACAACCTTTGCCACTTGCCCGCTGAGTAAGAACCTTTGTGATACAGCGCGTGACCAAGGCCGCGAGTATCAACGACCTGACAGCGCCGCACGCTGAGGCTAAGTCGTTTGATGCGTGGTTCTTTGCACAGCCCAAGAAGGTGCAGGATAAGATGCGTGAGTCCGGCGTGCTGCCTTACCGCGAGATGGTACAGTCTAGGCACGTGTTCAACATCGACCCTAACCATCCATCATGGGCGACCAAGGACGGTGACAAGGAACGCACTGAGGTCGACGCGTTCATCTCACGCGATCATGTGGGCGTCATGCTCAAGGCGTTCATGGATGCGCTGGCCTGCTCCGACTCATTCCCCTTCCGTCGCCACGTCGAGCTGATCAGGTGGGCGCTGTCTCTCCCTGGCTGTCTCGACTCACGCACCATTGCCCGGATGTATGGACGCTCGCACATCTGGGCACAGAAGCGGGCGCGTCAGATTAGGTCGACGGTGAACGGTGACGCGTGCGGCCTGTTCCCGCATATCAATTCACGCAGGGATAAGCACAAGATGCCGCGACGATGAAACAAAGAGTACCAACAGACCAAAGGTCTAAGGGCCTAGAATATTACTATCGCAACAGAGAGCGCTTGCTCGAGGTTAACCGATTACGTGCAAAGGCTGACTATGATTTAAACAGCGAAAAGAAGAAGGCCCATAACTCAAATTGGAGAAAGAAGAACAAGGGTAAGCATGAGGCCATGAAGAAGGCATGGAACAAGCGTAGGTTCTTTTACTACAAGGCAGTGATGTTAAAGGCCAGTAAGCGCGGAAGTCTTTGCTTTGAAACGACAGACCAACTCGCACGCGGCCTGATGTTTCAATGGATTAAGCAGCGCGGCAAGTGTGCGCTTACCGGCATCAAGCTAGACCGTACTGCCAACGCTGATCACGTTGTACCAGTGTGCAAAGGTGGAACGGATAACAGTAACAACTTCCAATGGCTCACGCCAGAGGCCAATCACTTCAAAGGCTCGTTAACCATTGAGCAACTTGCACATATGTGCCGCCTAGTTCTGACGTATATTGAACAAAGGAATCTTTTAAGCCCCCCCGTACCTGTGGCGTGGCCCGACACCACGAAGGTTTTTCGTGGGGCCGATGAGCAAAAACACCTGTTTTCTAATATCCCCCAACTCTGATGGCCGACCGCGTAACCAATGCTCAGTTTGCCGCTGCTTTTAACGTAACCGTTCAAGCGGTTTCTTACATGAAGCGGAACGGTATGCCGACCGAGTCAATCGAGGCCGCGCTGGCGTGGAAGGCCGAGCGTGACGCCAATCGTAGGGCTCGAGCACCACAGGCCGCACCGGCTCAACTCGACGACGGCTCCCTGGCTGACACAATCAGCGAGCACCGTGCCCTAGTCGGTCGGGCTCGCGGCGTCTGGCAAGCGGCCATGGAACAGGGCGACCCGAACCAGGGGAAGTACCAGTCAGCGTACAACGCCTCGCTCCGCTCGCTCGTGCAGCTCGAGGCCGAGCAAGAGCGGCGCCTCATCCTGGCTAAGGACTACATCTCCTCGAAGGAGGCCGGCGAAGCGATGCGCGAACTAGCGTCGGGCGTGGTCAACCGTCTCGACAAACTCGCCCTCGACGTGGCCGAAGGGTGTAACCCCGAGAACCCGGCTAAAGCAGTCAAGGTGCTCGAGGCATGGGTGCGCCGCGTGAAGGCCGAACTCTCCAGCGCCGATGAACAAGGCTGACCTGCTCCGCATCGGGCGGGACGTGCTCAAGCCATCAGACTCCGGCGACATCGTCGACTGGCTCGAGGACAACGTTCACGCCATCCCTGACTCACCGATGCCTGGACCGTTCCGATCAGAGCGGACGCCGTGGATTGCCGAAGCGCTGCGCATCGCCGCCGACCCCGAGACGCGACTGCTGACCATCCTCGCCAGCATTCAATCGGGCAAGTCTCTCTTCGCTCGCCTGTTCACCTGCCACATCATCGCCAACGCTCCGGGTCCGACGATGGTGCTCCAGGCTACGGACCCCGAGGCCAAGGACTTTGCCCTGCGTTACCTGCGCCCAGTGTGGGCCAACTGTCCGCCGGTGAAGGAGCGCATCTCGCTCGACGATATGGACAGGTCGACGACGACGGACTTCGACCGCATGACGCTTTACTGCCGCGGCATCTGGAACGAGGCCAACCTTCAGCGCCTGTCGCTTCGATATACAATTGCAGACGAGTGCTGGATGGCGCCTCCCGGTCACTTGGCTGAATTGAGCGCGCGCGTCACGGCGTTCGGCTGGATGGGCAAGCGCATCTTTATGTCGCAGGGCGGCAAGGCTGGGCAGGAGTTTCATCAGCTGCACGAGACGACTGACCAACGTGACTGGAACTTCCGTTGCCCGAAGTGCGACCACCTTCAGCCGTGGGTCTGGGAGCAGATCAGGTTCCCCGATAACGCCAAGGTCAGCGGGTCGTGGGACTTACACCAGGTCAACGCCGGCACGACCTACGAGTGCGCGTCCTGCCGAACACTCCTGCCTGACACGAACGCTACCCGCATCGAGGCCAACTCCCGCGGATGCTTTGTAGCTACAGCCGCTTCAGTCAACTCGGGCCACATCGGCCTGCACTGGAACGCCCTTGCAACGATGAGCTGGGGTGAGCTGGGCGTGCTGATGCTCAAGGCCAAGGAGTCAGTCGACCAGTACGGCGACGACAACGCCCGGATGCAGTTTAAACAGAAGCGGCTGGCGATGCCATGGTCAGAAGAGGGTGGCGAGATGGTCAGCACGGTCGAGGCCGCCAACTACAAGATGGGCGACGCATGGGACGCCGAGGCCATGATCTCGCCGAAGGGCCGGGTCATCGAGCAGACGGACGCACCGCAAGGCAGCATCCCTTTCCGCACGATGGGCGTCGACGTTCAGCGCGGTCACTTCTGGGTAGTCGTTCGCAGGTGGGCCAAGACCGGGCACAGTCGGCTGCTTGCCTTTGCCCGCATCGAGTCATGGGACAACATTCAAGCCTTTGCCAAACAGTACGGCGTCCACCCCGCCATGGTCTTCGTTGACTCAGGCGACAACACGACCGAGGTCTACCGCGAGTGCGCCAAGCGGAACTGGAAGACGGCCAAGGGGTCGGGCTCCGAGGACTTTGCCGTGACCGACAAGGACGGGAAGACCAGCCGGCGCTACTACTCCGAGAAGCAGGCGATCGTCGTCCCTGGCATCCCGCAAAGGGCCATCCTCGTCTCGCACTCCAACCTCGCCGGCAAAGACCTCCTGCACGGCCTCCGTGCCCGCAAGGTCTGGACGTTCGCCCTCGATGCCGACCCTGCCTACGTCGAGCAGCTGAACTCCGAGGTCCGCGTCAAAGACCGCCGGACGGGCAAGGCCCACTGGATACTGCCCCAGGGCAAGAAGGACAACCACGCCCTCGACTGTGAAATCCTCGCCCTGTTGGCCGCCGTCCGCTGGGGCATTGCCGGCAGGGAAACTACCGAAACCGACTTGCCTTCCACATGACCTTGGGCAACCTATCAGCAAGGGACGCGGCGCCAATTGTTGCGGGAAGGAAGAAGCTCGTGGCGTGGGTTGGTCGTCGCGTCCCCCCTCTCGGCTTCCATTCTGGGCATATCTAAATGGCCTCTGGACTCTTCATCGGACTTACGGAGTGCGAACTCCTCGACATCAAAGCCAAGGCTGTAGCCATGATTACCGAGGGTAAGACGCTGATGTCCTACTCCGACTCTGGCTCCTCGGCGTCTAAGCAGTTCGCTATGCCCCCCAAGGAGATGCTCTCCGAGGCGATGTTCGCCCTGAGCCGCCTCGATCCGCAGACCTACGGCAGGCGCACGACCGTCATCTCGACCTCCTGGTCTACGCGTCGCGACTAATCTATGGCCCCCCGCAAGAAGACAATCCCCACTGTCAGCCTCCGTGCTCCTAAGCCCAAGACCGGGCAGGCTGCGCCGTTGAAGCCACAGGCCGCCGTCATGGACACGCAGGGCAGCGGGTTCGGTGGAAGCTACTCGGGTTGGCAAAGCACGATGTTCTCGAACTCGCGCCGCGCCATCTTCGGCCAAGCACCGGGCGACCTACGCCAAGACCTGACGCCGTGGAACCGCATGGCGATGATTCGCAAGTGCCGATGGGCAGAGCGGAACAGTGGCCTGTTCAAACAGATTCTGAACGACATGGTGCTCTACTCCGTGGGCGATGGCATCAAGGCCCAGTCCCACGCGTCGACCCCTGAGATGCAGGAAGTCTACGAAGCCTACTTCGCAGAACGTGCCAAGCGCATCGACATCACGAACCGTTTCTCGTTCTACCAGGCTCAGGCCATTCTCCTCCGCGGTATGATCCGTGACGGTGACTCCTTTGCCGCCAAGGTCCGCAATGCCCAAGGCGAAGCCAAACTTCAGCTGATGGAAGCCCACCGCGTCGGCGACCCGCTCGACGAGACCACGGTCATCCCGGGCATCCACGACGGTATCATCTACGGCCCCTACGGTGAATACACCGCGGTCAACGTCTACAAGTCTGACGGCAGCAACCGCCAGATTCTCGCTCAGTCGATGATGCACGTTGTCGACCATGAGTACGCCAGCGGATGCCGCGGCGTCCCGCTCCTGCAAACCAGCATCAACTCCATCCAAGACGAGATGGAGATTCTGGCCCTCGAAAAGCAGGCCGTAAAGGACAACGGTGACGTGGTCCGCACCATCTCCAAACAGGGCGGCGTCCTAGATCAGGACACGGCCAACGAGTTGGGGGCGCTGAACGTCCCCTCTTACACCTCCATTGCCAACACGATGGGCGGCAAACTTCTGGTGCTCGACCAGGGCGAGTCGATGAACTCCTTCCAGAGCAACCGCCCCAACAGCACCTTCGTCGGCTTCCTCGCAGCGCTTGAACGCGACATCGCTCAGGGCGTCCTGCCTTACGAGTTTGTCGGCGACTCCTCCAAGTTAGGCGGAGCCACTGTCCGCTTGGTCACCGCCAAGGCGGCACGAATCTTCTCGAAGTATTCCGGCATTATCATCGAGACCTTCTGCGTCCCGACGTGGGGCTACATCATCGGTCAGGGCATCGCCGCTGGCGACATCCCAGACGACCCGCACTGGAACCGCGTCTCATGGACAACCCCGAAGTCTGTCACCGTTGACGCTGGCCGTGAAGCCGCCAACGATCGTGCGGACGTGGAGATGGGCCTCCTGTCCATGTCTGAACTCTACGCCCAGCGTGGCCTAGACTTCCGCACCGAGATGGACAAGCGTGCCGCCGACATGGTGCACATCCAAAACCTCGCCAAGCAGTACGGCATTCCGTTTGAGCTGCTCTTCCGACCGACCAACACCCCGATGGGTACGGTCGAGGCCGTCGACGAATCCGAAGACGAGCCGGCAGAAATGGAAGAGCCCGAATCCGAAGACGAACCCAAATCCTAATTTCCCCATGCGTTTCCTCACCAATGGACTGTCGGGCCGCGAGCCCCTTCTCATCGACCCGGCCAAGGCTAAGGACCACGCTGTCCTCGCCGAGAAGTTCGGCTTTACGGATATGCTCGCCCAACTGTTTGGCGTGGCCCCGAAGCCCTACGTCACCGCGGACGGCATTGGCGTTATCCCTGTGTACGGTGTGATCGGAAAAGGTCTGACCCCTATTGAACGCCTAATGGGCGCCACTGACGTGGACGAACTCTCTGCCGCCGTCGATGCGTTCGCCATGAACCCCGATGTGACGCGTATCGCCCTGCAAGTCTCCTCCCCTGGTGGCACGGTCACCGGCGTCGAGGAACTCGCCAACAAGGTCCGCAACCTTGAGAAGCCCACGATGGCTTACACCGATACCGAGATGGCCTCCGCCGCCTATTGGGTCGCCTCCGCAGCCGACCGGGTCATCTCCTCCAAGTCCGCCGGCGCCGTCGGAAGCATCGGCGTCTACCTCGCTATCCCTGACTATTCCGAAGCCGCCGCGATGGCTGGTATCAAGATGGTCGTCATCAAGTCAGGCAAGTTCAAGGGTGCTGGCATTGAAGGCACGTCTCTTGACGAAGGCCAGATGGCAAACCTGCAGGCCAGCGTGGACGAGATCCACTCCGAGTTTAAAGCCGCCGTGCTGATGAAGCGCAAGATGGTGAAGGCCGAAGCCATGGAAGGCCAGACCTTCTCGGGCAAGCAGGCCGCCGCCCAGGGACTAGTGACCGGGCTGGCTGACTCCTTCTCCGAAGCCCTGCGGTCCTTCTAAGTTTCCAACCTCCGCAAACTCAAGATGACCATCGAAGAACAACTGCTCGAAGCCTCGGCTGCCCTCTCGGGCCTCACCGCCGAACGCGATGACCTCCGTGCCACTGTCGAGAAACTCACCGTCGGCGCCGCCGCGGAACTCGAGCAGCTGAAGGTTGAAGCCTCCGTCAAGGACGCCTCCATCGCTTCCCTCACCGAAGTCGTCAAGACCATCGAAGCCGAAGCCGCCGCCCTCAAGGCCGCCGCCCTCGAAGCTGAAGCCTCTAAGGTCAGCGCCTCCAAGGAGGCCGCCAAGATTGCCGCGTCTGTCGGCGTCACCCCGGTTGCACTTCCCCAGGGCGATGGCGCTCCTGCCGAGGCCGTCAATCACTACGTCGCTTTTATGGCCCTGCCTGTCGGGTCCAAGGAACGCAACGCCTACTTTGAGGCCCATCGCTCCGCGATCATCAAGGCCTCTTTCTAATTTTCCCTTATCCCTACCTAATCCTAACTATATAATAAAATGTCGAACAGTCTAGCCGCCGCTCCGTCGGTGCTCTCCGCAGGGGTCCTCTCTGCTCTCGTCAACAAGTTGCCCGTCCTCTCTGGTATCTCGTCCGTCTTCTCGGCTCGTCCCGGCTCCACCGGCATGAGCATCCAGGTGCCCCTCATCGGCACGTCCACCGCTACCACGTTTGGTTCTGGTGGCTACCTCACTCAGGACGACGCGACGATCACCGCCGCGACCGTCTCCCTGACCCAGTACAAGATTTCCAGCCGCTTCACCCCTTCGAACCTGAAGGACTACGGCGCTGATTTCTTCGTCAACAACTTCGTCCAGACCGCCTCGATTGGTCTCGCCCAGAAGGTCATGGACGTCATCAACACTCAGGTCACTGCCGCTAACTACAGCGTCTCCTCGACCTCTGGTGCTGACCTCGCCTACTCCGAGCTCGTCGGTGTGCAGAAGACCCTCGACGACGCCAAGGCCCCGAGCCCTCGCTACGCCGTGCTCAACAGCACCTACATCTCCGACCTCCGCAAGGACACCACGATCGTTGGCAACAACGTCCTCGGCGCTAACATCATCCGTGATGGCGACCTCGGTGTCATCGCTGGCGCCCGCATCTACCAGTTCGCGAACCTCGCTACCAACAGCGAAAACCTCGCTGGCTGGGTTGCTGGTCCTGACGCCATCGCCTTCGCTTCCGCTCTCCCTGACTCCACGGACATCCCTGGCTTCGAAGTCTCGAACGCCACGGACGCCGGCACGGGTCTCGGTGTGCAGGTGCTCGTCGGCATGGAACAGTCCGGTTACCTGAACGTCACGGCTACCCTGATGTTCGGTGCCGCTGTCGGTCGCGCCACCTCCCTCGTCCGCCTCAAGACCGCCTAATAGCGGCCAAGGCAACGAACTTAAGGGGCTCAGAAATGGGCCCCTTTTTTGTGCCCCGTTGCCAAAGTCGGCATTGATAGGATGAGCCTCTACGCTGACTTTCTCGCTGACGCTAAAGAGATGATCGCGGACTTCGGCGTGGCCGGGTCGGCCAACTCTGGGGCCATCACCTTCCAGTGCCTCATCTCCGACCCCGCCGTGATGACCGTCCTCGAAGCAGGGGGGTACATGGAGCGGACCCAGTACTCGGTCAGGGTACCCGCTGTAACGGCCTCCTGGAGCCTCCCAGATGGGTCTAATGGGTCTTCGGCAGCCCTACTGTCGGCAGGTGTCCCCATCGCCAGCCTAGGCCAAGGGAAGAAGATTGTCGCCGGCGGGAAGACCGTCCGCATCACGACCCAGACCTACAAGCCTGCGTCGGCATGGATCACGCTCGTCGTCATCGACGATAACCAGTAAGCCGCCGTGGTCACGGTCCGCATCCCTCGGAAGTCGCTGGCTGATTTCAACGCCACGCTGACTAGGGTGGCCAATGAGATTGGCATGGATGGCCAGAGCGCGGCCACGAAGCAGGCCATGCTCCTATGCCAGGACTTGGCTGTATTCACCCCGCCCATGGCAGCTGGTGGCGGACAGGGTCTATCGAACGCGGCCAAGAAGGCTGGCGAAGGCGCCGTGGCCGGAGACATCCGCAAAATCTTCGTGGCCGTAGGCGACCGAAACATCAACAGCCAGAAGGCCATCGTCTTCCAGAGCCTGGCTCACGCGACCCAGACGAACAATCGAGCTTCATTCGATAAGATTATCAAGAAGTCCCGCATCGAGACCCTGCGCATCTCGCCGATCATGACGAAAATCCTGAACGACCAGAACTATGACCGGGCGTTCCTGAAGGCGAAGAACTACCTCGCACGCGTACCCATCTCGGCAAACGAATACGGCTTCGACTATGCCCGAGACCTTCGTAGCCATCACGATCGCGTGAAGGCCAAGTTCGGCGGACGCATCAAGCGCGGCCAGCGCATCGGCGTGCCGCGTCTCCTGGTCGAATCGAAGCAAGAGCTCGACGCCTACATCAAGGAAAGGCAGATGGCTGTCGGCAAGACTAAGGCGGGATGGCTCAGGGCTTTGACCATGCTTAAGCCTCCGATGCAGTCGAATGTCGCCAGCGGTCGCTTCGGCGCCAAGCTGCGGGACACGATGTGGGTCGCTCGTCATGGCGGCCTCGGCACGGCCACGCAGTTCTATTCCGTAAAAGAGGTGATGATTCAAATCAAGAACCTCCTCGGCAACGTGAACTACATCGCCGACGCGGCCGACACGCTTACCCTGGCATTAGGCAATCGAGATAAGATGATGCAACAGGACCTAGCAAAGTTCATCGCTCGAACCGCCAAGAAGAACGGAATGTGATTACTTGTCGCCGCGAACCCGCACGAACACCGGGTGACGGAGCGAGCCCTTCGGGGTCTTCATCTGAAAGTCCACCTCGGAGGTCTGGCCGATGAGCTGAGAACGGTCGGCGAGCAGGGCGGAGCGGGTGGCGTTGTCCATGCCCGTGCCGACGCTGACTAGGCGACGCCCGCAGCGCACGACGATGTGGCCTGCCATCCCAGCGCACTTGCCCGTGCCTTCGACGATGTCCACGATCTCGGCGTCAGTGGTGTCGGCGTCCTTGACCTTGAGCCAAGCCCTGGAGCGGATGCCGTGGGCGTAGGGGGCGGCGGTGTCCTTGACCATCGCACCCTCGAAGCCTTCGGAGGTAAAGCGGACAAAGGCTTCCTCTGGGGTGCAGGAGACGCTTGGGATGAGCAGAAGGGAGGTAGGGTAGGACTGGGCAAACAAAGCCTCCAGCGAGGCACGGCGGGTGCTGTAATCGCCATCCACGGAGGGCAGGTCAAACAGCCAGACGCGGGCATCGTCGGCGGAGCGGTCAGAGCGAAGGGCACCGACCGAGGTAAAGAACGACTTGCCGGACACGGCCTCGCCATCGAGAGACCAAACGCCAGCCTTGCCAGCCAGGAGGTCGAGCACCTCGTCGGCCAGATGGTCGAGGGAGGGCATCGGGTTGCCGTTGCGGGTCTCGAAGCGCACGACGCGGCGGGATAGGTCCGCAGTGATCAGGACGCGGAGGCCGTCGACCTTGGGCTCGCAGACATAGGACGCAGGCGTCTCGCCAGCATACAGGCGGGCCAGCATAGGCCCACGGCGAACCTTGGGCGAACGGCGCTTGGGCTGACGCGGAACCGCATCCTCGAAGATGGCGAAGAAGGCGGCAAGTACTGGGTCCTGTTGGCAGAGCATCGGTGGAACTCCTGAAGCAAAAGCCGCGACCCCTACCTCGTCAAGCCCCTTTCCCTACCAAAGCGGGCAAAGGTACAATGGGCACGAAGAGCATTAGGCACATCTGCGAGTCTACCCTCGCCACCTACCTATCCACCCAGACCGGGCTGACCACCGTGGCCTTCCTGACGGGCGACAGCGCCGCGACCCAGACCCTGCCCAAGGCCGTGGTCCTCTGCGAGTCTGCCCGGGCACCTAGCGACCTCCCCGAGGGCGAAGGCAACTTCAGCTGCTCGGTCCGCATCACTCTGTTCTCGAACGCCGACGATACGACCCTCGCCGATCACCGCCTCCGTTGCGCTGCGCTCTCCGGCAATATGCGTGACCTGACCTCCATCAAGGCGGCCTTCACGGCTACAGGCGACGCGTCCTGCTATGACGTCACCATCGGCTCCGAGGACGAGGGCATCGATGAACGCTCCTGGGCGACTTCGTTCACTTTCGACCTACTGGCCGTCTTCCCCGCGTAAGGTTACCAAACCGAGCATATTCAAATGGCCGCTATCTCTAACGGAACGACCTGCCTTTACGGTGTCGCAGGAACTGTCACCAACCTTTTCGTGCAGTCCTACAGCCTGTCCTCCTCGTTCAACGCCGAGGCCACCGTGGTCGACGAAGCCGGCCTGACCAAGACCCACCGCCTCGACGATCGTAAGTCTGAGATTACGGTCGAAGGTATCTGCAAGACCTCCACAATGCCAGCCCTCGGCGCGTCTCTCAGCTTCACGCTCAACGCCGCCACGGCTTACCCCGCTGGCGCCGCGTCCGTTTCCTTTGTCGGTACCATCACCAAGATTGACGAGAAGGGCTCCAACAAGGGCTTCACTGCGGTCACCGTGACGGCCATCGACTACGAAGGCATTACGCCTGCCTAATTGACTTAGCCCCAAGTGGGCTACACTAGGCGGCATGGACAAACGGTTCCTCGCTGCCTTCATCGACCCGGCACCTTTTCGGCTGCTGGGTCGTTCGCTTTACCCGTGGTGCCTCAAGTACCGGGTGCGCCTGATGGCCTTCGACTCCCCGCTGGTGACAGGCTCCCGCGGCGTCACCCCTGCCGACCTTATCTTCGCCTGCCAAGTGTGCGCCGAGGAACCCCTGGGCGAGATTGGCTGGCGCGATCAGCTGAGGATGATGCACCTGTCCCGCAACCCTGCCAAGTTTGAGAAGATGCTGGAGGCCTTTGCTGGCTACATCTTAGTCCAAGACTGGCCGAAGTTCTGGGAGCAGACCAAGAAGAGCAGCGCTGGGAGCAAGGGCGTCCCGTGGCCGCTATCGATTGTGGCTAATTTAACTGCGTCAGGTATCGACTACAAGCAGGCGTGGGAGATGCCGGAGTGTCAGGCTATCTGGCTGAACTCCGCCCTGGCTATCTCGAAAGGTGCGGACGTGGCGATCATGTCGCCCGAGGAGGAAGCCTTCATGGCCGAGGAGGAAGCCAAGGAGGCCGCGGCGACCGCTTCCAATCCTGCAAAGGAAACCCCCTGATATGTCCCAAGACCTGACCGTAAACATCAAGACGACCTCCGACGTCCCGCAGGCGATGGACAAGGCCAAGTCGGCCACGGTATCTTTCGGCAAACAGGTCGAGGACATTCAACGCAAGTTTAGCACGGCATTCAAGGACATCGCTTTTTCATTCGTGGCACCCCTTGTGCTCCTGAATACGGCAATCAATTATATCAGCGCCGCCATTGAGAAACGAAAACAGGACATCAAAGAGGCATATGACTTTGCCGTCCGTGCCGAGTCTAAGTATCTAGACTCCGAGACCGTTGTCCTTGCCAAGACTCGAGCCGCCAAGGAACAGGATGAGAAGGATCGTGAGATGGCCAAGACCGCCAAGCAGACCGAGTTCACCAAGTTCCTAGAGCAACCCGGTATGCGCGACAAAGTCGCCGATGAGATTGGCGGCTTCCGCGGCTTCCGTCTCAAGTATGGTCTGGACGCAAACTCTGCAGAAGACATGGCAAAGGCCGCAGACGTGCAAGGCGTCATCTCCAAGATGATTGCACCGCTTGTTGACGCCAGCAAGAAGACCGTCGAAGACAAGAAGCAACCTGCCGGGACGAACTTCAAAGGCCCCGAGGGCTTCTCCAACGTCATCGGCGTCGGACCTAACCCGGTCATGGAGGCCATGAACCTTCAGCTCGAGGAAGCCCAAAAGCAGACGGCCCTGCTCGAAAAGATTGCCAGCCCCGAAGGCGGCGTCCCCAAAGACTTTACCAAAGAAACTAAATAACCATGGCACGCATCTCACAAGGTAACGCTCTCACCGTACCGCTTCAACAGCCAGGAGGCAAGTTCTCCGACGATGGCTACGGCCTGATCACGGCAACGGTCGTCTGGAAGTCAGACCAATCCGCGTCCCTCAATTCGGTTGTCAATCGCGGTTCCACCTGCCCCCTTGCTGGCGCCTCCTTCTGCGATGCGCACAAGTACACGATTGCTTACGACGCTCTTGGACTTGCCCTAATCACCGTGGACTACGTCGGCATCGACCCGGCAATCAATAGCGGTACCCGCACCAACCCGCAGGTCGGAGTGTCCCAGGGACTGACCTCTGAGCACATCAGCACGCACAGTAATTTCTTCACGCCTGTTAGTGGTATTGCTGGCCCTACCCCTTTTGATGAATCAACAATTGTCACTGGTGAGTTCAAGGGACTAAACGGTGCACACTTTGCAAGCGCCACAGGTGGCACCTTTCGAGGCTTTAAAGATCCAGCCGCTCCGCTTTACTACGGTAAAAGCAACTACCTCGCCCCGCAGACATCCTTTTCTGGCATCTTCTACACAAACACAGAAGCCACACCCAAGGCGCTGGTGTCCTTAGTCGGCAAGACCAGCGGTAACGGGTCTTTTAATTCTATTGCCCTGCTCCCGTCCTACATGGGCACATCCTTTGTAACGGGCTCCGGCTCCCGCAATCAGCTTCTCTTGGCTCAGGTCAACGTCGAGGACTTTGGCTTGCTGTACAAGGTCAACTACGAGATTCGCTACAACCGTGACGGCTATGTCGCCGCGGTCTACCCTACCGCCTAATCATGCAACCCGGAGTCGGCTATCGTTTTATGTCCTCCTCGTCTGGCGTCACGCTGGACATTGGCGATCCGTGGTCGGACAATGATACTGGAGAAACCATATGCCCCCTCGAGGTCTACAACATCCGCGAGGTCTCTGGGGCAATCAAGTTCAACGTCTACCCTGGCATGGTGAACAATCAGGTCGTAAGCTCTAACGACATGGTGCCACTGACCAACAACCCACCGCCCGACATCACGGCATTTACCGGGGGCGTGACGAGCACCCTGCAAACGAACTACGTCTACATCCGCTGCGGGAATGCGGCTGGGCCTCCGGCCGTTTACCCTAATACATCCGGGGAAGGCAAGTCATCCGTCCGCGTCTTCGATACCGAACAGGTCGATTCCGACACCTATTCCTATATCTTAATTGCTATCCTTACGGCCAAAATAACTAGTGGCATTTATGATCTGACAATCCAGCGCATGATTGGATGCAATTCCCTTTGGACCGTACGCATGAAATGCGGTCCTGACCCGGCGGTCTACTATTGGAGCGCAGTCTAAAATGGCTTTGCCACCTGTTGAGGTTACTAGGTTTATCTTTCTTGGGAACGAGGACGGGACGGATGGAAGAACAGATACAACTGTTCTAGATAACTTTGTTTACACTGGCAGCGGAACGCCACCTCACCAACCAGGCTTCTTTGGCTATCAGCACTATTACCCAAATTATCCTAGGGAAGCTCTAAGCATCAAGTTTAAGCTTACCGGCGGCATTTACCCATCAAACGAGGGAACGTCTTGGACTAAGTTTAAATTCAAAACGGGAGTCGATTCGTCTTTGACGTATCCTATTTATATTACCGATTACACGCCGCTTCCGTGCGGGACGGACCCTGTTCCAAACCCTAACGGATCGGCTGGGACCATTGATTATCCAGAAGTTGAAGCGGCTTATTCCTCAGATATTTACATCTTCCCAAGATGGGACACCGATACGCCTTATTCCTTCCATGATGACCCAACGCGTTTCGCCCAGCTTGTGCCGTTGACTGGCACAGTTTATACCGTCAACGCGGGTTACAGCACTCTACCGGATGTATACACTAAGCCTTGGACTTGGGATGTCACGGGATACAATGCTCAATCTCTGGTGCTCAATAATTGTACGGACGACTATGAGCTTTATAACATGGCGCAGGCAACGACCGTATTTAAATTGAATAGTCAGATTAAGTTCAATGCTAGTACATTCAAATACTGCTGTTGGAACAAGGGGACAGTAGTCAGGGGCACGGTCGCCTTTAGTTCCGTTAACGTCGACGCAGTTACAATAACAGACGACGACGGCGACAACTGGTATGGCATGACTATGACCATTGGGGATGTGTTCTCCGAAGCAGGGACTGCCAATTGGGAATTCACCATTCAAGAAGGGGATGACCCAGATTATGTCGATATCCCAAGCGTGAATGGCTGTGTGGTATTTGTTGACGACTTTTGGATCACTGAGATTATCCCCCCGGCCTAATCGCGTCCCCCACCCCCCCCTTCCAATCGGGGCAAGTTTAAGACCCGATGAGCTGCCCGAACACCGTAACCGTCAGTCAGGGAAACACCTTTGCCTGCACATTCACTTGGACGCCCGGTGCGACTGGCCCTGCCAACCTCCTTGCCACGACCATCACCTCGACGCTCGAGGATCGTGACTTCAACCAGTACGCCATGACCATCACGGTGGCCGGCGATGGGCTGTCCTTCACGGTGGCCTACACGGCAGGCTCTACGGCCAATTGGGCGCTGGGCCTTGCCAAGTGGGACATCAAGTTCGTCTTCCCTGGTTCCACGGTCTCGCGTACCGAAATCTTCCGCGTCAACGTCATCGACAGCGTCACCGTCTAATCGCCGCCGACTATGCCTGACGCGACGATCACTTCGACGGCCTCGACCTTCGGGACCATCACTGGCACGTTTGCCGCCGACCAATCCACGGTGACGGGTACGGTGACGGGCATCATCGCTGGCACCTTGACGGGTTCGGTCGGAGTCCCAGGCCCTCAAGGCCCAGCTGGTAGCCCGGGCAGTCAAGGCCCCCAAGGCGTCCCCGGCGCTCCTGGTCAAGGCGTGGCAGCTGGAGGCAGTACCGGGCAGGTACTCCAGAAATTATCTGCGACCTCCTATGACACTGGCTGGCTGACCCTCGGAACGATGGCGGCTCAGACGGCTTCCGACTACTCGACCACGGCTGTTGCTAACGGTCTTTATTACCCCCTTACAGGGAATCCTTCGGCTTTCATTACGGCCTCCGCGCTGACGCCCTATCTCGAAAAGGCTGGCGGCATTATCACCGGGAACATCGTCTCGAATAACGGCTCGACATTCAGCAGTTATGACAACGTCTACAAGACGGTTTCCTTCAACGCCAATAACCTGCAGCTGAACAACTCTGGCCCAGGCGGTTCGACGCTGACCGTAGAATCAGACGGCATCACGTTCGCCACTGGCAAGCAGACGCTGCCTTTCCCTGGAGCCGCGACCCTGTTCACCTCCCCAGTCCTGACGGGCGACCCGACAGCCCCGACCCCTGCCACCTCGGATAACGATACTAGCATCGCCACTACGGCCTTTGTAAAGGCTCAGGGCTACCTCACCTCGGCCCCTGTTACTTCCGTCGCAGGACGAACGGGAGCCATCACCCTGTCGAACACGGACATCTCTGGCCTTGGCTCTCTGGCTGTCGTCAACGACGCCCCTTCGGACGGATCGCAGTACGCCCGCAAGAACGGCGCATGGGACGTGGTCTCAGCTGGTGCGTCCTACATCACCAGCGTCTCGTCGCCCCTGGCTGTTGCGACCGGGAACCTGACCGTTGACCTGTCGGCCTACCTGACCTCGGCCACGGCGGCCAGCACCTACCAGACCCTAGCGGGAATGTCGTCTTACCTAACGACTGCCACCGCCGCGTCTACCTACTACCTTCAGACAAACCCGAGCGGCTTCCAGACCGCCGGTGATGTCACGACGGCTCTCAGCCCTTACCTCCTCAGCGCTACCGCCGCGTCTACCTATGCCGTCATCGCCGCAGGTCAGCCTGTTGCGGGTACTACCGGGCAGGTACTGACGAAGAACTCGGGCACGAATTACGACTCCTCCTGGACGACCATCATCCCTGGCGACCGCTACCTAACGAGTTCGACGACGAGCAACACGGTAAGCAACGGCAACAAGACCTTCACGATCGGGACTGGCCTGTCGTACACGCCGACCCAGAACATCACGATTTCCTATGACGCCTCCAACCATATGCATGGCGAGGTGCTCACCTACAACTCGGGCACAGGTGTCTTAACGGTAGACATCAAGAACCACATTGGGTCGGGTACCTACACGGCTTGGGTGGTCAACGTGGGCGGCGTCACCCCTGCGACCTCGGTAGCATGGGGAGCCATCACGGGGACTCTCAGCTCGCAGACCGATTTGCAGTCGGCCCTCGACCTCAAGCTCGCGGTGACCACGGCGGCGGCGACTTATCTGCCTTTGTCTGGCGGAAGTATGCCCGCTGGCAGTGCGATTATTATTCTCGACGGTGGCATTTATATCTATGAAACGGTTTTGCAGAACAGCGGCCTGCTTATCCGCGACTCCGCAAGCACCCCTCTGGCTAGGTTTCAGGCTGACGAAGTCCTCATCCCGTCTGTCGGCATCACCTTCAGCGACCTGACAGTTCAGACCTCGGCTGGCATCTCGGCGGCCACGGTGGCCTCGACCTATCAGACGATTGCCGGAATGTCGTCCTACGCCACTCTCGCCTCCCCCGCCCTGACGGGGAATGTCACGATCACAAGCAACTCGGCCTCCCCTGCACTTGTCATCACGCAGGACGGAGCGGGCGACATCATCCAGTTCAAGGACGTCACCTCGGACACGACCTATTCCTTCATCGATGCGAACGGTAAGGTCAGCACCATCGCCTCGACCACGGCCAACGCTGGCTTCAACATCGCCCACGGCGCCGCTCCTACGAGCCCGGTCAACGGCGACATCTGGACAACGACCACAGGCCTGTTCGCCCGCATCAACAACGGCACACGCCAATTCGCCACTTTGTCGGACGGCCAGTCCTTCTCGGGCAACAACACCTTCACCGGCCCGACGCTGACCTTCGGCAACTCGACGGCGGCCTCGACGGTGAACATCGGCACAGGTGCGACCCTGACGGCCACCACTAAGGCGGTCAACATCGGCACGGCTGGTGTCGCTGGCTCGACCACCAACATCACGGTCGGCCCAGTCCTCGGGGCTTCGACCACCTCAATCGGCAACACCACCGCCGCGTCTACCCTTAACCTTGCCGCAGGTGCAACGCTCACGGCCACGACCAAGGCGGTCAACATCGGGACGGCTGGTGTCGCTGGCTCGACCACGAATATCGCCATCGGTTCGACCACCGGCACTTCGACGACCACGCTCCAGGGCATCACGAACGGCATCACTCAGACCGCTGGCGACTCGTCCCTGAAACTGGCCACCACGGCTTTCGTCACGACTGCCGACAACCTGAAGGCCCCCCTCGCCAGCCCGACCTTCACGGGCACGGTGACTATCCCCGCAGGTGCGTCCATCTCTGGCTTTGCCCCGCTCGCAAGCCCGACCTTCAGCGGATCGCCCTCCTTGCCCACCGGCACAATCGGCGTCACCCAGTCCCCTGGCAATAACACCACGGCGCTGGCCACCACGGCGTTCGTCACGGCGGCGGTTGGTGCAGGCGGTGCGGTTACCTCGGTCGCTGGCCGTACGGGTGCGGTCGTATTATCGAACACGGACATCAGCGGGCTTGGCACGATGGCTACGGCCACGGCTGCGGACTACTCGACGACGACTGTCGCCAATGGGCTTTACTATCCGCTGTCGGGTAACCCTTCGTCGTTCCTCGTTGCGGCTGACATCGCTGGTAAGGCCGACATCGCAAGCCCTAGCCTGACAGGAACGCCTCTTTCCACGACTGCCGCTGTCGATACGAATACCACCCAAATCGCTACGACCGCCTTCGTGGTCGGTCAGGCCGCGTCAGCCACCCCGCTGGTCAACGGTACTGCCGCCGTGGGTACGTCCTTGCGCTACGCTCGTGCCGATCACGTCCACGGAACGGACACGACCCGCGCCCCGCTGGCCTCCCCGACCTTCACCGGCACGGTCACAATCCCCGCAGGCGCAAGCATCTCGGGCTTTGCTCCGCTGGCTTCGCCGACCTTCACGGGAACCCCGACCCTGCCGACTGGCACGATTGCCACGACCCAGACGGCTGGCAATAACACGACCGCCGTCGCAACGACCGCTTTCGTCACCGCCGCCATCCCGACGAACAACGTCAAAGCGTGGATTAGTTTTAACGGTTCTGGAACGCCTGCAATCCGTGGCTCGATGAACGTGACAAGCATCACGGACAACGGTGCAGGCGATTACACAATCAACTTCACCACGGCCATGTCTGACGCCAATTACGCTACGGTCGTCACCGCAATGCGTGTCTCTGGTAATACCGGGGCTATGGGCTTCATCCGCGAAACAACCACACCGACAACGGCACTTGTCCGAATCGGCACGACCAACCAAGGCGGAACCGCCGTTGACCCGCTGTACGTTACTTGCGCCATCCTCCGATGAACAACCCTCGCATCATCTACCCGACCCCCGAAGGCGGCGTCGCCATCATCATCCCGGTCATCGACTGCGGACTGACTATCGAGCAGATCGCGGCAAAGGACGTCCCCGCTGGCGTTCCTTACAGCATCGTCGACGCCTCTGACATCCCCTCCGACCGCACCTTCCGCAACGCCTGGGAATACACCGCATGAGCATCTCCATCAACATCGCCAAGGCCAAGGCCATCAAGCTCGACGCCCTCCGTGCCGAGCGTGCCCCGCTCCTAGCCGCCCTCGACGTGGCCTTCATGCGCGCCTTTGAGAAAGCCGACACCGCCGAGTGTGCCCGCATCGCCGCCGAGAAGCAGGCCCTCCGTGACGTTACCAAGGTCACCCTGCCCGACGACCTGACCGCCCTCAAAGACTTCAAGCCCGACATCCTCAAATGATTACCTACCTCTCCCTGCTCGCCGTTGGCTTCATCGCTGGGTTCCTCGTGCACCGTCGCCACGCCGCCAAGGCCGCATCGCTCGAAGCCCGCGGCAAGTCCATCCTCGACGCCCTCAAGGGCAAGTGATGTCGTGCGTTCACTCCTAGCCATTTGCGTCACGCTCCTGGCTGGGTGTGCCACGTCGCCAGACCCACTGCCGAAGCAGCCGGACGCCCCGACCTCTGAAACCGCAGTGTCTACGCTGGGCAAGGAGTGGGACAAGGCTGACGCCAAGGTAGCCGCGTCGGTCAGCATCGCCCGCGAGAACGCAGACAAGCCAGACGTAGTCCGTGGCGAGACGACCGTGGCCCTTTCGTTTTTACCTATCCCTGCTCCCGAGGAACTCGCCCTAGCGCGCCAACGTGCCGCCAATCCTGCAGACCAGAAAGCCTACGGAGATGCCGTGGCCTACGGCAAGAAGCTCCTGGCTAAGATTGAAGCCGACTTCGCCAAGGTGCAGGCCGATCAGAAACGTGCCTTTGAAATCTCTCAGCTGAAGGACGCCCGCATTAAGGAACTCACCGCCGAGGTTGAGCGCGTGAAGCAGGAAGCCTCTGCTAACCTCTGGACCATGGCAGGGGTGGGCATCGCCGTCATCGGAGCCATCGCCACGGCCACCGTCGGCCCAAAGGTCGGCATTCCCCTGCTCCTCTCAGGTGCGGCCATCGGGGCCTTCCCCTTCGTCGTCGATAGTCCTTACTGGAATTACATCGCCGGCGGGACTCTAGCCTTGGCCGCTGGCCTTGGCATCTATTGGCTTTGGGACCGAGTACGCGACAGCGCCAACGCACCCTATGAGCCGCCGCAAAAGTAAAGTGAAAGTCATCTGGCGGAAACTCGGCAAGGAGAAGGCATGGGGTCAGGCCACGATCGGCGAGAACCTCATCGAGATTGACCCCCGTCTCGGTGCCAAGCGTCAGCTCGAAGTCCTCTGCCACGAGCAGGGTCACCTTACCTTCCCGGATAAACCCGAGGCCGAGATTGACCGACTAGGCAAAGACCTCGCCGCCCTCCTCTGGGCTCAGAACTACCGCAAGGTCGTCCTCGCCCCCAACGCCAAGCCCCCGCGTATCACATGACCACTGAGACCTTCACCACCATCATCGTCCCTGGCATCGCCTCGGCTGCTTACCTGTCCGCCGGTATCGCCTGCTTCTGCGTAGGCCGTCCCGCCTTGGGGCTGATGTGGGTCTGTTACTCGGTCGCCAACATCTGCCTCCTCTCGACCGTCCTCCGTAAATGAGCGCCATGCCTACCCCTCCTTCCCCCGACGAGATGCCTGTCGCCCTGCGCGACATCCTCTTCGGCATCCTGATCGGTGCGGCCGCTTGGCTCATCCGCTATCTCTGCTCAACGGAGAAGCATTCACTAGGCTACATCCTGCGCCGTACCGCCACCGCTGGGTTGGCCTCGCTCCTGGTCGGCCTTGCCACCAAGGGCTACTTCTCCTCCGAGGGTATGGCCTTCGCCGCGGCAGGCTGTGCCGGGTATGCCGCCCCCGAATTATGGGACACCCTTCTGGTGCGTATTAAGGCCATGAAGGGGAAGACACCCACCAAGGGCGACTAAGCCCGCCACGGACCAGCCAGAGGGGTCTAATACCCCTTGACGGACGGACACCTAGGGGCATAGTGAACTCAGTCAGCTAGGGGTACGTTTATTATGGCGGGCCCCGGTGATCTGAGGGACACGAATTGCCCTGACCCCTTTAATGGGGTCACAGGGTATTTGCGGAAAGGTGCTTGACGAATGCAAAAGAGTCGGGCAAGGTGCTTGTCTTCCACCAATGACCAAACTCCTCGCCATCCTATTCTGGGCCACGCTCGCCGCGTTCGCCCTCGCCACCTTCCTCGACCCCGCCTTCCCGGGCATCTTGGAAATCATTGACAACCCGAAGTTCTAATCTCCCCCACACCATGCCTAGCCCTAATCACAAATGGACCGACACGCTTACCGTCGCCGGCCGTCCCCTCACCCTCAAGCGCCCGATGGCCTACTACGCCGCGAACCGCTTGCAGGCTATCCTCCCGCAGATCGCCGCGCTCAACGCCGCCGGCAAGTCTCAGGCCGACGCCGCCGCCGCCCTGGGCGTGTCGTTGCACTCCCTCCGCACTTGGCTTGAGCTGACCGGCACGGCTTGGTCTAACCTCAAGCGCCGCGGCCCGTACAACATCAGCCGCTAATGCCCGACCCTCTCGCCCACTCTCCCGACATGATTACCATCCGACCCAACACGAAGCCGCCTCTCTGGTGGCTCTTCCCCTGGTCCTACGCCCGGACGCTCCACATCAGCGCCAACGCCCTCAAGGCCTACGTCGACCGCCTCGAGGATATGCTCGACCTCCAGAGTCGCACCATCAAGCGACAGGCCGCCGACATCGCCGCCCTCAAGCAGCGGGTCCGCGATCAGGATGACGCCATCATCAAGGGCACGGCCATCACCCCCGACGCCCACCCCCATGACTGACTTCCGACATCTTGACGCCATGCGCCACCTCATCGAAGACCTGTTTTTCGTGAATGAGAGAATAATGACCGGGGACATAGTGTCAGCCAAGGCCGCCATTGCCTCGACTAACGTGAAGAAGATACTAACGCACTACCATGAAGCCCTGAGCGAGGAAGGTGCGACGATGATTTCCCTTCAAGTCTACATCGCCGCCGGCGGATGGATTGGCATTGCCTACTCTTTCGAGCTCGACGGCTGTAACTTTGAGGGCAGCCAAGTCCCGAGACGCGTATGACCCGCCCCTTCAGTATTGTCGCCCTGTTCCTCCTCGGCTTCAACTCCGCTGCGGCCTCCGACGCCACCTTCCTTGAGGCCATCGCTCAGGTCGAGTCAGGCCAGAACCGCAAGGCCATCGGCAAGGCCGGTGAGCGGGGAATGTATCAGGTCGGCAAGGCCGCGTGGTCCGACGCCTGTGCCCTGCTCGAGTCCGAGAAGCACTTCCATTTCCAGTGGTCCCAGTGGCGCAACGCCCTCGCCCAGGACATGATCGCGGCGGCCCACCTCCGTATCCTCCGCAAGCGCTTCAAGGCTGACGGCTACTCGACCCCAACCCCTGAGCAACTAGCCCTGGCTTGGAACCGTGGCTACGAAGGCGCCAAGTCTTGGAACTTCGCCCCGAACGACTACGCCCTACGCGTCGCCAACCTTTTCCGCTTGTCCCAGCGTGGCAAGTGACAAGGGTCTTACCCATGGCATCCATCATCGTGGCAATCGACCCTGGCGTGAACGGTGGCATCGTGTGGTCGGTCGACGGTGATCCTGTCGAGTGCGCTAAGATGCCCGGCTCCGACATCGAGGTCTGCCAACTCCTCGCCGACCTCAGCTGCAAGGCCAAGGACGCTGAACTCTTCCTTGAGGAACCGCCCCTCTTCGCCGGCAAGAACATCCCCGGCTCCGCAATCGGCAAACTAATGTGGAACACGGGCGTCCTCTACGGCGCCGCTGTTGCGATGGGCTGGAAGATTCACCGCATCCGCCCCGCCATCTGGCAGAAGGCCCACACTGTCGGCAAGAAGGGTGAACGCTCAACGACTGAGTTTAAGAACGCTTTGAAGGCTAGAGCTGCTGAGCTCTTTCCCGGCGTGCACGTCACCCTCTGGAACGCCGACGCCCTCCTGATCTACGACGCCGCCACCCGCCGCGTCATCAACTAATCTCCCCCAATGAAGAAAGACCCAAAACACTCTGGCGAATACCGCATCATCGCTGACTCGTCATACATTGTATTACCTGACCAGAAGGTCGCCCGACTGCTGACGCCCACCGTCCGCAATGGCGTGACCTACTACAACCTCTTCGTCCCTGGCTATACGCGGATGTCCCTCGACGACATCGAGGCCACCATCAAGGCCGGTGAAGTCACGAAGTCTGAACCCACCAAATAATTCCCACCATGAGCACCACGCCCAAAACCCAAACCCCCACCGCTGACCTCGTCGCCGCTCTCGCAGAGCTCGACAATGTGAAAGCCAACAAAGTAAACCCCGGCTTCAAGAACCGCTACGTCTCCCTCGACGCGCTGCTCGACGCCATCAAGCCCGTCCTCCTCAGCCATAACCTGGCTCTGATCCAGACGCTCATCTCCGAGGAAGGTAAGGTCGGCATCAACACCGCCTTCCTCCACGCCTCGGGTGAGCGCTTCGACTTCGGTCGCCTGATGGTCAAGGCCGAGGGGCTCGACGCCCAGAAGATTGGCGGGGCCATCACCTACATCCGCCGGCAGTCCATCCAGACGGCTTGCGGTATCTCCGTGGACCTCGACGACGACGGTGCCGTGGCGGCCTCTAGTTTCCGTTCTGCGGCCTCTTCCCAGCCTGCCCCTGCCTTTCAGCAGGCCACCATGCCTCACGTCACCCCCCGCCCGCTGACCAAATGAGCCAGCCCGACTTCAACCCCTTCAACCCCATCTCCGCCGCGATGGGTGCCATGCACGGCCAGAACCTGCTGGCCGCTAAGGACGCCCGCATCAAGCAGCTCGAGACCGAGGTGGAACGCCTCAAGGCCGAGGTGGAGCGCCTGACCAAAGCCAATGGCTAGGTCGAAGGCCGCCGCGAAGGCCCTGGCTCACCCCGGGCTCAAGCAGCAGACCCCCAACGAAAAAATGAAGACCGACCTCCACCTCCTCACGGATCGTCAGCGCTGGGATTACCTGTTCTCGCTGAACGCATGGAAGCCCCGCGCTAAATGAGCAGCCCTGTCCCCGCCGGCATCGAGCGCATCGCCCGGACCGTCCAAAACCAATACGCCCTGCTCCTGCTCCTTGACGGTTATCCCTACGTCGAGATGACCGCCCGCAAGCAGGCTGACTTTATCTCCGACCTCGGCCTGTGGAAGCGTAAGACGCACCCGTCCCTGGCACGATCACAAGTCCGCTTCTTTACCCTTGCCCCCAACGGAGAGATAAAGGAACTTACCTTTAACCGATGACCAACCGCGACTCCATCAAACGCCTTGTGGAAAACATCACGGGCTCGTTAGCCACCGTCCAGCATATCGCCGGACGTTATGAACAACACGACGCCGACATCATCACGCTTTCCGACTTGAACCGTTCCGCGATCACGGAGCTTCAGGTCTTCAGCGACTCCATCGAGACCGCCGATGAGGCCGCCGCCGTCAAGCCACTGCACGACCGAGTGCACGTCCTCGTCGTTCAGCTGCGCGTCCTCCGCAATACCCTCGAAGGCATGGAGAACGCCGCCGAGAAAGCCCTTGAGGATGTCCGCCGTATCTCCGCCAGCGTCGAGGAGTCTAACCCCGACGACGACGCCCTGTAATTTCCACCAACCAAACCACACCACATCCATGCGAGTCCAACCCGACATCATCACCCACCGCGTCCTCTATGACGGCATTCAAGCGCTGAACTACAGTGGCTCCAAAGAGCTGCTCAAGTCCCCGGCCCACTACCAAGCCTACCTCAACCAGGAGCGCGAAGAGACCAAGGCCCTGCGCATGGGTTCGCTCATTCACTGCGCCGTGCTCCAGCCCGAACTCCTTAACGAGAAGTTCGTCACGGCCCCCGAGTGCGACCGCCGCACCAAGGACGGCAAGGCCACCTACGAAGCATTCCAAGCCTCGCTCAAGCCCGGTATGACGGTCGTCAGCGCCGAGGAGTCCTGCGAGTGCCACATCATCGCGTCAGCCGCCAAGCACGCCCTAGAGCGTATGGAGGTCACCTTCGAGATGACTGAGTTCATGTTCACCACCGATCACTGTGGTGTGCAACTAAAGTGCGCCATCGACGGTGTGGGCACCGACGGCTACCTATACGACCTAAAGACCACCGAGGACGCGTCCCCTGCTGGCATCCTCAAGTCTATCCGGGCTTACCGCTACAACCTGCAAGCCTACTTCTACCGCCTGTGCTTCGAGACCGCCTTCGAGCGCCGCGTGCTTGGCTTTCGCTTCCTCTTCGTCGAGAAGGCCCCGCCCTACGCAACGGCATGGGTCGAGATTGGCCCTGAGCTGATGTCCTACGCCTGCTCCGACTTTGAGAAGGCGCTGCAAGCCTACCGCGAGTGCACGACCCTCGGCGAGTGGCCGGCCTACGGTGACGA
>Ga0209353_10000434_pt1 | contig 25444 bp, 13 predicted proteins | sample LauGreSpBDMM15SD_2_FD_187561 | JGI IMG/M metagenome (GOLD analysis project Ga0209353, IMG submission 187561) | Freshwater lake microbial communities from Lake Michigan, USA - Sp13.BD.MM15.SD (SPAdes) (version 2) | ecosystem: Environmental > Aquatic > Freshwater > Lake | place: Lake Michigan... | reverse complement strand
TTGTACTGACTAAGACTGGGGAATCTCCGAATCCATAATTAAGGGGATTAGGTAGATTAAACAGGATTATTAATAAACAGGATTAGTTGTACTGACTAAGACTGGGGAATCTCCGAATCCATAATTAAGGGGATTAGGTTGATTAAACAGGATTATTAATAAACAGGATTAGTTGTACTGACTAAGACTGGGGAATCTCCGAATCCATAATTAAGGGGATTAGGTAGATTAAACAGGATTATTAATAAACAGGATTAGTTGTACTGACTAAGACTGGGGAATCTCCGAATCCATAATTAGGGGGATTAGGTTGATTAAACTGGATTATTAATAAATAGGATTAGTTGTACTGACTAAGACCGGGGAATCTCCGAGTCCAAGATTAGGGGGATTAGCAAATTAAACAGGATTAGTTTGCTGACTAAATTTGAATTACCTGTAAGTCCAAGATTAAGATTAGCAGATTAAACAGGATTACATTTACTGACTAAGACTAGGGAATCTCCGAGTCCAAGATTAAGGGGATTAGCAGATTAAACAGGATTAGTTTGCTGACTAAATTTGAATTACCTGTAAGTCCTAGATTAAGATTAGCAGATTAAACAGGATTACATTTACTGACTAAGACTAGGGAATCTCGGAGTTCAAGATTAAGGGGATTAGCAGATTAAACAGGATTAGTTTGCTGACTAAATTTGAATTATCTGTAAGTCCAAGATTAAGATTAGCAGATTAAACAGGATTACATTTGGGATTAAGTTTGGGGAAATCTATTAGATTAAGAGGATATCAGTAAGGCAAATACAGTAATAGCAAAAAATAATTGGCTAAATTACCATTTTAGTCAATCTCAAAATTACTAAAGTACACCCTAACCTGAATATCAATTTAATCTTTATGCTCAAGGTTAAGACAAAATGTTCACTTTCAAAATACCATATAATGAAAATATTTAAAACCATCATAGTGCTTTGGCTATGTTGTTTTGTACACTTGGCTTCGGCCCAAAAAATATTGAACGGTGAATATTTCATCGACCAAGATCCTAGTCCGGGTAAAGGCATCGCCATTGTAGGTGCCGAAGGAGATAGTATTAACCTCAACAACTTTGAAATCCCTACCAATGGCTTAGGTCTTGGAAGCCATACTTTAGGCATCAGGGTAAAAGACAGTCTAGGCTTTTGGAGTCCTAATTATTGCACCCCATTCAGCATTTTGGCAGGGACAAGTTCCAATACGGGTGCCAACAAAACTAAAATTATCAAAGGCGAATATTTCATCGACCAAGATCCTAGTCCGGGTAAAGGCATCGCCATAGTAGGTGCCGAAGGAGACAGCATCAACCTCAACAACTTTGAAATCCCTACCAATGGCTTAGACCTTGGAAGCCATACTTTAGGCATCAGGGTAAAAGACAGTCTAGGCTTTTGGAGTCCTAATTATTGCACCCCATTCAGCATTTTGGCAGGGACAAGTTCCAATACGGGTGCCAATAAGACTAAAATTGTGAAAGTCGAATATTTCATCGACCAAGATCCTAGTCCGGGTAAAGGCATCGCCATAGTAGGTGCCGAAGGAGACAGCATCAATCTCAACGATATACAAATTCCCACCACAGGCTTAGGTATTGGTAGCCATACTTTGGGCATTCGAGTAAGAGATAGTTTAGGTTTTTGGAGTCCTAATTATTGTGTCCCGTTTAGTATTTTGGCAGGGACAAATGCCAATGCTGGTGCCAACAAAACTAAAATTATCAAAGGTGAATATTTCATCGACCAAGATCCTAGTCCGGGTAAAGGCATCGCCATAGTAGGTGCCGAAGGAGACAGCATCAACCTCAACAACTTTGAAATCCCTACCAATGGCTTAGGTCTTGGTAGTCATACCTTGGGTATTCGAGTAAGAGATAGTCTAGGCTTTTGGAGTCCTAATTATTGTACCCCATTTAGTATTATCAAGCAAGTAAATGACAGTATCACCGCCAATACCAAACTGGTTGGTGGCGAATACTTTTTCGGCATACAAGATCCTGGCATAGGCAATGGTATCGCCTTAAAAAACTTACCCGCCAAAGACAGTGTTTGGGATTTAAGTAATATCAACATTCCTTTAACCGATACCATTGGCATTGGAAGTCATTATGTAACCATTCGTTTTTTACAAAATGATGGCTTATGGTCGGCCAATAACACCATCGCTTATGATGTTTGCTTATCGGTACCCATTACACCTACAGCCATAGGTGGGGTGGTATGTGGCGGCACGGGCACAGCAACAGTGGTTGCAAAAGGAGCCATTACAAAACAATATAATTGGTATGCCAATTCGTTTGGTGGCACAGCCCTCAAAACCTCCTCGATAGACGACAGCACCTTTACAACGCCAACACTGACCAACACGACAACGTATTGGGTAGCGCAAAAAACGGCCAATTGCAATAGCCCAAGAAGCAAAGTAACCGTAACGGTATTTGATGCCTTGCCAACACCCAATGCAAAAAATGTAAACAGGTGTGGCAATGGCCCCATGTTGCTTTCAGCCACTGAAGCGTCAGAAGGAACTACTTACCGATGGTACGAAACCGATACCAGTACCCAATGGTTAGCAGAAGGATTGACCTACTTGACCGACAGCATCACGGCATCCAGAACCTATACCGTATCCACCATTTCTAAAGGAGGAGAATGCGAAAGTCCAGTAAAGAAAACATTGGTTGCCCAAATTAAAGCTTGTGTTCCTCAAGTAATTACATTCAAACCCATTCCTGATTTGATTTATGGCTTTGATAATTTCTATGTATTAAACAATACCACCGACCAAAACCTAAAAGTGAAATACCACATTGTGTCGGGTCCGGTAAACCTCAGCCATGATACCCTTTACCCTTTTGGGATTGGCAAGGTGACGATTTATGCCTACCAAGAAGGCGATAGCAATACCATTGCTGCGGCAGCAGTAGTGATACAAAGCTTTAGGGTATTGGCAGGAAGCACCAGTTTAATCGTTGAAATTCCGAATCCTGTTTGTACCGGGGCAGAATTAAAGTTTTTGTCTACCGCAGTGAAAGATGGCAAATATGAATGGTTTGGCCCAAACGACTTCTCTTCTACCCTACAAAGTCCAAGCATTTACAATGTCGCCTTGTCCGATTCGGGCTTATACAGGGTAAATGTCATTACCCCTTCCGATACCTTGTTTACAACCGTAAGGGTTAAAGTAGCGCAAAGTCCAAACAAAATTAGTCTTTATGCCCAACAGCAATCTTTGTGCGCCAAGTCGTATACCTTGTTTACTTTAGGCGACAGCATTAAAACTTACCAATGGTTTTACAATGCCAAGAAATTGGTAGCGGATATTGATTCAGTACTCACACCTACCCTCTCTGGCGTATACTCTGTACTTGGAAGTAATAGTGCAGGTTGTGGCATCAGTTCATCACCCTTGTATGTGAATGTAGATCCTGATTCATTGCCATCCATTTACAAACTTAAAAATCCGGGCAGGTTAAAAGGAACTGCCGCAGAAAGCTACCAATGGTATGTCGATAACTATTACATTGCAAACAGCAACAAGCAAGAATTGCCTTTGTATGTGAATGGAAATTATAAATTAAAAACCATTGATAAACAAGGCTGTGAACATTTCAGTGTTTCTTTTGCTGTGAATGATGATAATTTAAGTGAATTGAAGAAGGAGAAGGTCGATGGCAACACGGTTACCTTCGATTACTTGGCCGAAACCATGGCCGTGCTTTCTCCTAACCCTAGCCAGGAGGAATTATATATCCACTGGGAAATAGCCCAAAAAGGAACGGTAAGCATCGCCTTGTACAATGCCATCGGACAAGAGGTAAAACAAATCAGCACCTCAAAAACAACAACAGATTTTGCATACACGCTTTCCTTGAGGGATTTACCAAGTGGGATTTACCAATTTAAAATGACTGTTGGAGATAAAAGGTATCAACAGACTATCGTTAAAGAATAATTGATTTGGTTTTAGCCAATAGCAAGTGTCATGTATAATGCAAGTAAAAAAAAATTACATTCAAACAATTAATACCATTTATTTATGAAAAAACAAATCATCTCTTTCTCTATTCTGCTCATGGCAGTAATGACGGCGAATGCCAAATTTATACTTGTCAACAACAATGCTGGTGCCATAGAAAAATTTCAAACAGCCCAAACAGCCTACGATTCCTGTGAAATAGGCGATACCATTTACTTAGCTCCTAGTCCAACAAACTATGGTAATATTTTAATTAAAAAACGCATTGTTTTATTAGGCGTTGGCTTAAAAGATAAAAGTGGGAAAGTATTAACAATTTTTTCAAAACTAAATGGATTCATAGTTGATACATCGGGGAATTCCGTTAAAACTTCAGGAACAATTATTTCAGGTTTGAGAATTGAAGGTTGGGGTGGTGGTGGTGGTCGCAATAACATTCAAAATGTTAAAAACATTTATGTATTTAATAATTATTTTAATGAAGGTTTGACTATTTCTGATGGAAATTCTTTTGTTTTTGACAATATTATAAATGGTCAAAATAACACCTATTTAGGAAATAATGTAACCTTTCATAACAACGTAATAACTTGTCGTATATTAAACGGTACCAATTGCAACGTATCCAATAATATTTTTTTAGGAGCAAGTCCAATTTCTGGTTTTAATGGCAGTGCCTTTACCAATAATATTTTTTATTCCAGCTCTGGGGCCGAAACATCTTTGGTCAATAGCTATGCCAACAATGTACAAGGAACGGCTGATTTACCAACAGGTAATTTAAGCAACCAAGACATGACGACAATATTTGCTGAATCGGCTGTGGGCACAATTACAGATGCTAATTTAATTTCTTTAAGTTACGCTTTAAAAGCAGGTTCTCCCGCACTGACTTATGGTGTAGATGGCACAGAGGTAGGCGTATATGGCAATGTTAATCCTTGGCCAAAAGGCGTAGTATATACCCGTAGCCCAGGTGCCTTACCTGTGGTAACGTCCATTAGAGTTCAAAATCAAACCGTGGCACCAGGAGCTACTTTAAAATTTAACCTCAAAGCAAAATCGTTAAAATAGATTGGTACAATCGGTATGGTAACAAGACTTCCAATCTAAATTAACCTGACAATGAAAAAAATCATCCTTCTCTTGTGCTTTTTGTATGGCATAATGGGCATAGGGCAAACACAAACCATGAACAATGTGTACCCTAATGGCTATTCACTACAAAAAGCTGAATATTTCATAGACAAAGACCCCGGTTTGGGCAAAGGCAACGCCATTCCCATGGCTGCAGGAGATTCAGTTGCCCTTAGCAATGTGAGTTATGTGGTCACAGGATTAAGCACCGGTACCCATAAACTGTATGCCCGTGTTTGCGACAGCTTAGGAAGATGGAGTACGGCACTTAACTATCCATTTTGGGTAAATGACACCACCAACAGCCAAACCACAGCGGTGAACAATGTGTACCCTTATGGCTATTCACTACAAAAAGCAGAATATTTCATAGACAAAGACCCCGGCTTGGGCAAAGGCAACGCCATTCCCATGGCCGCAGGAGATTCAGTTGCCCTTAGCAATGTGAGTTATGTGGTCACAGGATTAGGCACTGGTCCCCATAAACTGTATGCCCGTGTTTGCGACAGCATAGGAAGATGGAGTACAGCATTAGCCTATCCATTTTGGGTAAATGACACCACCAACAGCCAAACCACAGCGGTGAACAATGTATACCCTAATGGCTATTCACTTCAAAAAGCTGAATATTTCATAGATAAAGACCCCGGCTTGGGCAAAGGCACCGCCATTCCCATGGCCGCAGGAGATTCAGTTGCCCTTAGCAATTTGAGTTATGTGGTCACAGGGTTAAGCACCGGTACCCATAAATTGTATGCCCGTGTTTGCGACAGCTTAGGAAGATGGAGTACGGCACTTAACTATCCATTTTGGGTAAATGACACTACCAACAGCAATCCGTCAAAACCAGATTCAATAGCCTATTCGCCCCAATCAAGTTTAATTTATGGAGAATATTATCTTGGATCAATTGACCCAGGGTACGGAAAAGGTATTGCCTTTGTATTTAATGCCGATACGGCTATTGATATAGCAGGATCGGTATTGATAGACACCTTATTGCCAGGAATGCACATGTTAAGTTATCGATTCAGGAGTTCACAAAACTTTTGGGGCCTAACAGAGCGTTTTACATTTGAAGTTTGTATTTCACCTCCCCCATTTCCTGACACCGTTGATGCAGGCATCATTTGTGGAGGATCAGGCACCGCAACATTGACGGCGAGTGGTAAAACCAAACAAAAATATGCATGGTACAACGATTCATGGGGAGGCACCCCTTTGACGGCTGTAAATGACAGTGTATTTATTACCCCTACCTTGACTGCCTCTACCAATTATTATGTGGCAGAAATTGGCACTACTTGTAACGGTCCAAGAAAAGCAGCGGCAGTTACTGTATACCAAGTACTACCCAAACCAGCGGTATTTACACAAGTGAGATGTGGATCGGGAACATTTTTGTGTAAACCCAAATCAATTGTACCAGGCTTAAGTGTACGCTGGTATAAAACAGATACAAGTACAAGCTACTTTGCACAAGGTGATTCTATAGTAACAGATAGCTTATCTGCGACGAGCACAAGTATGTATGCCAGCACAATTATCAAAGACGGCTCCTGTGAAAGCACAACCAAAACCCCTTTCCTTTTAATTATCAAAGCTTGTATTGCACAAAAAATTACCTTTCCAAAAATCCCTGATTTGATCTATGGATTCGATAATTTTTATACATTAATGGCAAGTTCAGACCAAGGGTTAAAAGTAAAATACAAGCTAGTATCGGGACCAGTAGTTTTACGCCATGACACCATCGTTCCTATCGGCATTGGCAATGTCACCATCTATGCCTACCAAGAAGGCGATGGCAGTAGCATCGCAGCAGCGGCAGTTGTAATGCATACATTTAGGGTATTGGCAGGAAGTACAAGTTTGATTGTTGAAATCCCAAATCCACTTTGTACGGGTAAAGAATTAAAATTTACCTCTACGGCAGTAAAAGATGGTAAATACGAATGGTCGGGACCAAATGGATTTACAAGTCAATTACAAAGCCCAAGTATTTATAATATTACCATGGCAGATACTGGTTGGTACAGGGTAAATGTGGTTTCGCCAACAGACACCCTATTTTCAACCATTAAAGTGAACATAGCTAAAAGTCCGGCAATGTTCAATCTGTTTTCACAACAACAGTCATTGTGTACTAAATCGTACGCATTATTTGCTATTGGCGATAGTATCGTTAATTACCAATGGTATTACAATGCTAAAAAGTTGGTAGGTGAAACAGATTCTATCATTAGCCCATCATTGTCAGGCGTATATTCAATAATTGGGTTAAATAAAGCAAGTTGTGGCATCAGTTCCTCGCCCATGTATGTGAATGTAGATCCTGATTCATTACCCACTATTTCCAAACTTAGGGCACCATCAAGACTCAAAAGCTCACCGGCGGAAAGCTACCAATGGTATATCAATAACTATTACATTGCAAATAGCAACACGCAAGAGTTGCCGATATATGTTAATGGACGGTATAAAATTAAAAATACCGATAAAAATGGATGTGCCCACTTTAGTCTTGACTACACCATCAATGATGACAATTTAAGTGAATTAAAGACTGACATGATCCAAGACAGTGCGGTAAGCTTTGTAAATCTGTCTGAAAGTAGAGCAATAGTTTCGCCTAATCCAAGTACAGACATTGTCTCTATCCATTGGCGAATGCCTTCACGAGGAATGGTGGCGATACAAGTGTACAATGCACAAGGCATGCTTATGAAATCAATGACAGCAGCAAAAACAGCTGAATCATTTGATTATGCACTCACAATAACAGATTTGCCAAGTGGCATCTATTCCCTGCAACTGTTGATAGAGGATAAATTACACCATCAATCCATCGTAAAAAAATAATTTTAAAACCATCAATTTCCAATCGATAACATGAAAATAATACCACCCATACATCCTATGTTTAAAACCCTAAGCCTACTCCTCTTTAGCATCGTTTTGCTTGGTGCTTGTAGCGAAACACAAGAAATTATTTATGATCCGGCAAGTGTCACGCTGACCATCTTAAACGATTCTTCCAAAGCGCAGGCTGCTGCAGAAGTGCGGATGTATGACGACATTGATGCGTACATGAACTGTAAAAACAACGGCATATATGAAGGTTATGCCGCCAAAGCGAGTACTGATACTTCAGGAAAAGTAAGTTTCAAAGAATTAAATACCGATAAAGAGTATTATTTTTTAGTGGAATACCGCGACAGGGCAAGGTATGTTGATTTAAACAATTACGAACAAACCTTTAAATTTACCAAAGGCTTGTCACAGGGCTCTAGTACTTTTGCGCAAATTCAATTAAAACAAGCCAAAAGTGTCATTGGCTTTTTTATTCCTGCTGGCATGGAAGCCAATTTACCCGTAAAACTATACCTCGATGACGATACAGTAGGCATTGACATGACTTCCGTTGCCAATGGTGCTGTAACCCAACCCAACCAAGCGGGAGTATTGAATTTTAAGTTCAGTGCGGGCCTCACCAAATGGCATGCAAAATCGCCTAAAGGTTGTTATTGGGGAGGAGAAATAAATGTTGGAACCACCGAAAGTTTTGCCCCTATCAGTTTAAATGCCTGTTATGCCGGAAGTGTAAATTTTTATGTTGATGCAGCAAACAAAGACAATTTACCTATCAAAATCACCCTAGACAATGCCGATATACTAGGCAATATCAGCAAGTATACCGACACGGCCCCAGCCTGTTTTGATTATTATTCGGTATCCGCAGCAAGAGACACCGGCACCTATACCTACACCGCGGAATCATTGAAAAACAGTTGTGTTTGGCAAGGAAAAGTAAAAATTACCCAAGGAGGATGTCAAACTATTTTATTGCCAAAATGTAATTAATATGAAAAAGACAATACTATTTATCCTCTTCATCAGCTATTCAGTACTTGGATGGGCGCAATTGGAAAGAAAAATCGCCCTTACCGCGGCGCTTGGCACCCCGTTTTACAACAAAGCTGGTACAGTGCAAAGTGAAAACATTTATGCAGGTTACAATTCTATTCCTGGCGTAAGGGTTGGATTACAATACAACATCAATCACTTTATTGGTATAGGCCCTGTGTTGGGTTTCTCCTACGGCACCAAACCCAATTACAACATGGCCACAAGCCAAGTAGGATTAGCAGCCAAATACAATATCATTCCTTTTGACAAAGCTTTTTCTCCTTTTATTACCGTTGAAGTAGACCTCAACAATATTACCATTAGTCAAAAAGCCAATGCCGCTACAGAAACCCCTACGGTCAACGATGACGCACAACACATTAGCCTTACTTCTCAAGTGCATAACTATCCTGAAATAAAAACAGGCTTTACAAGTACAGGCGCTATTATTGGGGTAGGGACAGACTTTACCCTTAAAAAGAAATACACCTTATTTACGTCTATCAATTATGTATTCACCAACTCGGCAAGTAGCTATACCTCTACGTCCTTGTTTCCCGAAAATACGTCAAAATTAAATTACATGCTCCTGCAAGTAGGTATGCGATTCGCATTTGGACAAAGTAAAAGTTTATATTAATTTAGACTTCTCATTCGTTTGGCGCGAATATATTGAAAAAGCTCATTCGCGCCACACGATATAAGTGGTCACACGAATACAAGCCCAATAACAGTTGTGCCCAATGAGTCGAGAAACAGCACGAATACAAACCAATTATTGACCCAATACATGCCATTGAAACATATATTTAGCCTTTGTTTTAAAAGCTTGCTCGTATGCTTACTGTGCTTTTCAGGCCAAGTTTTAGCGCAAGAATTACCGTTTACCAGCATCGACACCGACAAGAAAATGGCGAGTTCGGTAGCTTTTTCTGTAGATGGCAGACTTGCCACGGCCAGTGTAGACGGCAAAATATACTTTTGGAATGTTGACACCAAATCGGTAGACAACCTACTCGAAGAGCATACTGACATGATATTGAAAGTATGTTTTAGTGCCGACGGACAAATGCTTGCCTCAGGCGGAAAAGACAAAAAAGTATTGGTATGGAATGTGGCAGGCGGGGTCGTGAAATTTAACTTTACAGGTCATGAAGCCACTGTTACGTCCCTTTCGTTTAGTGCCGATGGTAAATATTTGGCTTCTGGCAGTGTCGATAAAACCGTAAAAATTTGGAATTTAAGTACAGGAGCCTTGCATAAAACCCTCACTTACCACAAAAAAGAAGTATCAACCGTGGCCTTTAGCAAACAGGGTTTACTGCTTGCAAGTGGCAGTTATGACGGCACCGTAAAAATTTACAACCTCCAAACGGATCAAATTGAAAAACAATTTAACCCCAACAGTGGCAGGGTAAGAAGCGTGGCTTTTAGTTCTGACGATAGGTTAATTGCCACTGGAACAGATGACGAGAATGTGAAGATTTGGGATGTAACCATTGGAGCACTCAAAAAAACATTCGATGGCCATGCCAATGATGTGTATGACCTTGAATTTAGCAGTGACGGAAAATACCTTGCCAGCGGTTGTCTTGGCAATGAAGTAAGGATTTGGTCATTAGAAATGGCAGAAAATAGCCACACTCTCCAAGGTTTTTATAAATTTTTAGGCTTGTCCTTTAGTGCCGATGGCAAATATTTGGCTGTAGCAGATTTAGATTTAAAAACAAAACTTTACGACCTGTCTACCTTACACATCAAACCTACTCAAAAATACCTCAGCTTAAAGTCTGCTAAAAAATACCAATCGGGCATCACTTTACAAAGTCCTGTCTTTACCGACTTATCACCCAAAACTACCCCAAAAGAACCTGTTAAAACCGAAGAAAGAACCATGCTTGTAAAAGGAAACATTCAAGCACCTGCAGGTTTATTTATATTATTGGTGAATGGCATTGAAACAAAACCTGATTCAAACGGTAATTTTTCGAAAGAAGTACGATTAGCGTATTACGACAATCAGATCATTGTAAAAGCCATAGACAATGAAAAAAGAACCCAAGAAGATACGGTACATATTTATAGAATTTTCAATAAAAATGCACCCGATGAAGTTGCCGGCAATAAAAGACATGGTTCCGATTATGCCTTTTTGATTGGTTCGGATGAGTATACGGCCATGCATCAATTATCGAACCCCGTGAACGATATCAACACCATCGCCAATGATTTAGAAACCATTTACGACTTCAAAGTACAGAAAGTACTCAATGCTGAATTAGGTCAAATCTATTCAGAAATAAGAAAATACAGCCAAATGACTTTTGAAGAAGACGATCAATTGTTTATTATGTTTGCCGGACATGGCATCTATGATGGCGTATTCAAAGAAGGCTATTTGGTAGCCAAAGATTCTAAAAAAGAAGACGATGGCAAACAAACCTACCTCTCGTATTCTAACTTAAGAACCTTGCTCAACAACATTCCCTGTAAACATATTTTTTTAGTCTTAGATGCCTGTTTTGGGGGCACCTTTGACCAATCAGTGGCGCATCGTGGTGGGGAAGACGATAAAATATATGCCGCAGTAAACAAAGATGAATTTGTATTGAGAAAATTGAAATACAAAACACGCTTGTATTTAACCTCTGGAGGCAAAGAATATGTACCAGATGGCAGACCAGGACAGCACTCTCCTTTTGCAAGAAGAATTTTAGAAGCCCTGCGATCGGGTGGCGGAGAAGACCATATCTTAACTTCGGGTGAATTGATTACATATATCGATAAAGTAACGCCTGAGCCACAAAAAGGCGAGTTTGGCGACAACCAACCAGGCAGTGACTTTTTATTTATTAAAAAATAGCGACATGGTAATGTTAACAGCGGCTATGCAATACACAAAAGGGACAAGGAAATATACCTTTCACCAATATCTAAACATTGAAGCAATGTACAAGATGACACAAAGCACCAAAGCCCATACACCTACAGTCAAAAAGCCTGTAGGTGTATCATAAAACCCATGTAAAAATTTCAACCACCATTGGTTTTCAACACTTTGAATAATGAAGCTTGGTATTCAGGACCACTAAGCTGTACATAATACAAGCCAACATACAAATATTTCATCTCCACGACAACACTATTTTCACCTACATCGCCACGGCACTGTTGAGCACATACAATTCGCCCATGATGGTCTATAATAGTGATGGTATAAGCGCCACCATGAATGGATTGAAACATAATAGAAGCGTCACCAACCACTGGATTTGAAATAAGTGGCTCATTTAAAGATTCCATATAAGAAGTAAACAACACTTTAGATTCATGACTTGAGCCATCAAGATCATACGCCCTCAATTTGTAATAACAATTGACAGTGGCTTCGGCTTTTAAATCCTCATATTGGTATGCCATAATACCTGAACTAAAACCTGCTGCTGCTACCTTTCCTATTTCTTCAAAAGCCCTACCGTCCAAACTTCTTAAAACCGTAAAATGGCTGGTATTTTCCTCCAATGTAGTTTTCCAAGAAACAGTAATTTGAGATTTTTTATGCTGCACTTTTAAATCAGTCCACAAAACAGGAAGTACGACAATATTTTTAAAATAATTATAATTGCCATCATATTCCCCAACCATCAAATCCTTGTCTCCATCATTGTCCAAATCTGCAAAAGCAGGCGTTGAAGATACACCAATATTCGTTAGCGAAAATGGATTGGCCACCTTCACAGCAAAAGCAGGCGCTGCAGCTGTTCCGGTATTTTGAAAATAGTACAAGTCCCCTACCGCATAATCGCCAATCATCAAATCATAATCCCCATCTTTGTCCAAATCTGCAAAAGCAGGGCAAGCATACGTCCCAATATCTGTAATCGAAAATGGATTGGTAGAAACTGCTGCAAAAGCTGGAGCTGAAGAGGTACCTGTATTTTGAAAATACTTAGAATTACCGGTTGATTCTCCAGCCATCAAATCCAAATCACCATCATTGTCTAAATCAATAAATGACAAGGCCGAAAAAGAACCTACATCAGTCAATGAATAGGGGTTTGTAGTTTTTGCAGCAAAAGAGGGTGCAGAGACAGTTCCGGTATTTTGAAAATAATAAAATTTTCCATCACCAGCACCAACCATTAAATCATAATCTAAGTCATGGTCTAAATCCACAAAACAAGGTTGGGAATAACCTCCTAAGGATGACAAGGTAGTCAATGAATATGGATTCGTAGTTTTGGCGGCAAAAGAAGGTGCGGAAGCAGTACCTGTATTTCGAAAATAATAGATATCCCCACCTGTTTCACCAGCAATCATGTCCTGGTCTCCGTCATTGTCTAAGTCAGCAAAAGAAAGTGCAGAATATGTACCCATATCAGTTAAAGAAAATGGGGTTGGGGAAACAACAGCATCAAATGTAATGGCAAAAACCGAATGTTGACATGAGAGCATTGGAAAAATGAACAAAGCGAAAACGGCAGATAGCCATTTTTTATTCTTTGCTCCAAAACACCAGTTTGCAAAAGTATATAACTGTGACAGCGCTGAAAATAATTCACAAAAGGTTACCATAAATATTAAAATTAAAATCAATGAAACAAAGCAATCAAAAACAATCAATAAAACCCTACTAGTACTCCCTTAACAATTCTCCAACAATCAAACAAAATCCCAAACACAAATTATTAAAAGAAAAACAAACCAATATTAAATCATCTATTGAAAGTAATGTGTTTTACTATTTCAATTGAAATTAGTTTCTATTTCAATGCTTTTTTTTTCAAATCAACTTGAATATATTTTTAATGATTACCTTAGTGTTTCAAGTTACAAAGTTTATAAAAAAATGACTACACAAGCTTTACTTTTCCAACAAGAACTGTCCAAACTTAATGCAGAACAACGCAAAGCCGTTGATACCATAGATGGACCAGTATTGGTTATTGCGGGGCCTGGAACAGGGAAAACACAAATTCTATCGGCCAGAATTGGACACATTCTTTCGGAAGGTTTGGATGTTCAGGCACACAATATTTTATGCTTAACCTATACCGATGCGGGCACTATCGCCATGCGCAAACGTTTGCTAAAATTTATTGGCACCGATGCTTATAGGGTAGCCATCCATACTTTTCATTCTTTTTGCAATTCGGTAATCCAAGACAACAAACAATATTTTGGCGACACCAATTTTTTACAACCTATTGATGAATTAGAATCGGTAGAACTCTATTACGAGTTAATCGAAAAACTTCCGGCAGACCATCTTCTCAAACGTTTTACGGGTGCTTTGTATTACGAAGTTGACCCTCTCAAACGCTTGTTTGAAGCCATCAAAAAAGAAAACCTATCTCCTGAAACCCTGGCACAAGCGGCAAGAGACTATATTGATCAGCTAGCAGACAACCCTGATTTTCAATACAAAAGAAAGTACAAAGAATTTAATGCAGGAGATCCAAATCCTAAAAAAATTGAAGAAGAAACCCTTAAGCTAGAAAAATTCATTGCTGGGGTTAATTTGTTTCCTACGTTTAATGCCATGATGCAACAACGTAATCGCTATGATTACCATGACATGATCAATTGGGTAATCAAAGCTTTTCAGGAGCATGATGATTTGTTGGCGCGTTACCAAGAACAATTTCAATACATTTTGATCGATGAGTTTCAAGATACCAATGGGGCTCAGGCCAATATCTTGTACCAACTCTGTGCTTTTTGGGGCGAAGAGGCCAATATATTTGCCGTAGGTGATGATGACCAATCGGTGTATAGTTTTCAGGGTGCAGAAATTAGCCGCATCAATGCTTTTGTGGATAGGTTTAAAAACACCCTCTCTCCTATTTTACTCAAACACAATTACCGTTCGAGCCAAGAAATCCTGGATGCTTCCAAAGGTTTAATAAGCCATAACAATGCACGATTGGTGCACGACCCTAATCTTCAAGCCATTTACCAACACCAAAATGAGCAGCTAGACAAAAGTTTGGTGGCGAGTAATGCGGCGTATGCGGACATAAATCCTTCGGTATTTATACATGAATGCACCAATTCTTACCACGAAGAAGCACATTTAATAGCCATGATTGAGCAATTGCAAGCCGAGCAAGCGCTGCACAATGCACCAATCCTCCAACAAATTGATTTATTAAAGGCTCAAAATTCCGCCATAGGAAATATACAAGCCCTTGAAGAGCAGCTGCAACATTTAGACGAGGTAGCCATCATTTACAAGCAACATGCAGATGTGGAATCCTTGGTAAAAGCCTTGAGTCATCGCCATATTCCCTATAACCTTACCCGTCAACAAAACATTTTAGAGCTGCCTTTGGTAAATCAAATTTTAACAATACTTGCTTATTTGCAGGCCGAAGATGAATTAGAAAGGTCGGGGGAACATCTATTATTTAAAATTCTACATTACCAATTTTTCGATATCAGCAAAAAAGACATTAGCCATATCGCCCATGAATGTGCCGAAAACAAAAAATACAGTTGGCGATACCTCATGTCGAATACCCAAAAACACTTGTTATTGGGGTTCGAAAATTCCAAAGCACTTACAGCATTAGCACAAAACTTAAGTCACTGGCAAAAAGATTTGCATAACATGACCTTGCAAACCTTGTTTGAAAAAATACTGCAATTTTCAGGTTTGATTAAATATGTACTCTCTCATCCTGAAGAAAAATTATGGCTCTTAGAAGTCATTACCTCCTTGTTTGATTTCATTAAAAATGAATCTGTCAAACAGCCACAATTGAGCATTGCTGATTTGCTACTTAAAATCAAAAAACTCAAAGACAACAAACTCAGCATCAACCTCAACCGCATCGTAAGGGCATCGCATGGCCTCCATTTAATCACAGCCCATTCAAGCAAAGGATTAGAATACGACCATGTGTTTATCATCAAATGCAATAAAGACTTTTGGGAAGGCAGAGGCAAAAGGGCTGGGGGATATAAATTCCCTCCGGTGGAATATTGGCTAGACGAAGCCAAAATCAAAAACTTGCAAGAAGCGAATCCTGAAGAAGAAGAACGTCGTTTGTTTTATGTAGCCATGACCAGGGCAAAAAAAGCCGTGCATTTGTCTTATGCCTTGATGAAATCAACCGACAAAACACCAGACAAAGCGAGCTTACAAGAATCTCAATTTATCAGTGAAATTAGACTGGCAATGCCAACTTTACAACCCAATAAAGTAAGTTACCAAACCGACGAAAACTCCAAAGTCAACGAGATGGTACAATACTTAACCCAGCTGCTCACCCTTGCCCCTTTACCCGATGAAGTAGCTTTAGAAAAAGAATACATCAACGCTACCTTGTCCAAATACAAACTTAATGTAACGCATCTCAACAAATACCTTAAATGTAAGCTGTCATTTTATTACGAAAACATCCTCAAAATCCCTTCTGCCAGAAGTGCCAGCATGGGTTTTGGAAATGCCGTACACTATGCCATTGAACATCTTTTTAGGGCCATGCTTGAGGAGGAAAACAAAACATTTCCTGACATCAATACCTTTGTTGGCTATTTCAAGAAAGGAATGCAAAACTATGCCTCTCACTTTACCCCTAGCGAATACAAACTTAAAATAGAGTTTGCCGAACAACTGCTACCCGACTATTACAACACCTATGTGCAAGATTGGGAAAAAGCAGTTAGGGTAGAATACCGATTTAGCAACATTCTATATGATGATATTCCATTGTCAGGTGCCATTGATAAAATAGAGTTTTTGAACGGCAAAGAATGCAATGTAGTCGATTACAAAACAGGAGATCCCGACAGGGCAAAATCAAAAATGAAAGCCCCAACCAAACCTGGCGCCGACTTACAAGAAGCAAAATTCGAGGAAGTATACGGCGGTGATTATTGGAGGCAAATTGTGTTTTACAAAATCCTGATGGATCTTGACAAAACCCATGAATGGAAAATGGTATCGGGAGAAATTGACTTGTTCCAAAAAGCTAAAAAAGGAAACTTCGAAAAACTCAAACTGACGGTTACCCCTGAAGACGAATTATTGGTCAAAAAACAAATCAAAGATACCTTCAAAGGCATTATGGCACAAGACTTTAGGGGATGTGGCGAAAAAGATTGCCAATGGTGTACATTTGTGAGGGAACAATATACAGGCATTTTGATAACGGAGGAAGAAGTTTAGATTGAGTGATGAGTGTTTAGTGTTGAGTGTTGAGTAAAATGCGCTGAAAGTAACAAAGGAAGGGATGAGTGATGAGTGTTGAGTGTTGAGTAAAATGCTGCGCTGAAAGTAACAAAGGAAGGGATGAGTGATGAGTGTTGAGTGTTGAGTAAAATGCTGCGCTGAAAGTAACAAAGGAAGGGATGAGTGATGAGTGTTGAGTGTTGAGTAAAATGCTGCGCTGATAGTAAAAAAAGGAAGGGATGAGTGATGAGTGTTTAGTTTTTTTCGATCCAAAAGCTCAAAAAAAACTCTTTTGATTTTATAATGTTTCAACTGAAAACCGAGAACTCGAGAACCGAGAACCGAAAAATCGAGAACTCGAAAACTCGAGAACCGAAAACTCGAGAACCGAAAACTCGAGAACCGAGAACCGAGAACTGAAAACTGACAACTGACAACCTACCTGATCCTCAACTTCCTGCCAACACGTAAGGTTGTCCTAGTACTAATTCCGTTCATTTTGCACAAACGTGCGGTTGGAATTCTGTATTTTCTGCCAATTTCTGACAATGTTTCTCCAGGACCAACTTTGTGTGAATACACTTTTCTAGCCCTGTTGAGGTATTGAAAATTTTCCCGGGTAATGAGGCAAATCCTGCTGATGAGCTGCTCTTCCTCAAAGTCATAGAAATATTCAGCATCAATTGCGGAGCCTTCAAACCTTACTTCGTAATGTAAATGCGGCCCCGTACTTCGACCAGTGTTTCCACCCCAACCTATCAGTTCGCCTGCTTTCACATATTGCCCAACTTCTACCAGACTTTTAACCAAGTGCCCGTAAAGGGTTTCTAAGCTGTTATAATGCCTTACCATTACATAGTTACCATAACCACCGGCATCGAATTTACTGATCCTGACAATACCATCGAAGGCTGCAAAAATGGAATCTCCAATATCCAATTCTAAATCGGTACCATAATGCCAACGGTATTTCCTGGTACCAAAATCACTCGTCACTTCTGTTTGTTTTACAGGAACCGACCAGTAACGCCCTTGGGTAGAATCATACAAAACGATTTGGACGGTATCATTAAAACGGGTGTGGTCAATCCTGTAAGGGTTTACACTCCTCGAATCCCAAACAGAATAATATTCGGCAATCTTTACCCACACACAATCCAATTTTATTTCTTCTGCAACTTCCACGATGCTGATGTCGCCATCGGAAATACTGGTGGTATCTTCAGAGGTAATCGAAAGCTTTTTTCTTGGGTCAAAAACTGATTTCGAAGCGTCTGAATATTCATCAAATTCATCGCCTTCATCTATATGAATAATAGTGGTATCTGCCTTTATCGGAGAAATATCAGGTGTTCTCAGGTTTAAAAATTCACTATTTCCTCTTTTGCCGGGTTGAGCAAAAGCATATACTGTCGTAAACAGTGACCATATCATTAACAACAATAATCTTCTAAAGCACATTCTTAACTGTTTTTTGCAAGCCTAAGCTTATGACGATAATTTTCGAATAATCGAAAAAATCTTAATTTCAAAAATAGAAAATATTCACTACAAAAAGAAATCCTTCACCACGACCTTCCAGGGCAAACGCATTAAAAATAAAGAATACTTCTAAAGTATCTCCACAATAATCAGCTAGAATGATTGAATCTTTAATCTAAAGTCGCTGAATCGTGCATCAATAATCTTATTTCATGAAATTAAAGGGAAAAACAAAATGAATTTTAAACTGCGAATTAACATAACATTTTCTCTTATAATGAATAATCCATTAAAAGAACACCTCGTTTTGCAAAATCCCTACCCCATTTATTTAGCGTACAAAACCATATTCATCAAACCATAATAATGTCTATTTTTTCTAGTTACAATAGTCCTTGGCAACATTATTTGACAAACGAAAATTCATCTATTTTCAAAATTTAATATTTATTTCAATCCTCCAATCTCTTACCATTATTTTTGAAATCGTTTGAACCAACAAAGCCAAAACAAGGTAAAATCAGAATGTAAATATATGACTAATCCAACAAAAAATATAATATTAAAAATATTTTTTTAGTATTATTTTCATGCAAAAACAGCCCAAATTTTAACCTATTCCATCATTTCCAAACCACACATCGCATACCCATTCAAAGACAAGTAACTTATTTTCAATACTATCGTTATAAAAAAAAATTGTTTCCGCAAGCCATTTGTAAACCCAAATTTTTAAATACAAAAGGGTTATTTAAAATGAATCAATTTTAGTATTCACATTTTTAGTAAACAACTAAAAAACGCTAGTTCGATGGAAAAGACAAGGCTTAAAAATTCCTTATGGATAGGAATTGTGGTGATGGAATTGTCATCAATCGTCACTTTAGAAACCAATACCCAAACCATGAATTTACCAATTCAAAGCGGTTAGACCTTAGTGGAACGGAATCGCAACATTGCCATGCATTACCAGTTATCGCATTGTCGTAATGAGGCATATTTCATACCGATACATTAATAATAACATCCACAATACTATTCTCATTAGAAAATGGTCCCTTGAAAAACAAATTTGCTGCCATCGGATAAACGGACATTATTGAAACTTGTATATACAATGCAATAAATTCACAACAAACCACCTAAATGACAATTCATTTGCACAAAAAATTTACAATCCAAATTAAAATCCATTCAAGTTAAACGCTAAATCTAACCTAACCATGAAAAAAACTTACACAACGCCAAACCTAATGAGGTATGTTGGCACTTTGTTATTGAGCTTTGTTATGATTAGCCTAAGTACTGCACAAACGGTAAAAACCTTTACGTATGCAGACTCCCTTCAAAGCTTTATTGTGCCTGAAGGCATCCATACCATAATGATAGAGACGTTTGGAGCACAAGGAAAATCGACCCAAGAAGGCCAAGTAGGTGGCTTGGGTGCAAGAATGAAAGGCACTTTTACCGTAAACCCTGGCGACCACTTGCTTCTTTTGGTGGGTGGTGAAGGTGTTTCTCCTGGTGGCGGAAGTGGCGGCGGTGGCGGTGGATCGTTTGTGGTAAAGCTAGCCCCTTCCTCTACCGATACCATGAAAGTTGGTCCTTATGCCGGCAAAACCGTTACGCCATTGATCATTGCCGGAGGCGGTGGTGGAACACGGGATTTTGTTTTTCAAGATGGTAATCCGGGTATGGCATACAGCGAAGGCTCCACCGGATCGTGCATAGATCCTGTGGGTGGTGGAGACCCAAATACCAGCACATTAGGTACTGGTGGTGCCTCTACATGCAATTCTTGGGGATCTGGCGGTGGCGGTTTTCGCGGCGATGGTGCCGATGATTTCACTTGGGGAACGGGAGGTAAAAGCTTCTTACAGGGTGGTGGCGGAGGCACCATGAGCTGTGGCGAGCCTGGCGTTTATGGTGGCTACGGTGGTGGTGGAAGTGGTGGTGGCTGCTGGGGTGGCGGTGGTGGCGGTGGCTACACCGGAGGGGATGGCGGTCGACTTGGTGGCGGTGGCGGTTCCTACAATATCGGAACTGACCAAGACAATGCTTCCGGTGTACAAAGTGGCAATGGACTTATCAGCATTGCCTATGAAAGTATAATCACGGGAACAGTGCCTTCTATCACTCTTCCATCAAACATCAGCATGAATGTTACTTCCGAACTTTGTGGCGCGGCAGTAACTTATATAGCTAACGCTGAGGGCAATCCTGCACCAGCATTGACATATTTCCCTGCTTCAGGAAGCGTATTCCCTGTAGGTACAACACAAGTAATGGTGATAGCCAGCAATGTGGTGGGAAAAGATACGGCTTACTTTCAGGTAGCAGTCATTGACAGTCTAAAACCACAAATAAAGTGTTTACCCAATATCAGCACCCATGCATCTGCCAATTGTAGCGCCATCGTTACCTGGGAATCGCCAACAGTAATTGAAAATTGCCATTATACCCTCAGCAGCAATTTTCATTCGGGAGACCATTTCCCTATTGGTCAAACCTCCGTGACCTATATCGCACGAGATGATGCCAATAATGCGGACACATGCTCATTTACCGTCACCGTATTGCCCTCAACAATGACGGGTATTGTTGCCTACAAAACCTACCAAAGTGGCTCAGCCATTTCTTGTTTTGGCAAAATGGATGGAGAAGCAAACGTATCTATTGCAGGTGGCTGTTTGCCTTATACTTACTGTTGGAATACAAGTCCTGTGCAACATACAAAAACGGCCAGTCAATTAGGGGCTGGCACCTATACCGTAAAAGTAAAAGACGCTAATGGACAATCACTTACACTCAGTGTAAACTTAACCCAACCGTCTCCATTGCTTGCCAATGCAGGCAATGATGCTATGATTTACAATGGTTACGGTCCATACGCATGTACTTCACTGAAGGCAAGTGCTTCGGGTGGAAATGCCAACTACCAATTTGCTTGGAGCAATGGCATTGAAGCTGATATTACAAGTGTATGTCCAAGTATTTCCACTACCTACCACTTAAAAGTAAGCGATGCAAATGGTTGTGAAGCACAGGACCAAGTATTCGTATGTGTGGCTGACGTACAATGTGCCAAAGGAGGAAATGCCATGGATACGGCAGGTCAGAAAGTAATGATTTGTCATAAAGCAGGCAATAAATACCAAACATTATGTGTCGCAAGAGGAAGTGTACAAGCCCACTTGGCGCATGGTGACAAATTGGGGGATTGTAACATGACAAATGATTGCTTCAATACGCCTCATAATGCTAGCAGAAAAACGGAGGACGAAAACGTTGACGCAGACAATGAAAATGAGCAAAATAGGCAAGATTTGGAAGGAAAAATAAGTGTAACCAATCAAATTATGGCACAACCCAACCCATTCACGGCCTTGACTACCATCCGCTTTACGGCTTTGTCGAATGAGTGCACAAGCGTAGCAATTGTGAACATGAAAGGTGAATTGATCAACACCGTATTTCAACAAAAAACAGCAGCAAACCAAACCTACAGCATCACGCTTGATGCCACCTCATGGCCAGAAGGTATGTACCTTGCTAGGATTGCAAGTGCCAATCAAATGCAATACCTCAAATTACTACTCAGCCGTTAAGCATAAAATTTCAATAACAGTTCCTCACTCGTTCTATAACCCCTACAGTTATAGAACGAGTTTTTTGATAATAGCATAACCAGTGCATTAGTTGGAAATGAAGGAAAATAAATTTTAAATGTTGAATTTTGAATTAAAAGCTGGTTTTCAGAGATTAAACCATTTGTCTACCAAGTGCATCATAATTGTAAAACAACAACACCTCAACTTCAGCAAGTCAAGACTGCAACAATGCTCTTTTTAAATTTTGAATTTTGAATTGAACAGGGCAAACGCATTAAAATAAAAAGTAGCACAAAAGCCTATCCCTGCACTACGTTCGTAAATTCACACCCTCGTGCTCAGTGATAAAGGAGACAGCGCTGTCCATTAATCATAAATTTGAGATTAATTCATAATTATGATTTCAATTCGTTTAGTTAACAAATCTTGTTATTTTTAAATCTATGAAAATCCGCTTAATCTGCCAAATCTGTGTGCAATTTGGTCCCGTTTTTCAACAGGGTTCTTTTTCAAAGAATAATCCCGCAAGTGCGTGATGCAACACTGATGTAGCGGATTGGACAGATTCTAGCGGATTTTATCCTTGACTAAAGACATTGAATTATGATTTCATCGGAATCTAAAGCCCTTCTCCTTTATAAGCGAGCAAGAGAGTGCGAAGGTTACGAAGCGTAGCGCTGGGTTTGGGATGAGGCCTTTTACATTGAATTTTTAGTCTAATTAATTTAATGCCTTTGCCCTGTTAAATTGAATTAAAAGATGGTTTTCAGAGATCACAATCGTAAAACAACAACACCTCAACTTCAGCAAATCAAGACTACAACAAGGCTCCTTAAAAAAAGCTACTAAAAAAGCGTCTTGAAAAGAATAAAACCTTTCAAGACGCTTAACAGTGATGGTATTTGAGTGGATATCAAGGCAATTTCCTTAATAATTCATCAATACTTTTAGTATGGTATGGGTATAATCAGGTCCATTAAAATGGATAAAATAAAGGCCATCGGATAGATTTTCGTGGTTCACCTCCATTATATTTTCCCCAATCAAGCCATCGTATTCTTTTTGGAATACACGATTGCCCAAATTGTCTGTCATTTGTACCGAATACTCCCCACCAGCTATAGAATGAAAAAATAACAATGATTTACCATCTTGTAATTGATGCGATAAATGGGGATGAATCACATGTTCATTTTTAGCAATTACAACGGTAGATTCTTGACTTTTCCCATCTTTATCTTGCTCCAATAATTGGTAATAATACACCTGTTTGTCGAGCACACCCTCATCAACATATTGATAATCGATTACTTGATTGCTGTTTCCATGGGCAGGAATCACCCCTATTGGCACAAAATGATAACCATCCACACTGCGCATGAGTCTAAAAAAATCACTATTGACCTCTTGGGTGGTTTTCCATTGTACCTGAATGTGGTCACGAAAAGCATTTGCCTTAAAGCCTAGCAATTTAACTGGAAGAACAACATTGTTTACCACCCTCACCGCATGGTTATTGAATTCAGAAAGGTACAAATCATTTGAAAACACAGCAATACCACGACTGGGACCTATGACCGCTGCTTTCGGATTTCCCCCATTTCCCTGATGAGGGTTGGCCGCAGGAGCACCTGTTCCAACTACAGTGGTGATAATGCCGTTTCCATTTACCATACGAATTCTATTGTTGTTTGCATCGGCGATGTACAGGTTCGCACTCGCATCAAGCACGATGCTTCTTGGATTGTCGAGCATAGCCAACGTTGCCAAACCATCATCTCCAGAAAAACCGGCTACACCAGTACCCGCAAGGGTCGAAATAAGCCCAGTGGAAACGGTCACTTTTCGCACCACATTATTGCCATTATCACTGATATAGATATTACCTGAAGCATCTAATACCAGAGCTGTTGGCGCATTTAATTGTGCAGCAGTCGCCAAGCCACCGTCACCAGTATAACCAGCCGTGCCAGTACCCACCAACGTAGTAATGATCCCTGAGGAAGCATTTACTTTTTTAATTCTATGGTTACCCTCATCGGCAATATAAATATTGTTTGAGGCATCGAGTGCCACCGCAGAAGGTTTATTGAGTTTGGCCGCAATGGCTTGTCCCCCATCGCCAGCATCTCCGACTAAAGTGGAACCCGCAATGGTAAATATTTTGCCAGATGCCACCGCAATTTTCCTTATTTTATTGTTGTCGGCATCTGCGATGTATAAATTTTTGGCTGCGTCAAGGGCCACCCCTGTGGGATGAAACAACTTTGCAGCTGTTGCCAAACCTCCATCGCCTGTGGAGCCAGCAACACCCGTTCCTGCAACGGTAGCAATTTTACCGTTCAAGGCCGTGTGTTTACGAATCACATGGTTGCCATAATCGGCGACATATACATTCCCAAGGGCATCTACGGCAATGCCATAAGGATTATTCATCAAGGCAAGTCTTGAAACACCAGCATCACCCGAAAAACCTGGGGTGGTAAAGCCAGCACTGATGACTTCATCGATTTTCTTTTGCGCTTGGGAACTCGTCAATACTGACGTCATGATACATAAAACGATTACCGTTTTACTTACGCTACTTTTTCTTAACGTTTTCACAGCATTATCATTTAAGAATGAAATGATACATTGTAGTGAACATCACTACAATGGTGTGAGTGTTAGGGATAAGTATTAAAACGGCACTGTAAATAAATTAGTTACAAAAAAAACAGCATTATTCAATAAAAATATTCAAAATATAATACAATTTAAAATAAACATAGTTATATATTAAAATTGAGGGCTTTTTAGATAATTCCAATAATGAACCAAATAAATAAGGGCTACTGAATAACCCAAAACAACCGACATTGAATTTTGAATTATAAAAGTTGAATCCTAAAAGTTGAATCCAAAAGGCTCTAGATGAAATAGTGTGGGCTATATGAATATAGTTGATGGCAGGTGTGAATTTGCGATGATTGAGTCCCGATTTTCTCGGGATTTGAGCTCTTTTTTCTTGTGGTTAAATACCAAACACATATATTAAATAGTCTAATACATTTTGACAAATATTTCATTAGAAAAACACAAAAAGCTTTAGTACATCCGCTTTGCGTTAGCGGGA
>Ga0209353_10000432_pt1 | contig 25527 bp, 19 predicted proteins | sample LauGreSpBDMM15SD_2_FD_187561 | JGI IMG/M metagenome (GOLD analysis project Ga0209353, IMG submission 187561) | Freshwater lake microbial communities from Lake Michigan, USA - Sp13.BD.MM15.SD (SPAdes) (version 2) | ecosystem: Environmental > Aquatic > Freshwater > Lake | place: Lake Michigan... | reverse complement strand
AGAAGCCACGTGCGCCAAAGCTGGGCCTTTTACAATATCGCCAATGGCATAAATTCCAGGAATATTGGTTTGGTAAAAATCATCTACCAATACTTTTCCTTTGTCAGAAGCTACACCAACATCTTCCAGACCGATTCCTTCAATATTGGTTACTACTCCAGCGGCAGAAAGTACCACATCCGCTTCAATGGTAATCATACCTGCAGCAGTTTTGATATGTACCTTTACCATTTCACCAGTAGTATCTACTGATTCAACAGAAGAATTGGTAAGCACTTCAATGCCTGATTTTTTGAATGATTTTTCCAATTGTTTCGATACCTCTTCATCTTCCACCGGAACGATTCTTGGCATAAATTCTACAATCGTTACATTGGTTCCGATTGAATTATAAAAATAAGAAAACTCCACTCCGATGGCTCCAGAACCAACTACAACCATTTTCTTTGGTTGTTTTTCCAATACCATCGCTTCGCGGTAGCCAATTACTTTTTTACCATCAATAGGTAAATTTGGCAATTGACGAGAACGACTTCCAGTGGCTAATATAATATGGTTTGCGGTATATTCAGTCGCCACATTTGCAGCATCGGTAACCATTAATTTCTTAGATCCAACCAATTTACCTACACCAGCTATAACATCTATTTTATTTTTGCGCAATAAAAATTGAATCCCTTTGCTCATGCCCGAAGCCACGTCACGACTTCGTTTTACCACCGCTCCAAAATCAACGCTTGCGTCTTTTACATCAATTCCAAAGTCTTTGGCATGGTTGATATATTCAAATACCTGTGCACTTTTCAACAATGCTTTCGTAGGAATACAACCCCAGTTCAAACAAACCCCTCCTAGTTCTGCTTTTTCAACTACTGCTACTTTTAGTCCTAGTTGAGAAGCACGAATCGCCGCCACATACCCACCAGGGCCACTACCAACCACCATTACATCGTAAGAATTTGCCATAATATTATTTTGTATTTTATATTTCAATCTTGAATTGGGGATTTAAAAGTAAATCCGAATGGACAAATTTAACGCTACTTTATAAGATTCCAAAAGATGAGGGATATTTAATCAAAAGCATCCTTAAAATATATTCCATCCATTAAACCAATAAGTACATGAAAATGAAAAGCTATCCCTAAGCAATCATTTAAGCCAAGTACAAATTCAATATGACCAATTATAATCAATCATTTTTCAAGATAGCATTTGACAAACAACAAAAATAAAATGACACATTTTTAAAAAGCGCATCAAAGACAAATCATTATAATTATAAATTTGTGGACTCATTAACCCAAATAAATTTTGACTTTAAGTTGAAAGAAATTACTTTTGATTTATTGATACATATTTCAATTTTTAAAAGTAGTTTTAGAATTGAATTTGTCTTTTATTAAAAGAACCAATATTTATTGAACATGAAATTATTACAAGGAAAAATCGCTTTGGTTACTGGTGCTTCTAAAGGAATTGGTAGGGCCATCGCACTACAATATGCTGCGCAAGGTGCAAACGTAGCTTTTACTTACCTTTCTAGTGTAGAAAAAGGACTTGCTTTGGTAGCAGAATTGGAAGCTTTTGGTGTTAAAGCGATAGGTTACCGTTCAGATGCATCTGATTATAAGGCTGCTGAACAACTCGTTGAAAATGTTTTGGCAGATTTTGGTACCATAGATATTCTTGTAAACAATGCTGGCATCACCAAAGATGGTTTGTTGATGCGCATGAGTGAAGAACAATGGGATATAGTAATTCAGGTAAATTTAAAATCAGTTTTTAACCTGACCAAAGCTGCTCTTAAAACATTCATGAAAAACAAAGCTGGTTCTATTATCAATATTACTTCTGTAGTTGGAATAAGCGGTAATGCTGGCCAGGCCAACTATTCTGCTTCTAAAGCTGGAGTTATTGGTTTTACTAAATCTGTAGCCTTAGAAATTGGATCAAGAAATATTCGTTCTAATGCCATCGCTCCAGGATTTATTGAAACTGAAATGACTGCTGAATTGAACCCTGAAGTAGTGAAAGGCTGGACGGACAATATTCCGCTTAAACGTGCAGGAAAAGCCGATGACGTTGCCAATGCTGCGGTTTTCTTGGGTTCTGATTTGTCCACGTACATCTCCGGACAAGTATTGCAAGTGGATGGTGGAATGCTGACCTAGTTATCTTATAGTTGTCAGTTTACAGTAATCGGTTTAGCGTTTTTGTTAGCAAAACGGCAACCAATAACTTAATTTAGAATTACTGATTATCTTTATAAGCAGTTTCAAAAACTGATTACTGAAAACTGTTCACAGAACACTTAAAAATGATTCAAAAATTTGAAATATTAACCCAAAGTTCTCCCTTGTATTATGTACTTTGCGCGGGCCTTGGGCTTTTTTATGCTTTTATTTTTTATAAAAACAGCCTGATTGAAAACAAATTAACCACCTGGATATTAGCTAGTTTCAGGTTCTTGGTGGTCAGTATCATTTGTTTTTTATTGCTCAGTCCTATGGTGAAAACCATTACCAATGAATTTGAAAAACCCATCTTCCTGATTGCCCTCGACAATTCTGAATCTGTAGGTTTGGTGTATTCAAAACCAACACAGGATTCGATTATTGCCCAGCTCAAACAACTTGTTCCAAACCTTCAAAAACAAGAAGCAGAAGTTCATTTTAAAACGCTCGACAACCAAACATCATTGCCGGAACATCTTCCTTTTCAGGTAAAAAGCACCAATTACAGTACACTTTTGGCTGATATTGAAAACGAGTACGAAAACAGGAATTTGGTGGAAGTAATTCTTGCCGGAGATGGAATCATCAATGAAGGCGTATCTCCGGCCTATAAAATGTATCCGTTCAAAATTAGCACCATTGCTCTTGGCGATACTACTCCTAAAAAAGACATTGCTATCAAAGGGGTGGTAAACAATAAAACCACTTTTTTAGGCAACAAATTTCCCATTGAAGTTCAGTTGAATAATTACGGATTTAAAAATACAAACGTAAATATAAGTATTGTTAATGGTCAAAAAATCATTGCGCAACAAAACATTACTTTGGGAGAATCGCATAATGAAATTCAATTTTTACTGGATGCAACACAAAAAGGTATGCAGCACTATACCATAAATATTAAACCCATCAAAGGAGAATACACACTTCAAAACAACCAACGACACGTGTATATAGAAGTTATTGACGGAAAAGAAAAAATACTGTTAATCGCTGCAACGCCACATCCTGATATCAAAGCCATAAAATCAACTTTAGAAAGTATAGACAACGTCGAATTATCCATCTATATTCCTGAAATCAATACCTATAAAGATGACAAATACGATTTGATTATTCTTCATCAAATCCCAAACCTCCAAGGAATTGGAAATGAGGTACTGCAAAAAGTAATGGCAAAAAATACCTCCTTGTGGTTTATTTTAGGCAATCAATCTGACCTCAACCGTTTCAATGGACTGAATACCATTTCCAAAATCATGACACGCGGAAGAACAGTAGACAAAGTCGCGCCTTATTTTAATCCAGGGTTTGACAAATTTGATATTGACGATAACTTCAAAAAACTGTATCCTAAATTGCCGCCATTAAGTGTTCCTTTTGGAGACATTCAATTGAACAACAGCACAGCAACTATGCTGTACCAAAAAATTGGAAACGTAAACAGTACCAAACCATTATTGGTTTATAGCTTACAAACCGAACGTAAAATTGCTATACTTTTTGGTGAAGGAATTTGGCAATGGAGAATGGTGGCTTACGAACAAACACAATCTCATGAAGCTTTCGACCTGGTATTTTCAAAATTCACACAACTGCTTTCACAAAAAGTTGACAAAAGAAAATTCAGGGTCTACCCTATTGAAAATGAAATTTTAAATACCGAACGCGTGGTATTTGAAACTGAGGTTTACAACGCCGTTTACGAACCCATATACGGTCAAAAAGTCAATTTAGAAATCAAATCTGAAGAAGGCAAAAAACTAAATTACAGTTATATCCTGCAAAAAGATGCACCACGTTTTGATATTGAAAACCTCCCTCAGGGAATTTATAAATTTACAGCCAGCACCATGCTCGATGGCAAAAAAGAAATTTCTCAGGGTGAATTTACGGTCAAAGAACTTCAATTGGAAGTATTCAATACCACTGCCAACCACCAATTGCTGAGAGAATTGAGCAAAAAATCAGGAGGTACTTTTTTGACCTTCAACAATATAGACCAATTATCCAAAAGCATCAATGCAAGTACGGCCAAACAAAAAATTCATTCTTCTGAAGAATTGCTTGAAATCATCCATTTAAAGTGGATTTTCTTCCTTATCCTTACACTGGTTTCAGCAGAATGGATCATCAGAAAAGCATTGGGAACCGGAGTATAATGGAGTGATGAGTTTTGAGTGTTTAGTTTTGAGTATTAAAACTGAAAACTGTAAACTGAAAATGTAAACTAAAAATTTAACACATGAAAGTACTTTACATCTCTTACGATGGCATGACAGACCCATTGGGACAAGCACAGGTAATTCCGTATTTACAAGGATTGTCTGAGCGTTTTGGTCATGAGTTTGTGTTGTTAAGTTTTGAAAAAGCAGACAATTACAGTGTACACAAAGAAAAAATCACAGCACTTTTAAAGCCTTATAACATCAATTGGCAACCACAAATGTACACCAAAAGTCCACCGGTACTTTCAACAGTGAAGGACATTTATGTGATGCAAAAAGCGGCCATCAACTTGTGTAAAAAGCACAAAATAGAAACCTTACATTGTCGCAGCTACATTGCAGCTTTGGTTGGATTGATGTTGAAAAAATCGCTCAAAGTGAAATTTGTATTTGACATGCGTGGCTTTTGGGCCGATGAACGTGTAGATGGAAAATTGTGGAACCTGTCTAACCCCATATTCAATACCATATATAAATTCTTCAAAAAGAAAGAGTTACAATTTTTTCAACAAGCCGATTATGTCATCAGTTTGACGCATAACGGTAAAAAAGAAATCTTGTCCTGGCCAGCAATTGATGCTTCGAAAATCAAGATTCAGGTCATCCCTTGTTGTGTGAATACTGCATTGTTTTCTCAAAGCAATGTTAAACCTGAATTACAAGAGGAATTCAGAAAACAATTAAATATCAGTGTTGATCAAACTGTAATTACTTATATCGGTTCGGTTGGCACATGGTACATGTTAGATGAAATGCTTGATTTTTTCAAAGTATTCAAGGCCAACAAACCCAATGCTAAATTCTTGTTTATCACCCCTGATAAACCTGAGCACATCTTAAAAGCGGTTACAGACAAAGGATTAGCGCCAAATGATTTTCCAATCCTCCAAGGAGAACGAGAATTCATTCCTACACTTTTGAGTTTATGCGCAGCTTCAATCTTCTTTATCAAACCAGCCTATTCCAAAAAAGCCTCTTCACCTACCAAACAAGGCGAATTAATGAGTATGGGAATTCCGGTAATTTGCAATGCAAACGTTGGAGACACAGATTATGTGGTGAATACTTACCACTCCGGCGTTGTCGTTGACGACTTTAGTGAAGCAGCTTACCTCAAAGTAGTAACAGGATTTGACCAACTGTTACAACTTAATAAACAAACCATTGAAGCTGGAGCAGAAGATTTTTACTCCTTGAAAAAAGGAGTTGAATTGTACAATCAAGTATATGATAATTTGAAACCATAAATCGCCCAATTACAAAAAAAATCACTGACAATAATCATAATTAGGGTCTGCTGAAAAACTCGCTTACCCATTAATTTTCACTATAATTCTAACTTTTGTCACTTTTCCCCTTGATGAAAAAAGTAACCAACGAAAATCAAGACTCCGCCACGGCGGACAAGTTGTTTAAAAAATGCTACGAATTTGCTCCATTACGCTGAAACAAACTCGCCACTAAATTTGTTGAAAACTTTCAACAGTAGCGTGGCTCAAACAGTGTTTTGTTTTTAAACCGCTTCATGGATTAATCCCGAGAATATCGGGATAACGCATTTTTTAAAAGGTCGTACGCAAGACAATTCAAAGATTCCGCATGATTTGTTTGCACTTTAAAATCTATTCTTAATCATAAATTGCTGTTATTGATAATGTTAATGCTTTTTCAGCAGGCCCTAATTACGCTCATTTTATCTCTTGATTAGCCGTTCTATATAGAGAACATTATCCTCTGAAATAATTTTAATAATATACATCCCTGACCTCAAGTCGCTTAAATCAATTTCCAAGGAAGAAGAATGTACTGAAAAGTTGATTTTTTTTGTTCAATTTCAAGCGAGTTCAAACCTTCAATGGAACGAATATTTCAACGAAAACGCGTACATGAATTTATACTACAAGCATATTTGTATGCGCGTATCAACCTAGTAAGGGTTTAGGTTACCTGCTTTTTTTGAAATAGATGTAAACAAAGAAAAGCTTATTCTCTTTTTTGGTAATTTTTAAAATCTTTTTCCTTGATGCTTGCAATTTCATTGATAATATTTACGTCAACGCTGTTGACAAATTTGTTCATCGCAAACTCTATAAAATGCTCCGTGGTATAGAAGTATATTTTTTGTTTCGTTTCTTTGAAAAATTCTTTCAGTAATTCTCTCTTGGCCAATGGTTTGTTTTTAGTAGAAGAACGTTCCCACCAATCTTCTTTCATATCATCAGTAATCAGAATTACCGGTTTGTTTTGTTTTTTAGCTTCATCAATAATTTGAAACCACATGATCAAGTCACTATAAACGACATGTTCGTCATTTGTTTTCTCTCCCTGACGCGGTACATATCCAGGTGCAATTTGTTTGGTATACCTTTCTTTACCAATTTCAAATATGTCTTCTAATTTTTCGTCAGTATAGGCGTCACTAATTTTCGTGTCATCAAAAATAGTGGTCAAATGATCCATGATAGGATCTTCCTGGTCATAATTTTGCTGATTGTTCTCAAGTTTTTCCAATTCATCAGAAATTGTATCAAGCGATTGGTCAAGGTGTTTACGGATGATGTCAATCTCCATGTGAGAGTATTTACTATATCCGTTAAGTTCCTGATGAATCTCACTTTCTTTCTTTTTCAAGAAATCTCTAATGGTTTTGTAAACAATATCCTGAGATTGAATAATGCCTTGTCTGTTGCGATGAAAACGATAAGCGGCTTCATTCGTCATTTTGGTACGAAAAGATATATTTTCCAATATTTTAAAAAATGTATTTCTTGTGTTCTGAGAATACCTGTAAAGGTTTAACAAAGCGTTTGAATCAAATGTAAACATGCATTTAATCCACGCTTCATTGATTTCTAATTCGGAAGGATTATAGTATTCAAAAAACTTATTTTTCATATTTCAATTTCTGATTTTCTCAAATTTATAAACAAATCATGCTTTTACCACAAAAGTTTAATTTTTTTTATAAAAGCATCAATTCCTTTTTTACAATCGACACTGCCTCTTGCTTTAGCATTTTGAGTTGCAGCGTAATTTAAAGCCTCTTTTATGGATAAATTTTGAATTTCAGCCATCATTAACTTGGTCGTTGCCATGGCTTCAGCCGAGTTTTGACGGCATATTGATAAAGCGATTGCTTCCACTTTTTCTGCAATGGTATCTTTTTCGAAAATTTGTGAAACCATTTGGTAGGTAACCGCCTCGTTTGCTGTTATAAGTTTGCCGGTTAGCAGCAATTCTTTCGCTCTTCCTTCACCAATTTTTCTAATGAGAAATGTCATGACCAATGCAGGTATAAAACCAATCCTTACTTCTGTATAACCAAATTTAGCATCAGGAACAGTATAAACCAAATCACAAACATTGGCCAAACCACAACCTCCTGCAATGGCATGTCCTTCTACTTGTGCAATGACGATTTTAGGTAAAAAATATATCAACTCAAAAAGTGCTTTAAGTGAATTGGAGTCTTGTAAGTTTTCCTCCAAAGTGTTTTTTTGCAATTGTTGCAGGTATTCTAAATCTGCACCTGCGCAAAATACTTCCCCATTGGCCTTTAAAACAATTACTTTTACTTTGGGATTTATTGCTGCAGCATGTATTGCCTCTTTTAATGCCTCCACCAATTCGCCGTTCAACGCATTTTTCTTTTCCGGTCTATTTAAAGTTATGTAAGCAACCCTTTCTTTAACTTCAGTGATAATTATCATTATTGGATAGCGTTTTTTGTAAAATATTGGCTTAAGTCAATGGTGAAAGCTCCTTGCTTATACATGTTATGCACTTTTAAGTTACGTAAAAGAAGGAAATTCTCTAATTGGTGGGCATATTTCCAGGTATTAGATTTATCAATAATGATGGTTGATGTAGGATAAAATTCAACGGGTGTTTGCCAATTGAACTTTGCATTATTGATGATTTGTAAATATTCAATTTTTTGTTTGAAAATCGGTACTTCTGGAGAATTAATTATTAGAAGTGACGATTGATGCAGTGGAATGAATCCAGTATTTTGAAAAGTTGAAATAAGTTTAACTTGTTTGATTGTCGTAATTTGTCTTTTGACATATAGATTTTGGATGGTTTTAAGGTCATAAATTGAAGTTGTATTTTGACAATAAGTTTTGCATGTATGGCCATTTATGACGCAAACAACACTGTTATTTTTAAAGGCATAAATAACCAATAGATGTTGGTGGTTGCCTGAATAATAAAATAGACTTCTTAGTCCAAAGAGGAAAATCATCAACACTAAAGATAGCCAGAAGTACTGTTTTTGAGGATGTTTGAAATATATTAAAATGACAATTATCAGAGAATACATGAATATGCATTCAATACTACTGTAGGATATATTTTCAATCGTAGCATTAGCAATTGTACCTATTTTCAATGCAATGAAATTCATTATTGAAGTACTGAATGTAAGTAAGATTCCTAGTTTTGAGGTTATAGATATATGGAGCAAAGAGGTGCAAAGCAGGGCTATACTTTGCCAAATGATAAAGGTGGATAGTGGAATAACCAATAAATTCGCTAGTAAAAAACCAAAAGATATTTTGTGGAAATAGAATAGCAATATTGGAAATGTAGCCAATTGAGCAATTAAAGTTACCCGAATGATTTCAAAAATAGTATTTACAATATTGTATCTGAATACCATTTTGTTAGGGAAATACATTTCAAACAATGCTAATCCTGTAACCGCCAAATAAGACAATTGAAATCCAATATCCAGGAGATATTTGGGGTTTATCAATAACAATACAAAGGCACTGAAACAGGTATTGTTAAAGAAGTTTGTTTTGCGTTGAAAAAGTTGCCCTGTCAACATAACCGTATGCATCAATACTGCCCGAACTACCGAAGCCGTTAAGCCAGTGACAATTCCATAAAACCAAATAAATAGCAAAACGGTGACGATGACAATGAGTGGAGATTTAACTATTTTTGAAATTAAGCCGTTGAATAACACAAAAAAGAGTGAAATATGTAAGCCCGAAATTGCAATGATATGTATGATTCCTGCATTGGAGTAGGCTTCTTTGATAGAATAATCTAATTGACTTCTAATGCCTAAAAGCATTGCGGTAACTATGGCATATTCATTTTTACCTTTTACATATTGTTTGAAAATATGGTCACAATAACTTCTCGTCTTTTCGGCAATATTAAAAATATGGAACTGATTTCCTTTATTGATCAATTCATATTCTTCAGAATATGATTGGTAATAGATATTTTTTTGATTTTGGTATTTTTTGTTATCAAATGCTTCAGGGTTTTCGGGAGGTTGAATTTCTTTTAAAACACCTTTTATTTTTATCCTGTCACCATAATTTAAGTTACTATCTTGACCTTGCGCATTGATAAATACATTGGCTTTTAAGAAAGAGTGACTGATGTTATTTGGATAATTGTTTAAGGTCTGTTCAACGTTGATTATTACTTTAACACCTTTTGTTGTTTTTTCTACAAAACTTTCTATGGTACCAATAAATGCTTGATGAATAGCAGGTTTTCTCGGAATTTCCTGTTTATTCCCTGAAAGGTATCCACAGGCCCCTATAAAAAACAAAGCGATGTATCCATAAAAATTGTTGCGTTGCAATACCATTAATAGTAAAATGCCACAGCTAAAAAAGATTGCTTGTAAGGAAATAGGAACTTGTACAGGAAATTCATTCGCAAGCCATAAACCTAAAATTAGGAACAGCACATACCTAAAAAAGGGGTATTTATCCCATGATAAAAATGAAAAAGTCATACAAAAAAGTGTTAAATGTGAGTCTTATTGGGTAATGATAAATTTATTTTTAAACGATGTTGTATTTTTAGTGACTGAAGTAAGGTACATGCCTGATGCAAGGAAACTTAAGTCATAAGTAAATAGCTGTGTTTTGTCAGGAACTATACTAAGGTTGATGATGTTTTTACCATTGAGGTCATAAATTTTTATCTCTGCGGATTCATTTTCATGTAAGTTTGTCCTGTCATAATAGAGTACTTTATTTTCTGCTACATAACAATTGGTGTTTAGGGAAAAAATATTGATGTTGTCTAAAAAAATGGTACTGGCTTTACTGCTTATACTTTTAAACCTGATTCTTGATTGGGCAGAATTTTTAAAAAAAGGAAGACTTCTTTTAATTGTTATCCAGTCACTTTCGGTAGGCGTAAAGTTGTTTGCAACTACACTAGTGGTGATTAATCGTTCTCCTGTAATGGTATCCATTGGGATGTATGCATTTGAACTACAACCTTTTGCATAGTATACAATTAGTGTGTCTGTCAGGTTATTTGGAGTGGTTGGATAAGCAATGTCAAACTGCAAAAATGGTGTATTTACGTTTGTAAAATTAACGTATGGACTATCAAAGGTGCTATAATGGCCATTTTTTTTGCTATTGAATTGGTTACAGCTGATGGCATAATTGCTAAGTTTAGCACCAGGAGATGAGGTGGTCCATTTTGATAGATTGTCAGTGGTATCAGAATTGGTTATTTGCCAGTCTGTAGCTAAATTTTCGTCAAAATCTACTGCTAAGGGGTATTGCACAATTTTTGTCTGTTCACATCCTTTAGAGGTCAAAAGCTTTTTTCTCATCGGACTCACGCTCAAAACGGTTTGCATTCTTGTATTTTGATCGTTGGTAAAAATATTCATACATATATCAGCCGAATAGTCCATGTAGTTTTCAGTCATATTTTTATATTGAATTCCACTACACAATGAAAATTTATCTTGGCAAAAAACATCACTACTAGTAGAAGGGGAACTTTGAGGAGGAGTGTCATCACAATAATCAGAATCACAGGTGTTGTCGTTTTCATAATCTCCCCAAATATGTTTAAGTCCAAGCCAATGACCAATTTCATGGGTAGTTGTTCTTCCATATTTGAAGGCTCCTTTATTTGCTGTACCCGTTTCACTTCCGAAACAAGAGCTTCTAATCACAACACCATCAGTAATTGGCCCACTTTCATATTGATTGAGTCCTGGTAAAGTGGAGTAGTTGGGAAATTGGGCATAGCCAATTACGTCATTGGCAATATTGCATACCCAAATATTGAGGTATTGGTCACTTGGCCAATACCCAAATGATTTAATCAAAATGTTATCATTATTCATATCAAAACTATTTTTGACTGAATAATGTCTCGTTATTCCATTTGTCGGATTGCAATTAGGGTCTGTGGCAGCCAAACAAAATTCTATTTTGGTATCAGCTCCTGCAATATTGGTGTTGTAACCTCTGGTGAATATTTTTTTTCGGTAATCTTCATTTAGTACCTTTATTTGAGATAAAATTTGTTCATCACTAATATTTGTTCCTCCAATTATTCCAGAGGAATTGTTGTGAATCACATGAACAACCACTGGTATTGTGATGATTTCTGTTGGCGTCAGTTTTCTAGAGATTCTATTTAAATGAATTTGATTGCTCAAATCTTTTTCAAATTGTGTACTCCTTTCTTTGAGTAAAGGATATTTTTTTTCAAGGTATTGTTTGTGTTCATCACTTCCACAATTTCTGTGTAATGACTCCGTCGCATTTGGCGCGTTCTGTGCCCACAATTGGAATTGTTCAATAAAAAGTATTGAAATCAGCATTAAAAATTTATACATATTTAGGATTTATTATTTTTTTCGTAGGCTATAATTATGTCTTTCACCAATTTGTGTCGAAGCACATCTCTAGCATCTAAGGTAACGAAACCTATACCTTTAATATTTTGCAGGATTGGAATGGCTTCAATTAAACCAGATTTTTGTTTGGGTGCAAGGTCAATTTGAGACGTGTCACCATTGACAATCATTTTAGAGGTGGGTCCCATACGTGTCAAAAACATTTTCAACTGCATTGGCGTGGTATTTTGTGCTTCATCTAAAATCACAAAGGCATTATTGAGCGTCCTTCCACGCATATAGGCCAGCGGAGCAATTTCAATAATATTGGTTTCCTGGTATATTTTAAGCTTTTCTGAAGGAATCATTTCTCCCAAAGCATCATAAATTGGTCTTAAATAAGGATCAATCTTTTCTTTCAAATCACCAGGTAAAAAGCCAAGATTTTCACCAGCTTCTACAGCAGGTCTGGTGAATATGATTTTCTTAACCGTTTTGTTTTTTAAAGCCCTCACCGCAAGTGCTACAGAGATGAATGTTTTCCCCGTTCCAGCCGGACCTAAAGCAAATACAATGTCATTTTCATTTACCGCCTTTACCAAATCCCGTTGGTTGGTAGTTCGTGCTTTGATTACATTTCCTTTGTTGCCAAATACAATTACATCATCATCTCCTGAACTGGGTGTTTGTGTGCCTGTTTTAACGATGGCTTCAACCGTTTCAAGATTTAATTGGTTGTATTTGTGGAAGTGCGTCAGGAGTGCATTGAAAATATCTTCAATTTTGGATACGTCTTTTGAGCTGCCCTTTACAATAATTTCATTCCCACGGGGAATAATTCTACTAGAAGGGTAACTGTTTTCGATTATCCTAAGGTATTCATCTTCAATACCAAAAAACTCCACAGGAGAAATATTTTCCAGGGTAAATATAAAGTCGTCCAAGTTGCTTAACTTTAATTGAAGTATTACGTACTGCTAGATACAAAAATTATGTATTTTTGTAAGCAATCAAATTTAATGCTTTTTCTCAAAAATTATGGCAATAATTACCTTTATGTCTGATTTCGGTCGCAGAGATCATTACGTAGCTGCGGTAAAAGCTAAAGTATTTCAGTACAATCCTAGTGCTCAAATAGTTGACATTTCTCATGAAATAACGCCATTTGATATTGCACACGGTGCTTTTGTGTTGAGTTCTATTTTTAGAGATTTCCCAGCGGGCAGTGTACATTTGGTTGCAGTCAATTCACAGCTCAAAAGTCATGAAAAGTTTATTGCCGTTAAAATGGAAGAACACTTTTTTGTGGGCACTGACAATGGCATATTCTCATTGGTAAGCGAAAAAGCACCTACGTCTATTGTGGAACTCAATGGAGAAAATGATGAATTACATAGTTTTTCGGCTAAAAACATCTTGGCACCCGCAGCCACGGCTTTGGCGAATGGTAAAAATATTTACGATTTAGGACGTCAGCTTACGGAAATCAATACCATGTTGAACCGTCAGTTGAGAATTACCAGAAATGCAATAGTAGGCAATGTGGTTCATGTCGATGGATTTGGAAACTTGATAACCAACATCTCCAGAAATGCTTTTAATCAGTTTTGGGATAAACGTTCGGTCGTGATTGGATTTGGAAGACATAAAATTTATACCCTGCACCAAAGTTATACTTCCGTAGAAGAAGGAGAATGCGTGGTATTCTTCAATAGTTTGAATATGATTGAAATAGCCATCAATAAAGGGAGTGCCTCTATGCTTTTAGGTTTGGAGTTTGATAGCCCTATTACAATTAATTTTGTTCCTGAATATTAAAAAAAACCATTTGACTTTGTAATGATAAAAAAGAACACTATGTTTGCAATCCGTTAATGATTGCCCGGATGGCGGAACTGGTAGACGCGCACGACTCAAAATCGTGTATCGTGAGATGTGTCGGTTCGATTCCGACTCCGGGTACGTGCAAAGATTAAAGCCTTCCGAAATTCGGAAGGCTTTTTTTTGTTTTTTTAGGGACAAATTTGGGCACAAAAAAAGTTGAAATATTTTCAATTGAATCAAATTGAATGCAATTGAATCAAATTAAAAAGCAATTTTTATAACTTTTCGTAATTAGTTTTAGATCTCATTTTCTTGCTAAAATCATTTGTAAATTTACAAAAGAGAGATATAAATTGTCAATATTTAAGAGTGTAATTATTGGCAAATAAGTATAATAATTGCCGAAAATTACAATAAAGTTGGTTAGTTTTTTGAATAATCTCATCCCAAAATATCAAAAAATATTATTAGATGTTTGTATAAACTAAATTGAAAACATTTGATTTAAATTTTAAAGAATATATTTTATCCCTATTCATTTTTTTTTCACTCAAATAGTAATTGAGATTAATTAAAAACAAGTTTAATAATTTTACATTCCGCTTGGGTTTTGTTTTAAAACTATTTAGTTTAACAAATAAATGTTTCAACAGTATAAAGAATAGTCAATGAACGTGTTATTGAAACACGAATTTAATAATTACGTATATAAAATATTAAACTTAACAATATGGGGGAAATATTAAGCGGTGAAGAACTTAATGAATATTATTTAAGTCTTAGTAAAAAGGAAAAGAAAGAGTTGGATAAAAAATTTGCAGCAGCAGACCCATTTGGATTTGACGCTGATTGTCGTTGGGACACCGTCAACCTCTTAGTAGGAATGATAATTTCTTCATATTCTAGCCTATCATTTAAAAATGATAGCCATGATGATTATCCTTAGGAATTAATAATTAAAATTAGTGAAATGAGAAATCATCATTTCGAAAAAACAGGTACTGAATATGAAGAGGGGATAGTTTTCCTTAAAGAGGTGCTTGAAAAGGTGACAAAAATGTTATCCGATTTAGGGTAATCATAAAACCGTCATATCCAATAATATATATTAAAATAAAAATATTATATTTACACTATAAAAACCAATAGAATGACAGCAATAACAATTTTTGCGAAGAATAAAAAAGAGCTAAAGCTAATAGAAAATTTAGCAAAGGCTCTGAAAATGGATATTAAAAAAGAAGCAGGAAGTCCATATAATCCGGAATTTGTGGCTAAGATTAAAAGCGGTGAAGAGGACGTTAAAAATGGAAACACTGTTTCTATTGATTTAAAAAGTCTATGGAAGTAAAATATACCAAACAAGCCGAAATAGACATCTTTTTTTGGGTTAAATCTGGCAATAAGTCAATGTTAAAGAGGATTGACCTTCTTATTGATAGTATCATAGAAAGTCCATTTACAGGAATAGGAAAACCAGAGCCATTAAAGTATCAACTTACAGGAAAATGGTCAAGAAGAATAAATTCAGAACATAGATTAGTTTATGAAATTTTGAATGAAGAAATAGTGATTTTTTCAGCGAAAGGTCACTATGATTAAACCGTTATTTACAATATTTTAACGTGTTTTATGAAAGGGAAAAAAATTGAAACTAAAGAGGAATATGATAAAGCAGTTACTATGTTAGAAGAACTTTTTAATGCTCTTCCTGATACTCCAGAAGCTGAGGAATTAGATTTTCATGCAACAATAATTGATGAATACGAAACAATACACTTTCCAATTTGAAAATTTACTGCCCGATAGTTCTTTGTTTTTTATACCATTTAATGTTTAAACTTTATCTGTTTTAACTTAGTTTAAAATCTACATTATACCTTTTCACATTTAGTATTGGATTTAACTTTCTTTCTAGAATTAAAGAATGATTTATAAATAACTCATTCGTATTAATTATTCGAAACCTCCAACTGAAATGTATTTATGTAGATTTAAAATTAAAATGGTATAAAAGTCTGATTTTGAAAAGGTAATTGATTCGCCAATTGAATCAGATATATTTATTTTTTTCTTCAACTTATCTACTTCATAATATTGATATTCATCCCTAATGTTACTCCCACGAACAATCTTAAACGATAACAACAATTCTGTTTTATCAATTTTTATGATTTCATTAAAATCACATTCTTCTAAATAACCCTTTTTATTATCTACTAATGAAGGAAGTCCTAGTTCTGTATATTTTTGATAGTTTAGATTGTCTTGATTTGTAGTAAGTTTTTTGCAAATTTCTAACTTATTTAACAATGTATCCAAATCAAAGGCTAAGCTTAAATATTTTATAATATTAAAGTGAGTAAAAAAAATATATTCATTTTTTAATGGATTATTTGCCTTGTATTTTTTATTTAATAGTTCCTTTGGGGCATCATATTTTTCTAGTTTAATTAGACTTCGTAGAGTTATTTCATTGACATCAACTAAATCTTTTAATATTAGTGACAATAGATCTAGTGAATAAAATTCTGAATCATAAAGTCTTGTACCTTTATTTATATCATTAATGATAGCAGTAATAGCTTTTTTGTTGTCATATATAAATGGTGCTTTACTATAATATTTATTGATATAACCACTAAACTCAACCTTTGGTCCGTATTTATATTCAAATATATTTTTGAGATTATTGTAATCGCCAACTAATATAATTTTGTCAAATCCGAATTTATTTGGATATTCACTATTGTGTTCTGAATCAAAATGAGCGGCAAAAACATTTAAAATTCTGAATATATGGTCAGGATCCATCCTGTCTAAATCATCGATAATTAATACGTTTTTGCGTTTTGATTCTTCTTTTAATTTATATAATTGTTGTCTAATTAATTTGGTGTAAAAATTATCTTCAAAAACAGAACCTTCTTGTATCCCTAATTCTTCAATATAATTGAATACTTCATTTGCCTCATCAACATTAACTTCATCAATATATTCCTTAAATTTAGTTTCAAAATCAGTTAAGAATTTAGCTAATTCAAAAGCAGACTCACCAATTTGTGGTAGAAGTTTTACTAAAGGAATTAGTAAATGTTTATTTGAGTGTAAAAAAAAATATGCAGATTCCATCTTAGAAAAAGTTGTTTTATCAAAGATGGAAATCTCTAATAGTTTGACGAAAATCTCGGCTTTAATATACTTAAAAATATCTTCATTGTGTGAAATTGAATAATTTACTGGAAATAAATTGAAAATATTGTATTCTTTATTTTTTTCAAAAAAATGCTTTATAAATGTTGATTTCCCTTGACCAAATGGAGCAGAGAATAATATTTTCATATTGTCGTTTTGTACTATATGCTCTTTAAATTTAACAAATGGATTTTCAAACGATATGTTATGATTTTTATTCTCATAATATATTTCAATTTCTAAATCATCTGGATGACTGTTATTATAAACTAATTCAAAATAATCATACTTATGGAAATCTTCTATCACATAACTGATATTAATTTCTGGTTCAATTAATGTTGGGGAAATATAAGCCGATAATGCGATTATTGATTCATTAGACGAGCCTTTATCATTTTTTGAAATTACAGTTAAAGTTATGTTATTGAAAATTGTTTGTATATCTATATAATTATCAATCCCTATAGAATTAACTCTAACTGAAATTATTTTACAATAAGGATGTTCATTTATAATATTTAGTTTACCATTAGGATATTTATTACTTAAAATTAATGTGCTCATTTTTTATTCTTATTTTTAAATAAAATATTATTGAATCCTATCATACCTCAACCTCCTTTTCCTCAACCTCAATAGCCTTATTCAATAAAGCTTTAGCAATAACTCGTATATTTTTTGGCAGGGGAGAATATGGAATAAAAATTGTCTAGTTTTTTATTATTATCTAATTTAAATAATTGTATTTGAGTTAGTTGTCTTTTTTTAGGTGAAATTAAATTATTAATTTACCCAAAAGAAATTCTTATATGAACGATTCCTATTAAGATTTTTCATTGTGCTTGCAAAATGCGTGGGCTATTTATATTCATTCGGCATCTTTTCAATTATAGAATGTGTTTTGTCTTCTTTTTTGCTTTTTGAAAGTAGTCTACACCAACAGAAATATATTAATGTAAACACTCCAATTGCAAGACCAGTATTTATTCCTCTCATCCATTCACGCTTTGTCTCACTCGGATTATTGTCAATATAATTTACAAGTTGTTGCACATAATTATATTCCCAATCAGAACAAAATAGTTGAAGGAAGTAAAATAATAAAATCAAACCAATTAAAGGCAATAGCCAATATGCAGGTCTTTTCCAGTCAGTAATTTTCTCTGCAATGTGTTTAGCTTGCAATGTTTCTTTTAATGTCTTATTCTCTTGCTCTTTCTGTGTCAACTTTTGAGTTTGTTCACTTGTCTTCTGTTCAAGTCCTCCAATTTTCTCACTTGTTGCTTTTTTATGTGTGTCGAGTTCAGATTTTAAAGTTTCGTGTTTGCTTCCAATTTCTTCAACTTTCTTTTCGAGTTCTGTTTTAGCAAAGGCTTTTGTCCGTTCAAGTATTTCATCATCTTTTACACCTTTTTCTAAAATGCCGTCAAATTTCTTTTGTACTAAAGATTGAACAATGAACCTTTGCTGCTCAAAGTTTTCAGTCATTTCGCTGATACCAGCTAAAATGATATGGATTTTTTCGCTGTCAATTTGCGATTCACCACTTGGCAAATTTAAAAAGCTAACAAAACTTTTAAAATCGTCACTTGACCGGTTAATGTAACGGAGCAAAATACTTAGCCATTGACTTGGCAAAATCACAATTGGAGTAACTGTATTGCGATAATAGTCCCAACGCCTGAGTGATTGGTCGGTAGAAACAATAAATTGTTTGGTTTCAAAAATGCTTGAATTTTTACCTTCACGCTTAGTTTCAACAAGCAGAATATTTAATGCGTCAATCTTGTCTCCATTTACACCGTGACTTGCACCATCTGTATTTTTATAAGAACAAATACTTGCAGAAAGTTCATTAATAGTTTTTTCAACCTTTTCGTCTTTCTCGTCAAATGGTATTTTGTAATCGGTTAAAACTTTAAAGTCAGTTTTAAATTTTTCGTAAAGGCTCATAATGTAACCTTCAAATAATTCAAGGCTGTCATTGGCTTTACCTACTCTCCATTTGTAATAAAAATCGTAAATGTCACTTAGACTTTTGAAATACTTTTCTTGAAATATTTCAGGATTAATTCTTCTGTTAAGTGGTGTTCTTTTTAGTTTGTCAAGGTAATATATTATCGTGTCTTTGAATTCAGTTTCGCTGAATTTTGAAATAACTAACTGAGAATTTGCTTCAAGAAATTTTCTTAAAAACGTATTTGTTCGGTTTTGTCTGTTAGTACCGTTTATACCCAATGCTCGAAAAATTACATTGGTGTCGAGATAAAATGTTTTGTTTTTAAGATTGTTTAAATGAATGTGAGTTGTACCACTATTGTTGGAAATCATACAATATTCCAAGGCATAACTAGCGATATCAAAAATCGCTTTGTTCTTATCGTTGTTGTCCCAACCTAAAAATTCGTTGATTATTTCTCTTTCAATTGCAGTATAAGTATGAGATTCAACATTTATTAAATCTTCAATTTTCTTTTTGCTATCCAGTATCTTTTTGAAACTCTCAATATTTGTACTTAGTAATTCATATAGAAAACGATAAATTATTTCCTTGGTATTGCTTCCTGTTACAAGCGTTTCCTTTTCTTTTTCAAATTCGTTTATAAAATAGTCAATTGTTTTATTGGTTATTTTCGATTCAATTACTTGCTTACGTTTTTCGTGTAAGCAAACAATGGTGTCTCCATTTTTTTCATTTATTAGAAAGCCTTCTTCCTTATCGCTTGTAACAATGCTTTTTACTTCTTCTTCAACTAAATGTAAATTGTATGATTCGTGAACGAAATCAATTAAACTATGAATATTTATTGCTTTGTTGCCATTGCTTAATAGAGCCGATTCAATAACTTTTCTAATAATAGTTTTTGGTGCAACCTCATAGTTGTTGTCAGCATATAAAACTGCTGCTAAACGGAATAATTGATTTTTAGATTCTACAGTCATAATTTTTTATTTACTATTCAACTGGTTCTTTCCTCAAAGCCTCTCTCAGAACCTGTTGCAGTAATTTTTCATTTTGAGATTCACTATGTTTAATACTTTCTTCTAAATCATTGCATTTTTGCATTACTTGCTCCAATTTCTCAACTATTCTTTTTTGTTCATTTAATGGGGGAAGAGGAAAAGGAGTTAAAGCAATAATATCTGTATTTAAATTTGGTTGCCCTTGTCCTCTTGATGCTTCTTTTAAATACCAAGCGGATTTTGATTTTAAAAAATAGTAGAGATAAACTTTATCTATATTATTCAAATTTAAAAATGCAGCAATACCGTCATTAAAGGTTGTTGGAAAAGTGCAAATTCTTGGAATGCCTAATGTTGCACCGCTATTTGTTAACATTAAGGTATCTGCTTCAACAAATCTTGTTTTATGTATACCTGCTTCTTTAATTGAATATGTATGAGTTCTAACATAAATATCTTCGTATCCAGTCAAGTCGCCTACTTTTAAGAATGGTATAGCACCACCATAAAATGTTGGGTCACCTGCTGGTCTTGGTGAACCTCCTCGCACTATTTCTGCTAAATCTCCTAATCTGCACCAAATCCAGTTTGAAGGTATTTCAAATGATAACTCTGCGGGTTTTAAGGGAGGCAATTCTTTTTTTAATTTCTTTTCTATTTTTATCTTTTTTACTAGTTCGCTTCCTGGCTCGTCTTTTATATTTTGTGCAACCAATTTGCCTTGAATGGCATCCTGCAATAATTGTTGGCGTAGTTGCTTTACTAAAGAGAGTTGATAAGAGAATTCATTAGAAATCTCAGTTCCATTTTTTTCTAATAATTGTATATTTGAAATTAGATGTCTTTGAATTTTAATATCAGGAAGCAATAATTCTAATTCAAATAACTGTGTTGTATTAATACGCTGAGTTGCAACACCAGAAGCAATTTTGGATAGTTCTAAATAAAAATTACCTTGTTTAAAAAAGTAAAAAATAAATTCAGGTAAACAGGATTTATCTACATCAAAGGCTGGTAAATCTGAACTGCTCTCAAAACCATCCAATTCCAAAGGAACAATACCAAAAGCTCCTTTATGAAAATTTTGCTTGCCGTAAATAAACTGACCTGCTTTTCTAATATATTGTTTTGTAGCTCCTTCAACTTCATTTTCCAATCCTCTTTTTTCAACTCCCAATACTTTAAGTCTAACAGTTATTCTTCTGTCTGGATTTGGGAATTCTGAAATAATTTTGCTCTCGGTGAGTATATCACCTAACTTTACTTTTCTCCAACTCATTTTATTGCTTCTTTTAATTGATTCAATAGTTGGGTATTTTTCGCAAAACTTGTATCAAGCATCTTAATTAATTCACTACTTCCATATTCTTTTTCTTCCTCTGGTTTTGTAGGATTTTTTATATCTAAATTATATCCATTATTAATAATAGTTTCCACATTTACTTTCCAACAAATCTCACTCTCTTTTCTTTTGTACCACCATTTTTTAATTGGTTCAAATTCTTTTACTTGTATCGGTCTTGTTTTATTATACGCTTTGTATCCTTCTGGCATACGGTGTTCGTAATACCAAATGTCTTTTGTTGGTTTCCCTTTATCAAAAAATAAGAGATTTGTAGCGACAGTTGCATAAGGTTGAAACACAGAGTTAGGTAAACGAATTATCGTGTGTAAATTACATTCCTCTAATAGTTTTTGCCTTACTCTTTGCTTTACCCCTTCACCTGTTAAACTTCCATCAGGCAATACAATTCCTGCTCTTCCGTCTTGTTTTAGTAGATGAATCATCAATATTAAAAACAAGTCGGCACTTTCTTTGGTGCGATATGTTTGCGGAAAATTAGTTTCGTTATTGTTGGCAACAATGCCACCAAAAGGCGGATTTGCCAGTATTACATTTACTCGGTGCTTTTCCGTAAAATTGCTTAACGGTTGGTCTAAAGCATCACCAAATTTGATGTTAGGTATTTCAATGTCGTGTAAAATCAAATTGGTAGTTGCCAACAAATAGGGTAAAGGTTTGTATTCCCAACCTGCAATGTTTTGTTCAATGCTTTTTCTGTCTTTTACATTTTTAGCTTGCTTTTTTAAATGTTCAATGGCACAAGTCAAATAGCCACCAGTTCCGCAAGCAGGGTCAAGTATTTTTTCTCCCAATTGCGGATTTATCATTTCGGTAATGAATTGCGTAATGGCTCTTGGTGTGTAAAACTCGCCACTTTTGCCAGCACTTTGTAATTCCTTTAAAATAGTTTCATACAATTCGCCAAAAGCGTGGCGGTCTTTGGCAATGTTAAAATCAATTTCATTGAGCTTGTTCAACACCTTGCGAATGTTGATACCGCTTTTCATATAGTTGTTGTTGCCTTCAAATACTTCACGAACAATAACTGCTCTCTGGTTACCAGTGCTTAAATCTAAATTGCGAAGCGCAGGAAACAATTGCCTGTCAACAAACTCCAACAATTCATCACCCGTCATTCCTTCATCATCCCCTGCCCAATTGCCTTTTTCCTTTACCCAATGAAACTTGTCGGGAATTGGAGATGAATATTTGTCGTCCAGTAACTCTAATTCTTTGTCTTTATCCGAAAATATTTTAATAAAAAGCATCCAGCCCAATTGCTCAATGCGTTGTGCATCGCCATTCAAGCCTGTGTCTTGCCACATTATGGTTTGTATGCTTTTTATAATGCCTCCTATATTACTCATTCTTTCTTACGCTGTTTTATAAAGTTCAATTTCTAATTCTTTTACGGCTTGCAAATATTTTTCTTTGCTACCAAACTCGTTGATGATTTCAATCGGTGAACCAAATTCATCAAACGGATTTACTCTCAATACTTCTATGCTTTCAATGTTTGTGATTCCTTCATCAGCATATTTGTCTAAAAGTGCTTCCAACACTTTTTTGGCTTGGTCTCCATACTTTGTAAAGTAATTACGCTTCTTTACGTTGTTTGCTCTTTCTTGTCGTGTTAATGGTGGTTGGTCAAATGCAACGTGACAAATCAAATCGAACAAATCAACTTCTTTGTTTACTGCATCATATAATGCTTCGACCATTACACCCTGCTCAACTAATTCAGCAATGATAGCCTCTTTTCTTTCTGAGCCTTTCCATTGATTTAAAAAATCATCAAGTGAAGCAAATTTACCCTTAATTATTTCTTTTGTATGGTCTTTTAAACTTGTTGTAATAGGTTTGCCATTTTTATCAAAATACAGTTCAGTACTGATTAAAACAGACACATTTACACCATTAACATATACTTTTCCTAAATTAACTGAAGGTTCTTTTGCAATCCAATCCCCATTTAAGGGTTTACCATCAGGATATCTAATTGTTGCTTTTACAAATTCTATTTCTTCACCTGTCTCATTATCTACAACAGTAACAGTATTTTCTTCCTCTTCTGTTACGATAAGTGATAAATCATCATTTTCAGATACAGGTTTAATTCTAATTGGGTCACCATCAAATTGTTTATCTGCAAATAAATCAGTTGCGTTTCTAAAATCTAAAATCGTAAAATATAATTTTCCATATTCTTCATTAATACGTGTACCACGACCAACAATTTGCTTAAACTTAGTCATTGAATTGATGTTAGAATCAAGCACAATTACTTTACATGTTTGAGCATCTACACCAGTAGTCATTAATTCAGAAGTAGTGGCAATAACAGGGTATTTTTCTTCAGGATTAATGAAGTTATCCAATTCTCTTTTTCCCTCTTCATTATCACCAGTTATTTGCATGATATACTTGTAATTATCAGCAACTAAATCAGGGTTATATTTAGCTAATGCTGTTCTCATACGTTCAGCATGGTCAATATCAACGCAAAAAACTATTGTTTTGGCAAAACGGTCATAACCCTTTAAAAATTCAGTCAGTTTTTGAGCTACAAGATCAGTTCTCTCATCAATGACTAACTTTCTATCAAAATCTTTACGATTATAAATTCTATCTTCAATATCATTCCCGTCTTTGTCTTTTTTACCTTGATTTGGTCTCCAACCTTCAGCATCTACATTCAAGCCAATTCTTACAACACGGTATGGTGCAAGAAATCCATCATCAATGCCTTGTTTTAATGAATAAGTATAAACAGGGTCACCAAAATATTCTGTATTACTAGCTTCATTAGTTTCTTTTGGTGTTGCTGTTAAACCAATATGTGTTGCATTATTGAAATAACTAAGAATTTCCCTCCAGGAACTATCTTCTTTAGAACTACCACGATGACACTCATCAATTACAATTAAATCAAAGAAGTCGGGAGAAAATTGTTTGTAAACATTTGCAGCATCATCATTACCTGAAAGTCCTTGATATAAAGCCAAATAAATTTCATAGCTTTTATCAATCTGACGATGTTTAACGACAGTCATTTTATCTTTAAAATGCTTAAAATCACCTCTGCGAGTTTGGTCAATTAAGGCAGTTCTATCAGCTAAAAAAAGGATTCTTTTCTTTGTACCACTTTTCCATAAGCGATGAATAATTTGAAAAGAAGTATATGTTTTACCTGTACCAGTAGCCATAACAAGTAAAATTCTATTTTGTCCTTTAGCAATGGCTTCAATAGTTCTATTTACAGCAATTTGTTGGTAGTATCTTGGCTTTCTATTTGTTCCATCAAAAAAATATTCTTGAGAAACAATTTTTTCTTCCTCAGGAGTAGTAATTCCTTTATACTTTTTATATCGTTCCCAAAGTTGAGAAGGAGTAGGAAAATTGTCTATACCAATTTCAGTTTCTATATTTTCATCTGTTTGACTTCTATCGTGAAACAAAAAACCATCGCCATTACTACTGAAAACACAAGGTATATCTAAAATTTTGGCATAATCTAATCCTTGTTGAATTCCTGATCTTAAAGAATGATTATTGTCTTTTGCTTCAATGATGGCAATAGGTATATTGGGTTTATAGTACAGGATATAATCCGCACGTTTTCTGACACCTCTAGCCGTTAGTTTACCTCGAACATAAATTCTACCATCAGTAAATGATACTTCCTCTAAAATTTGTAATTGCTTATCCCAACCAGATTTTTCTAAAGCGGGAGTAATAAATTTTGTACAAATATCTCTTTCAGATAAACTTTTTTTGCTCATAGGTAAAATTGTAAAACTATTTGCAATATAATCAAATATGTATCTATTTAAGTTAATTACACCAAAAAGTGCAGGGCAAACGCATTAAAATAATCGAAAATAAACACCAAATTAACCACCTGATTACTAGTTATTTAAATTGTTTTTGTGATTAATATTTTGTATATTTATCTGATAATCAAACAGATAAGAATATTAAAACTAACACAATATTTGACTATTTTAGCGATATGGAAGACTTTCGTATCAATAGAAAAAAACAACATTTGCTTATAGATATTATTTCAATTGCTATAGCTGCTACTTTAACAGGATGTGA
>Ga0209353_10000429_pt1 | contig 25583 bp, 36 predicted proteins | sample LauGreSpBDMM15SD_2_FD_187561 | JGI IMG/M metagenome (GOLD analysis project Ga0209353, IMG submission 187561) | Freshwater lake microbial communities from Lake Michigan, USA - Sp13.BD.MM15.SD (SPAdes) (version 2) | ecosystem: Environmental > Aquatic > Freshwater > Lake | place: Lake Michigan... | reverse complement strand
TCCAATCAGTTGCAGACAAATAGCCGTCAACAGTTGTAGTCGCTTGCGGAATAGATAGCGTTCTATTAGCTGACAAATCACCGCCTCCTGTTAGTGGTGCTGTTGTGCTTATTGTGCGAGTATCAGGAACTAACCCTGCTATCGAAGGAATGGTAGGCTTGTTAAGAATCTCACTTACTCCACTAACGCTGTTCCAATCAGAGTTAACCTGAGCAGCTGGTATGGTAGGTAAGTTATCTAAATCTCCATAGTCATTGCTAAAAGCCGTAGCTCCTAAATCAGCTGAGTTAGCCTTTAGAGCTACATCAGTTTGCAGAGCTATGATGTCATCTACTATGCCTATGATAACAGCGCAATCAGGTAAGGTTTCACACGTCAGCCCTATGTTATCTACTATTGCATACCATCCCTTTATCCCTGCTGCATCAGTTCCATAGTAGTAACTGTTACCTGGTGCTTCCTCATCATTCAGCAAGCTTACAAATACACCATTCTGATCTAAGCTCTCAATAAATTGAAGCGCTCCAAATCCATCGTTAGGCGAGTTAGTAGGTGTGTTATAATTCCAGCTTGCAGGAATGCTGCATGCGCTCCAATCGTAATCTAAGTTAAGCTCTATGATACCTGTTACCCCTGTTAGCGTGTGAGTATACTGCTCTACAAATGGCTCAGAGTTTACCGGGCGAGTAAGCACTACATCATCACCGAACATGTGCCCTAAATGAATCTCATTGATAAGGTCTTGAAAGATAAGTGAGCAATCAGTAATGCTCTCCGCTTGGTAGCTTGTCTTATCTTCTTTGTCGCGAGGTAGATCAGAGATAAATACCTCAAAGCTAAAAGCTCTTGTGCCTGGTGAATAGTTAATAGCTCGTGGCTTAACGTGCATCCATGGCCATTCAGCTTCCTTCTCTAAATCGGCTTGGCTAATCTCTCCATGCGTAAACCTACGCAGCTGAAAGTGGCCTGCTGCGAACTGTCTAAACCTATCTACAATAACGTTATAAGTGTAATTGATTGTGCTCATATCTTATAGTGGAATTTAAGTAAGCTTTTGTTGCATGCTGTTAGCGTAATCCATCGCATAGGTCAAATGGGTAAAGATGGTAGTGGCTCTCTGATTAGTTATGGCATCGAACTTAGTTACATCGCGTTCTGCCATCTCCTCTATCACGTGCCACCACTGATACACTGATGCTAATGTTTCACCTCTTCTGCTAACTGAGTTATCTCCCTCTTCAGCGTCTCCAGCTCCTTCTCTAAATATTCGGGTGTACTGCTCACTAAATCGTTTCTGAGTGTCGAAAAAAAAAGCAGCGCAGCATTGACATTAGCTAAGTTAAGCTTACGCATCTGAGGCACATACTTAAGATGCACATCACTATCGTAATCCTCTATCTTATACTGCAGATTAATCTCTGCCGTTACAGGTCTATACAGAATACACATAAGCTCAGGTAGCTGATGGGGAAAGTTCTTACTGAATTCAGATAGATCTAACCACTCTCCAAAGGTCATGCTCTTAAGGTTAGGATGAAACCCGAACTTCACACCATCAATATCTATAAATTGTTTAAATACCTTCTCATCTTGGCGCAAGCCATTAGAGTAAGATGCTACTATCTTCTCAACAGTAGCCATATCTATCTTTCTAATGTCATCACGCTTTAATCCTGTTATTGCCTGAATTTGGCTGATGCTATCAGTTCCGGCATTAAGGAAATCTACATAGGTGCCTAATGTTTGATCACTGTACTTAGTGCTTATTATCTTCTCACTCATGATTAAATGTTTGTACCGTCTATTGTAATGTTAATACTCTTTATCTCAGTGCTCAGCTCTTGCCTTTCGATGTACCCTCTCTGCTTGCCTTGTGTCTTAAGGTAAAAGATTATAGCACTTGTGTTAGGTGCATCTTTAATTGTTACTATCTCCCCATCGTGAGTTAATGCCTGGCGCTCTGCTCCTTCCATAAGCTTCTTAAGCTGCGATTCTGCAAAATCTAAAGCTACATTTTTAAGTGAAGCTACAGCAGCACTATACTCAGCATCATCTTTAAGCCATGCGTAATGCGTCTCTCTTCGTATGCCTATCTTCTCAGCTGCCTCAGTTACATTACCTAAGCTTGAGGTAAGTGCCTGAATCATAGCATCTTTTTTAATCGTTAGATTATGTGGTTGCTCCTCACTCATGCTAACTTATTCTTAAAGTGTGTTATTAACTGCTCCATCTTAGAGTCATAGTATTTCGCAAAGGTAGTAAATCCCTCACTATCAACCTCATAAACTCTAAACATTATACCTCTTAATCTTTGAGAAGGTTTCTTTAGTGTATCTTCTAACTCTGATTTAAGTGATTCTACTGCATCCAGCTCCTCACGTCTGAAGCTCTCATCTTTAAATGCAAGATAACCGAACTGATTGGCAGTACCGAACAGTTCAGCAGCCTGAGAAGGTGTAAGCTCATTAGTGCCAAAGGTAAGTTTAAGAGTCTTATCTTTCCTTGTGCCTACTGATTCGAGCTGTGCTGGTATTAATATCATTGAGGTAATCTTTCGTAACTAAAGTACTTTAAAAAGTTGCTCATCATAAAATGAGTGTTAGTGCTGCCACCTGGTGTATAGTCTTTAGATAAAGCATTATCCATTGCTATGCCTGCAGCAAGTGCTTTCTTAAAGTCTTTGTGATTAGCGTAGTAATCAATAGCCATTTGTTTATACATGATATTTTTAGATTACAATCGAAAAAAACTATAATATTTTTGGATTACATGTTAAATTATTTACCATAATTCGGTTATTTGTATAATTGATTATTGATATTTAACAGTTATGATCCACAATAAAGGCAGTCAGGATCCTCAGCTCCCTCTCCAGCATTTAGAATCTTCTCACATTCTTTATCAATTTCTTTATCTGTGAAGTTAGGATTAAACAATTTCACTTGAGCCCTCAAAAAGTTATACTTATTATCATTCATTTGTAGTTAAGATTAGTAATATTAGTAATAATTTAGTAAGATTAGTACTATAGTTAGTGTAATAAGCTTGAGCTATTAGCTTATAGCAGTTAGCTTATTAGCTAAGCTATTAGCTAAGTTAATTAACATCAACAAAAGAAAAGAAAGAAAAAGAAAAAAGGTAAAAAGAAAAAGAAAGAAAAGAAAAAGCTCCCCATAAAAACAAACTGCCTCACTCTTAAAAGAGTATTTGTGCGATCCAAGCATTGATATTTTGCAAGTGTAGTCATTGGTTACTGAGCTTTGACTTACTCAGGTGAGTGATGTTAGCCATTTCTATAAATAACAAAACCCCAAAGAACGTATGCGCCCGTTCAAAGGGGAATTATTAAACCTTAAATCAATAATATGTCTAACAGTAATGATGCGCATGAGACAAATATATTTAAGATGCGTTACAAATTCTACCAATGTTAAAAACTATTTTGGCTGTTGAAAACGTAGCACAGTAATGTATATCCAAAACGGAAGCCATACAAAGCCTGTAAAGATAACACCCATGTAAGCGTACCAATGGAAAGAAGATAAGTGCCTCTGATGTCTGTAGATGTTTAGGCACAGTATGCCAGTGTGAATTAGGAAGCCTACTAAGTAGATAATTAATAGTGTCATAGTTTTTTACGTTTAGCTTTTCTTTTCTTTTGTATTGGCTCAGGAGTGAGCTCTAAGTTAGTTAATTCTATCAATGCTTGAGCCGATTCTAATTTAGTTAGCTCAGAGATTAGCTGCTGCTCTACATCATCTACATATTTTTTAGCACATGGACCGCAGCTTGTACCAGGGTAATCTAACTTAGTGTACTTCTTTCTCAGCTCACCAATCACTTTCATATCTTGGCTCGTTACCTGATTCTTACGCTTTAAAGATTCAATAAAGGCCAGCATGTTCTCAATTACTAATCTATCATTTAAGATAGGCCATTTCTTAGCTGGGCAATCTTTGACTGCATACATTGCCAAGTGATCTATAGGACAGCCACATGGCTTGAATAGATGCCCATTAAGCTCAGTTGGTTTAGCGAATGGATTAATAGCATTAGTAGGAGGCCCACACGTCTTATATCGCGTGTTAAATACTTCGCAGTTATTGCAGATTTGAATCCTCGCAGCGTAGTTTTCTTTAGTCATATCTGTAGTGAATTTCTAAGTGTTACTTTAGCTTTCTTAATTGTACGATAAAGATAGTTAAGAGGTATGCCTGTCTCTTGAGCTAACTCTTGGTAGCTGAAATCATCTAATGCATAAAGAAAGAATAGCTCTCTCTCAAAGTATGGCAGCCTGCTGATAAAGATATCTAACTGCTCATTCTCTAAGCGCATCCCTACACTTTTGTTTACATCATCAATGATATCATTCTTTAAATCACTTCGTATCTTCTCAAATCTTAAACGAGTGTAGTTAAATGAGCTGTTACTGCAGCGTGCAGATAGTCTAATAGCATTGCTAACGTAATTGTTTAGCTTACCTCGGTTATGAATATCCTGCAATTTATCATTATCACTTTCTAATATCTTCAGCAGCGTATCGTGTAAAAGCTCATCAGCTAAATCTAAACGAGTAACAGTTGCTGCTACTCTGCGCCATTCGGCATAGCATCTATTAATTTCAGATGTGTAGGTACTCATCTATAATTAATTTAGCCTCATCAAAACCTTTACAAATAGCGCAGAAATATCCCCTCTCAGTTAGCTTCTTATGCCACTCTTTTTGATGTAAGCTTACTACTCCTCCCTTTTCTCGCTTCATCTCAATAGCTAAGCCATGGAAGGCATCACGAGGCTCATAGATGAATACATCAGGAAAGCCTTTAACATATCCTGTGCGCTTCATCATAATGGCTTGACGCATTGAAGTTCTAACACCTCCAGCACTCGCACAGTAAAGAGTGCCAGGATACTGAGCATTAACATAGTTAATAACAGCCTCTTGAATTAGAGCCTCTTCGTTCTTCATGTGCTCAAAATTAGTGTATTAACTTATCTCATTTGAACATCTTGTTAACATACTTATTCACATAGCAATTAAGTAATATATTTGGCTATCCATTTTAGCCTTTTGGTTTAGGCTTATATTGATTATTTGATTACAGGATAGGCTTGCAAACGTGCAGGCCTATTTTGTTTTATACCCTTTTGCGTATAATTTGAGGATATTAGCAGATATTATACGTTATCGGGTATAATTTTATTAGATAAAAGCGTACTTAGTATAGTTCCTATTGAGCTCAAAGTAAGCTCGCATCATTATAGCATCTGCTATATCGGGAGAGATTCCTCCGGTGCGCTGGCTAATCGTGTCTTTAGATGTTACTCTTAGCTTTCCTTCCTTATCGGGATCTACTCTTCTAATCAATTCTAACTCTTTGCAGATATCTTCCTGCCATTTGATAGGGAAAGTAATCTCATTCTTATCTATCAGCTCGCCAAGTCTAAAGTAGCAGTCTGCTTTTAGATTCATGTACTGAGTTCCTCTCACAGCTTTACTGCCATTCATAAACTCTCTGCATCTAAGACTATCTACCAAGCCACCGCCTACCCCATCAGCATCGGCAAGCACATTAGATAGCCTAACACTATACTGATTCATTAAGCGCTGTATCTCTGCCTTAACTTCATCTTGTCGCTTCTGCCTAAGCACTACTATATCAATACAGCTCAATCCTTTCCATACACAAAGCACTGTTCTATCCTTTCCAAGTCGCGCTATATCTGCTGTGATGTATCCTTCACCTACATTCATAGGCTCTCTAAAGCAGCGCATCAGCTCATCATAAAGATAAAGTCTATCACTGCTGTTATCAAATTCCCAATCACCCTCTAAGAGTCTCTTTCTATCAGCTTCGGGAAGCCTGCTAAGGCTTGTTACATAAGCTTCGGGTAAGTGTATATTATCACCAGGTAGCGCCTGCACAAAAGCAAGGTGATCAGGCAGATTCTGATTCTTGTATGGTAAGTAGAATTGGTTATAGATCCATCCCTTCGAAGGATTGCACGTGAGTAGAATCTTTGGCTTAAGTCCAAACTCATTAAGCTTGTACCGGATACGTGAGCACACTACACTGTATGCCTTCTCACTTATCTCTGTAGCTTCATCTAAAAATACATCTGTTAGCTCTAATCCCCCAAGGTCCTGATAATGTGGATCTGAGGGGTAAAATTGCAAATCGGCTAAGATTATCTCTGAGCCATTGCTGAACTTAATAATATGTGATTGCTGATTATAGCTAAAATCTTCTCCTGCTTTCAAGCCGATATCATTAGCTACCTGAAAAAATGTATTCATGGTAGTCTTTTTTAGAGTGTCTAACTTAGCTCGGCCTATGAGAGATCGTGTACCTGGATACTTTAAGCGCCTAAGAATCTGCCACATGCAGCCTAACATAGTCTTACCACCGCCTGCAGCTCCTCCATAGAGGATTGTTTCTACTTGTGAATCTGCTGATAAGAATTTTAAAGCTTCAGATTGCCTTGTTAGTGGCTTAAAATTGTAGTTTATTTGTCTCTCCATTGTACAAAAGTAGGTATTACTAATGTAGTGTCAACGGGTTTAGTTATTCTTTCTAAATCTAACTGCAATAGATAAGCGCCTAAAGGCTTAGGAGGTCTCATGCGCTCTACGTGAAAGCCCATAAAGCCTTCATCATATTCCTCTTTATAACTTGCTGTACGAATGTGATGCACATATCTCATATTGATTCTATAGCCACCATTTGCAGCATAGCATAACTCCTCTACCATATCAGAGTGATGGTAAAGTTCATGCACGTGGCCTGCCCAAATGCAATCAGCTCCATCTATCATTACACCCATACGGTTGTTCTGAATTACTCCCTTCGTAACTACTCCTCCTCCTCCTGATCCATGATAGTATTTAGTTTTAAACACCATCGCGCTCTTATCGTTTTTCATTACTCTATGAATCCACCACCCACCATATCCGCCTACTAAAACATTAGTGCCAGCTTCTCTATTTAATCCGCTTACAAAGCGCTCTATTAAGTCAGTCTCACAGTTCTTAATTATTGCAGTCTCATGATTACCATAGCCCACGAATACCATTAAATGAGCGTATGGCTTAAACCAATCTATTGCAGTGTTCACAAGCGCATCTAAGTAGTTAGCTACGTTGTGCTCCGGTAAGATGTCTTGCTTACTTCTACGCGGATCGTATTTACCTTGCATGCAGCAAAATAAATCTCCATTAACAGCAAAGCTTATGTTTTCTGCCAAGCACTTATCTAAGTGAGCCTTGAGTAGCTTTCTATCGCAATGGGGATTATCCCAGTGCAGGTCGCTCATCAATAAGAATTTATCTCCACTCTTGCAAGTAGTGATTATGACATTTCTACCCTCGCGATATGATGTAATCATTTGTGATTATGTTAGATTTTAACTCCTGAAAATTCTTTTTGAATTGGTTATAAGGTACATCTATTATTATTGCATTATCTATGCCTTGCATCAGCGCTAACGTGCGCTCTCCTACGTAGTATGTACCATCTTTTCTAAACTCTACTTCAGCCTGGATGCCTACGCATTGGCGAGCATCAAACATAAAAGGAATATCCTCAGCATAAGTAGACTCAAGGCCTATATCTTCGCTGTAATTCCACTGTATAATTGTGCAGCTGCACAGCTCAGGTAACAGCTTCGCGTTTAAATCTATTGGCTCCTTTTTCTTTCTAAATAGATTCATGTTCAAAGGTTAATAAAAAAGCCCAGCGTAGTGCTGAGCTCTTTAAGTTAGTTACTAACACCTATTTGTTAGTGGAAGAAATTAGATAATTCAATCAGAATAGTGCTAACTGCTTTTCTATTACTACCTCTTTACCTGGTATTGCTATCTCACCCATTGCCATAAGAATGCCATCAAATCGGCCATTGTAGTTAGCTATAATTAAAGCTTGCTTCATCTCCGATTTAACCAATGCTACAGCCTCTTCTTTAGATGCGCTAACATCTTCCTCTTCCCAAGATAAAGGCCTGCTGATAGTTGTGCTTATACCTTGTATGTGATATGTGCGAGCATAACCATTTTTATTCTTAGCTATTTCATAGTTAGCTAAAACTCCATCAGCTTTATACCACATTGTATCTGCATTAGTACAGTTACCATCTTCATCATAAATATACTTGCTCATATCTTACCCTCCCTAATCTCTATCTTGAAAAGCTCTTTAAGTATTTCTATCTCATGATCTTTAAAGTTGCTTATGCCCTGCTCGCGCAGACAGTAATTACTTTGCTCTATACCTAACTTGTATGCCAGGTAATCTTGGCTGTATCCATAAAAAAGCCTATAACATTTAATGCTTCTGTGAAATGATATCATTCTTTCTCTTTGTTTATTTGTTTAATAATGTCAATGTAAATTAATCTACTCAGCTCAATCTTTTGCAAGCCATCAAATTCAGCTTGTGCAGATTCACCTAAGATAACTTTGTTAGATGCCTTGAATTTAGCCTCTACCTTTTGCTTGGCAATATCTTCAAAGCGTGCCCATACTTCGGGTGCCCACATAGATTTCTTATAGATGCCACTCTTAAACAGGCGCTGGCAGTTGTAAGGTGCAGATATTTCTACCCAAATTTCTTTACGCTGATTCCATCTATCCACATCAGCGTACAAAACATTTACAGGATCCGTAGGCTCAGGTCTTTTTATCTCAGCTTCCGGTAAGATGAGCGCCTTATTCAGCTCTCTCCATACCTTAGCCTTATACTCTTCATAGCGTTTCAATACATCAGCCATAAATGAGATGCTGAATAGGTTAAAAGCTTCTACTCTTTCAAAGTCTTTACCTATTGCATTGTACAGGAATGCATTTTGCCAATCTTTAATACTTGTAGTCCGATACGTATTTTGTGTAAGTTGCTGAAGCAGAGTAACTTCTATGTCTGAAGGTAAAGCTTTAATCGAATTGATTACAGCAGCCTGCGCTATCAGCTCTCTGAACTCCTGCTCATTTAATGTATGCAGCTTAGGTGAGCTAATGCATTCAGCAATAGCTCTCTCTTCAGCGCTTAGTGAACGATTGAAGCTCTGCTGTACTGATGCGGCCAATTCTTTGCTCATCTTGTATTGTTTTATTTTGGTTTATCTCACGTGCTCTCCACTGATCTGCAGCTGCTCGCCAGCTCTTCATAGAATTCTTACCTACTTTCCATCCATTAGATTCGTAATGGCAATAGAATTTCTTAGCTAAGACTAAATCTTTCAGGTAGTCTACTACATCTGATAGTGATGGGGGTGTGAATTTGGTAGAGGATGCACGCTTTGTTTCAAGCGCTCGCACCCTTTCCTCAAGCGCTTCTATGCGCTTTAAAAGTATAGTCATCATTTGGTTTAAGATTATCGATTAGCCAAATATAGTAAGATTCTCTTCCACCAGGGTAATGCTACAGCTTTTTTTACAGGATTACTCTTTGGCATATTAACTAATCCGAGCATATCAATATCTGCTTTTGATGCCTGAATCTCACTGTAGTATTTATTCTTTGCCTCAATAAACTGATTGAACTTATCCTGTCTAAGATGCTTTGCAGCTTCCCACTCACGTAAGCCTACCTTTTTAATAATGCCTACCTCTCTCATGAGCTGCAGATATTGCTTGCCCATTCGTTCAGTTCTTAGCGCTGCGCTTGGAGTCATACCAGCGTTAACTAATACGCATACTCTTTTTACTCGGTCTATGGTTACCTTACCGGTATCATAGCTAATGGTTAATTGCTTCATTTGATTATTTGATTTATGTTATTTACTTAAACGATTAAATGCTCTATTCAAATCTTGGTTATCAATATGATTTAATATCTGCTCTACTCCAGCTCTATACATAGCATCGGTTTCTATCAGCCCCTCTACGTGCTTAACTGCATGTAGTACAGTTGCATGATGCCGATTAAATACCTTGCCTACATCATAGAAGCTCATAGACGTACCCTTACGAATAATCCACATAGCTATCTGCCTAACATCATTCATTTCACGCTTTCTACATTTGCCCTTCATCTGATCCCAATCCACCTGGGTAAGATTGCATACAATCTTCATCATGTCATTAGTGAGCTTCTCATTAAGACTCTCTACTTCTCCGTTAATTGATTGCCAATTTAATTCGGGTATATTACTCTCGTTTACTACTCTAATGATATTATCAATTCGCTTGCGTGCAAAGTGCTGCTGATCTGATGGTATCAGCAATATTAAATCTGCTATCTTTCTTTCTAATACGTGGCTCATTTGCTATCCTTCATTAATTCGATTATGTATGGTATCTCTTCCTCAGTTATTGTAGCAAGCTTACCTATGTGCGTTACCTTCATAGTAAATGGCTGCTTAATAAACTTTTGAGCTGTTGGGTAACTTACCTCCAGCACTTCCGCAAAGGCTGCGACAGTCATAAAATGACTGCGCACCCATGCGTGAAATGGAGTAAGCTTAGAATGGCATTTCATCGTCTGCGCTTTCATTTGTTACTGCTTTAATTTGTACTGCTTCTACTTCCTCACCTTTTAACCATGCTAAGAATATCTCAGCTGTATCTAACACATCACCTGGCTTACTACCCTTAACATCTTTGCAGAATAGCACAGCATTGTTTAGAGCTACTGATTTAGAAATAGAGTTCTGAACATCCGGGCTTTCTTTGCGGTAATTAGAGCCGCTATTCACCGCACCGCTTGGAGCAGCTGCAGTACCTGAATACTGCATTGGATTCTGCATTTTAAAGTTAGTGCTCTTCTTGCCTGTTGGGCCAGTGCGCTCTTCGCTTGTGTAGTGAATGGTAGCGCCTACTGCTATCTTAGGGCTTTTCATATCCTTTACACCAATCTGCCCTACTTCATTTAAACCATTATTTGACTCTACTACCAAATCAAAATAATAGATTGTGCCGCTTGGGCCATTCCAATCTCTAACAAATTTCTGACTTTTAACAATTCCTTGTTTCATAACTGTGTTGTTTTTATTTATGTATTTACTTAACTTATCTGCTAACTTTTCTTCCTGCTCATCCCAATCAATAGTTGGCTTAAGCTTATCCCAATTAGGCTCTCTTGTGTAACTCATCAGGATTGTTTTGAAAGTATGAGCGCCAGCTCTCATAGACTATCTTTTCTGCTATTTGATTGAACTCTAACTCCTCTCCCGGTAGTGAGCTTTGTACGCAGATGAATCTGCTGTTGTAACGATCAAATAACATAGCGGTCAGACATAAAATAGTCATGTATATTCTCTTCGCCTTCACTTTCGAATTGAAATAGGAAAGTGCCATCATCAGGAAATACTTCCCCATGTTTTTTAGCTGTTGAGAAATCAGTTAGAGAGTAGCTGTGAGCATTTGTGTACAGCTGCCATTTGCATCCTTCGGCATCCCACCGAGATACGATTACCTTACCGGTAACATTGTTTGGTTTGTTCATTTGATTATTAATTAAGTTGCTAATATACTAAATTCTTTTTATACTAATTACTACCTCATCATTTTCCCACTCATACAGTGCGCCTTCGTTGTATTCATTAATCCACACTGGCGTATAGTCGAACTTGTAGATCTTCATGAGTAATGGTAGCATCTGCTGCGCTATTTCCCACGTATCTGCTATGAATAGGTTAGCAGTTCCTAAGCGCTCAGCTATAGAGATTTGCACCTCATCTAATGGGGTAACAGTTACATGGTATTTCATAGCTCTACCTCCTTACTTAGTAATACAGTCTTAGTAGGTATCCAGGTGATAGCTTCCTCATACTCAGCCTTAGCCTCTTCAAAGGTGCTAAAAGATTTAACATAGCTGCCATCAATTTTAAGATAGTAGCGTGTGCCATCATATTTGGCTTGCTCTTCAATTTCAAATAGTTTAGTCATGATTATTTATAATTTATATTGGTTTCTATTTTTTCTAACTCTGCTGTTTGCGCATCGAATGTGCCAGCAATTAACATTCCTGCGAAGAGGACTAAGATGATGAGTAGTGCTTTTTTCATTTGCTTATTTGATTTAATTTTAGCAAATGTACTACAATATTTTAGATATGCAAAAAAAACCTTACTAATTATAGCAAAGTTATTAACAATAAATTGTTAGCTTAGAAAAGTAGAGTGAAGATAATACCTCCTACAAATGAGATAGGAATACCTATAAGCGCCACGCTGCGCCAAGATTCTTTACGTGCAGCTTCTTTGTACAGCTCTTGCTGGACCTTAACTAACTGCTGAGCTTTCTGCTCATTAGCTATGCTGTATGCGTCTATGGTTTTAGCTTGGTCCTTAATGACAAAAGATGCAATACTATCACTTTTTGATAATAAGCTTACCTGAGCTTTTAGATAATCACGCTCTGCCTTTAATTTTAGCAGTGATCTAACTTGCTCAGTCGTTAGACTGACCAGCGTATCTTTCTGAGGTAAGGCTTGAGAGTAGGTTGTGCATGGCACGCTTAAGGCCATTGCGATCAAGAGAATCAATAGCGCTGATGTTAGCTTCATATCTTTTATTATTGTTTTCAATCTGCACATTCAGTTGTGCAATCTCTTGCATACGCTGCACGTTAGTAGCTTCTAAAGAGTCTATCACATGAGTAGCTCTTTCAGCTCTTCTCTCATATCCTTCTAATGCTTTCTTACTGTTTTTTAAAGCAATGTATAAGCATTGAATAGTTATGCAGATGGTTAGCGCTACTACCATAACTGCAGCTGCTTTAATTTGATTCTTGGCTTCTTGTGTCATTTGATTTCTTTTTGTCAAAGATAGACTCTATAACTGTTAATCCCAAACCACCCCCGGCTAAAATAAGCAAGCCGTCAAACATGTATTCAGGAGTTTTATACTCAGTAAAGGTGCCGATGTAAGATAAGTTAATGCATACTATAAGAGCTAAGATAGATGCCACTCGTTTAGAGCTTGCATCTCCTTCGTTACTAAATATGCTCTTTAACCATTTCATCTCTTCTTACGCATCTTGTAGATGGTAAAGATAGATGCTGCTGCTGATAAGATTAAGCAAAATATCTTTAGCGCAAATTCTACATCTAACATCCACGCTGGCACTGATAACAAGATGCTGCTAACTGTACCGGTAACTCCTTCGGCTATCTGCTGCTGATTATTACTCATGATTCTTTAAGTAGTGTGTAGGTGAATGACTTTTTACCACTCTTAATGCATGCTTGAATAAGCTCTTTGAAATCTTTAGGACTATTCAGCACTTGACAGCCCGCACTCCACTTATCTATATTCTTAGATTCAGTAGATTCATTAGCTCTATGAATGTTAATGCCAAACAATCCCGTATCTTCTTTACCTTGCTCCTCAGCTATGTTATCTTTATCAGCATCTCTATACACTGTAACTTTTTTTGACTGCTTTAAAGCGGTGTATTTGCCCTGATGCAAGCCTATTGTGTAAGTATCTACATATTGCCCTGCCTTTAACACTGCTGTGCCTAAGCTATTCATAGGTGAGTTAAGCCAAAAAGTACCTGGGTTAGTTGTACCGGTGTACCAATTCACCTGATCACCTTGCACCATTCCTATTAGATCATCAAATTTATTAGGCTCATTAGCTTTGGACCTGATACCTACCACGTGAATAGATGGCCACTTATAGCCAAGCTCTGTGAATTGAGCTTTAAGCTCTTCTATTGTTGGTGCTTTCATTCTTTCTAAGTTCTTTATCTCGTTTAGTTAGGTAGACCTTTAGCTTTCGCTCATAGTCTTTACGTGTTTGCTGCTCCTTTGTTAATTTCATTCTTAGTTAGTAAAGTCTCGCACATTAAATCTGCTCCATGGACTCTCCATATTATTCATACTTCTGCTAAATGATATTTGACTCTGCCTGTTAACTACGCGAATGGGTGTAATGTTAGGGCTTGTGTTATTGCTATATTCTGGATAGTCTGAGTTATTAGCACAAAGGTAATCTACCAATCTTTGAGTATAGTAGTTAGCATTCTCTCTTGCCATATCTCTTAGAGCTGATAGCTCACCTTGAGTAATGGCTGTAGTGTTCTCAGATTGGCGAGTAACTAAGTTACCGTTATCATGCTTATACATGAGCATAGGATAGAGCTCTACCATAGTCCACCAAGCTGTTGGCTTTACAATGTATTCATTTAGCAAAGTCTCATAGACTCCTGCTAACGTGCCTGCGCTTATCTCATTCTTAATCTTGTTGGTAAGGTTAGTGCCAAGCCAAAGAGTAATATACTTATCTTGAGCTAAGTAAATTGCAGGCCTAATTAAGTTAGTGTCTACAGCCTCATTGAGCTGAGTATATTTCTTTAAAAACTCTTCGTTAATGAATAATATTTCGGGTGCTATTGCCATTGTTTTATAGTATTAATTTGTTCCTGGGTATCTGCCATTATTTGGCAAGTCAAAAGTGCGAGTATTAGCTGTAGCAAATCCTTTAGCTATATCTCTTAAAGGCATGCCTGCTCTGATTGCTTTAGATACAGAAATTTCATCAGATGATTCTAAGCCATTATCAGCAATGAATCGGCCCTTCTCTCTCTTTCTAAAATACACTCTACGCTCCCAATAATGCTTACAATTAACTGATCCTTTATACAACCACACGCTATAGGTAGAGCCATTGTGGCCCATGTTAGGATTAAGCTCGTTAGTGTCTGCGCTCATGCCAGTTAAATCTTCGTAACGGTAAACAAAGTTAGCACGTGAAGCGCTTACCATTTGTCTGCAGAACTTTCTGCTATTTCCGCTAAGATTCTTTGAGTATGCGTATCTAATTTTGTAGAGTCCGCTATCCATTTCAGATGGTCTATCAGGATCAGAGTAGCTTCTAACTGATGCTAAGTTAACAGGCTCAGCTTCTATAAGCTCCCACTCCTCCTCATCTACTATCTCGCCCTTATCTTCTAAGAATTCGCACCACCACGTCTCATCTTCATCTGTAAAGATTGGAGGCTTTTCTTGTGGCTCTAAATTAATCTTTTTTTTTTGAGCAGATAGTTTAGCTACAGCGCTCCCTCCCGTAGGCTCAAACATTGCAGTCGCTACGTCAATAGGTAACTGTAAGAACTGTACTAAGAATACTATTGCCTGCTCTACAGTTAGTGCTCCTGTGCCTACAGCTGCTACAATCTCAAGTGCACTTGCTATCTGAGCACCGTTGTAAGTTACATCACTTACTGATGCTCCTGCTGGTGCTACCGGTGCAGCTGTATTAGTGTCAGTTGTTGCAGAATCTGCAACAGTTGTAGGTGTAGTTGCTGCTATTGCCGCATCCATCTCATCAGAGAATATATCATTAGACTCAATATAAATATCAGCCACAATGCCCATACCTTTAAATATCTCTTCAAAGCTATCTGTAATTATTTTTTGATAAGGCTCAATAATGTTCTTATTAAAGATTCTATAAGCCTGCTTCATCTCATCAGCATTGCTACCTAATCCTCCTGAGTCTCTAATACCAAATAGCAGAGGTGAAGTAACTCTATGAGCTGCTAAGATATTCTCTCTTGACTGAGTGCTTAACTCTTGCCACTGCTTATCTGCATCAGTCATAGGCACAAGGTCCAAACGTGGCGCTCTATCTGATGATTCGTTAAATGTGAATACTACCTTACCTGCTTTTCGTGCACCCACCATCGTCTCCCAGTTCCTTCTGATAGCTAACTGCTCCTCAGGATCAGGGATGCCATTGTTAAAGTGCAGCATGTAAGAAGGTGCCATACCATTACTTAAGAAAGCTCTATAAAATTCGCTTATCTCTCTTGTAATTTCTATGTAATTGATGGCACTATAGTAATCAGGCTTAGGATAGTAAGCGCTGCCTGGAGTCATTATCCCAACAAATAGCACCTGAGATGGCTCATCTGCTTTTGAAGTAGGGTTATACATCGGGATAAATACAGGGATGTTCTTCTTTTTGCGCATATCATTCCAATCTTTAGAATAATAAATGCCAGGTATAACATCTTCATCATTAGCCACAGCCAATCTGCAATTCTCATAAGGCAGCTCGTTAATTTTAGCTATGCTATTTCTATCTACGCTCCAAATAATTTCTAAGTAGTAGCCACCTTGCATCTTAGCATCTAATGCTACAGGCCTTCTAATGCTATTTAGTTTAAGTCTATCTATCTCTCTTTGTGCTGCAGGATTATTACTTTTAATTTCTCTACCTGCTATCATGAAAGCTATGCTCATGGTAAGAGCAGAGTGCACCGGTGAGCTGTAATATAAATCTATTAAGTAATTACTAAATGAGTTAGCCTCACCTAATGTTACCCATCCTTTAGGAGTCTCTTTCTCGTTAGCTTCCTGAGGCATTGCTGCTCCAAGATTAACTAACATAGGTGCCGCGTGTTTTATTTTATCCATTGTATGCAATGTCTGAATCTATGGTTAGGTTAGGCTCTGTAAATCGGGGAGTAGTTATATCTTCTACTATCAAATAACCCATTTGGATTACCCCTTCCACAACAGCATCTGTAGGATCTAAGTTAGTGCTGCTATTCTGCCCATAAACTACGTAGCTGAATCGTGCTGGGTAGTTAATTAGTAGGCTCGCAGCTGTTGGTGTGTTGGCATTGGTGCCAATCTGAATGGTAGTATACCTATCATTCTGTGCTATCTGAGTAGGGATAGCATAAAGCTTCTCAAGTGTCTGCTCGTTAGTTAGTTCTAACAAGTAATGCGTATAGGTATTAGCAAGCAAAAGCTCCCCTTCCTTTAGACTAAGGTAGAGGAGCTGTGCTGCTGTATTTTTTAGTAAGTATATCATGCTTTAAATATAGCACAATTTTACTTACAATGTAGCTTGAACTACAGTAACTGTAGCGAAATCTTCAAATGGAGTATCTCCTGCATCCTGATCTAACAAGTATGCTTTATCTTTCTCTTCGCCTGTGAAGGTAATAGTATAGCCACTCATATCTCCCTTAGCTGTTCCTGAAGCTGTAGTAAAGGCAGTAACCTCTACTCCATCTTTGTAGCCACACATCCAAATGTTATCATTATTATCCTGTACGAATAATACGTTACGACCTTTAGAAATGTTTTGAAGCTCAAATGAACGTGCAGCAGTCATGCCATGAAACATAGCTACAACAGTTTGTGTGTAATATACAGTGCCATTCTCAATGCTGATAGCAGCCTCTTCTGTAAATGATCCTGTATGCTTAGGTAGCTGAAATTCGTAAACATCTCCTGTAGCAAGAGCAGTAACTAAGTTAGTTCCTGCATTGATAGTAGCAGTGTTTGCGAATGTAGCGTAATCTCCTAAGTATAAGGCTTTTATCCCTCCGATTGCTTCTTTGCATGCAATCAATATGCCAGCGGTAGTCAGACAGCTCATAATTATTTTTTTTTATTTAGTTAAATATTCTTTGCAAAGAATGGGCAGCTATTAGCTAACCCACTCTTTTAACAAAGGAGTATTATTTAGTTATCGAATCCAATAACGATATCACCTAAAACAGCGTACTGAACACCAGCGCGGAATCTCATTGCCATTCTCACGTTGTCAGATGCATCAGTGAAGCTCATATCTACTACTTTCACCTCGTTGAAATCTGAATTCAAATCAGTTCCGAACACTAAGTTCTCAGGTGTAGCTAAGATAACTACTGAATCAGAGATACCTGGGCAAACATACACATCGTATCCGTTGAAGGTCAATGGGAATTGAGCAGTACCTTGGAAAGTCTGAAGGTAACCTGCAGTAGCCAAAGCTTGACGATATAACTGTGCAGTCTTACGGTTAACGTAGATCTTAAGGTCAGGGCTTCCTACCAATGTAGCAGGCAATGCATCTGTACATAACTGCAATTTATCAATTACGTTAGTAGCATCCAAAGAAGCAGCGAAATCTACATCAGGTGTACCACCTTTGCCAGCATCAATTAAGTACTGCAATCCGTTGAATCCTGTGAATCCTGAAGATGGCCAGTTACCTTTCCAAATATTGCACTCTATCTCTTGTGCTACTTTAGCAGCCAAGTGAGAAATCAAAAAGTCAGAGAAGTTAGCAGGAACTACATCGTTTATAAAGCCACGACCTGTTTGAGCCGCTTCCCAATCTTTTGTAAATTCAGCCTTGCACAATTGGATATTAACCATAAGGTCAGTAACCGTTAACACTTTCTCCTGTAAAGTAAGAGCAGATGTAGAGTTGTCAAAGTCGCAAGTAGCAGCTTTAACTAATCCTGTAGAAGCAAGAATCTTAAGTACAGCTTTGTACTTTACGTTCTCTTTAACAGTGATGTAATTGTTTGCAATAGTGTCTCCTGAAAGAACTGCTGCAGCAATGTACGGTAGCGCTAATTCGCCAGCGTAGGTTGAGGTGATGGTCAAGTTATCAGCCATTTTGTTTTGTTTTTGTTTTTGTTTTTAGTTGTTTTTGTATCTTGCTACTATAGCACGAGTTCTATCTTCGATGTTACTCATTGCTGTAATGTTTAAAGGTGCTTGAGGTGTAGCCTGGCGAGCCTGCTTTACAGTAGTTGCTGCCGGTGCTTTACTTAGCTCAGTAATCTTTTTCTCAGCAGCGCTAAGCTTAGCTTCGAATTCAGAGATTACATTTTTAAGTAAACCTTCTACTTGCTCTTTGCTGTAAGTCTCAGCTACTTCCTGCTCTACTTCAATCTCTACAGTAGGCTCCTCTTCCTCTTTTGGTACTTCAATAGCACTTGCAATAATGCCAGCTGCTACTACGATTACCATACCGTTATCAAGTGTATACTCTCCATCGGCTAAAGGTGTAGGATTGCCATCTGCATCCATTACGAATACCTCTACTCCCTCAGCCCATACTTCAGCTGGTGAATAGATCATAGTGCCATCAGCTAAAGCACCCTCTACCATCATCTCTACCTTAGTAGCTTCCGGTGCAGCAGTCTCTTCTACTGATAGCTTTACTCCATGCTTTGCAAGCTGCGGAGCGAACTTCTTTAAAATGTCTTGAATCATGTTCATTGTGTTATATTAGTTAGTGGAAAAAATTACAAATTCATTTCAAGCTGTGCAGCTAATTCAGCTAATAGCTTCTCAAGATCCTTCTCAGTTACATCACTTTCAGACATTGGAGCAAACCATCCCTCTATAGAAAAGCCTTTAACCTCGCCATTCTTTACAGCTTGCCAAGTCTTATCATCATCTACTTTTACCCCTATCATCCAGGTACCCTCCGGTAAGTCAAAGCCATAGTTCATGCTCTTATCATGTACTCCTGTAGTTACCCAAGATTCTACTACTGTTAAATTGTTTACCGGCATCTCATGCTGGATAGTATGGTTATGGTGCATGTTGCGCTTAAGAAATTCCTGAGCAGTTTGCTCTATGGTCTCTTTAGAGTAAGTGATAAAATACTTTTCGTTATTACCATCATATCTAACTATAGGTTGGTTAGGAATAAGTGCAGGGCCGTATAGCATGCGCTTCTCTCCATCCTCTACTCTTGCTAACAACAAGTTAGATTTAGACAGTGCTACAAAGTCTACCATTATAGCAGGCTCAGATACTAAGCTTACAGCGTATACCCCCATGTTATCCTCCTCCTCACCTAAGCCGTATTCTATTAATTTCAATTTATCATTCATATCATTGCTTTTTTATTAGTGGAAAAATTCTATAAATGTGATTGGTCTATTATCTTTTGACGCGCCTCTAATGCATTAGCTACGTTACCGGCAAGTACATAAGTCTCTAATCCACCTGGCGCATTGTTAGCGATATTAGCTCCGCTAAAATCTATAGCCGGTGCGTTGGTGCCTGTTGGTGCATTTAGATTAGCATTACTTCCTCCACCTGCGCCACCTCCTCCAAATTGAGTCTGATTAATCTTAACTATGTTAGCTATTCCTGCTGCTGCTAATGCTGCTGCTTTTACAAAATTCATTCCTGTTAATTGATCCTGTGGTACAGCTAACTGTTGAACTATACCTGAAGCCATGGCTATAGTAGCCTGTGCTTTTTGTAGCATTTTGTTACGCTCAAAAGTCTTACGCTGGCTTGCCTCATCTCCCTTAGCAGCTGCCTGATTCAAATCCATTAAAGCACCTACTGCAAGATCAGCCATTTCAAAATTTGCTGCAATATTTGCCATTCGTAAAGCTGCCTTTTCTTCTTCTAACTTTTTAGCATCAGCTAACTCTTTAGCTGCTAAGATTGCATTAGCCTCATTCTGCTTTTCTCTTGCTTCCTTTTCTTCATCTGCATATTTCTTTTGAATATCAGCAATTTGCTTACTTAAATTCTCAGCTATCAAAGCTTCAGCTGCAGCATCCTCTCCTGCTAATCTATAAAGCTCTTCACTTGCTTCAATAGCTGCTGTAATTTCTTTCTCTATTGCAGATTCTTGAAGTGCTTGCATTGCTTTGTACTTAGCATCTTCCGCAGCTATCTCTGCATCTCTCCTTTCTTGGTAGAGTTTCTTTGCAGCATCTAATTCATCCTGTGCTTTTTTAAGCGCATCTTCGGCTAACTTATCCTTATCTTTTTGAGCATCGGCATCTATCTTTTTAATAGACAGTTGAAAGCCTATGTAATCACTCTCCATCTGAGCTATCTCATGGCGCTGCTTATCTAAAGACTCCTTTAATTCTTTCTCTTGAGCTACAGGATCAATTAAGAATTCAGCAGCCATCTTACTGCCTGCTTCAGTTAACTTAGTGATTTCATCATTTAAGTTAATAGCTGTTATCTTTCCAAATCCTAATGTTTCAGATACCTTATTTGCAGTAGCTAATACTAAGTCAATTGGCGCAGATAGCATTCTTAAACCTACTGCGCTTAACTCTAATGCTCCTCTAACAACCTGCGTTAATAACTCTGCATTTCTTTTGCTCGCATCTATTTGCCCTTGCGCATTCTGCTCTTGAATTTGTAAATCAATTTTACCTTTCTTAATGGATGCTTCCAGCTCACCCATTTTATACTGCAGAATCTCCTTCTCACTTTTACCTTGTAGCCTTAAAGAGTTTTCTTGAAGTAATGCATTTTCATAAGCCTTCTTAGATGCCTCAAACTGAGAATGAGCGTTCTTTGCTACCTCTCGCTGCTTCTCATCTATACCGGTTAATGCGTTTTCAAATTCGGGAAAGAATTTAATAATCTTATCAAAGTTCATCGCAATACCTACAATCACTGCACCTATTGCTAACAGCGGATTGGCTAAGATAGCTCTACCTATTGCCTTAAACGCATTAACACCTGCATCAGCCATTGATCTTAAACCATTTCCTATATCTTCAGGCTTGAGTCTTGCTAAGTTTCCACTAACTAAATTAAGAGATTGGCTTACACCTTCAAAGTCTAAGTTCATCATTTGCTCACCGAGCATACCAAAGGATGCGCGAGCTCCCTCAATAGCAGGCCCTGTATTACCTCTTACTGCATCAGCAGCATCATTCATCCTATCCTTAAGCTCACCCATCTGAACGGATAGCTCTTGGAATTTTTCAGTGCCCGGATCATACTGATCCTGCTCTTTCTTTAAAGCCTTAAATTGCTGCGCTAAAGTCTTAACCTGCTCCTCGGTATCTTTGGCTGCTTTATCAGTTTTTTCTAACTGCTTGTTAATCTCTTCTAAGCCTGCGAATGTTCCATCATCGTTGAACATTAACTTTAATATCATCTCTTGTGTAGCCATTATATTACGCTATAAATTGTGAATGTAATTAAGCTAAGTAGCCCTATTAGTATAGTGTAATTAATAGCTCTTATTTGCCACACCTTACGCTTAGCGTAATAGCTACCACTTGCCTGCTTAAACTCTTGGCTCTTACCCTGCACTCCTGATCTAAGTAAAGTCATACTAAGTATGATGTCATTCTGTGGATTTGTCATATTATAGGTATACGTTGAAATTTAGATTGTGTGTATTGAAACGTTGCGCTGATTACTGCAGTTTTACCGGTGTGCTTGCATTCTAAATAAGGTGCTATCTTATTGCTAACTATTGGCAAGTGTAGAGTAAATGTGTTAGATGCAAAGCCACTTGTGAACTCATGAATTTTATGAGGCGTAGCGCTGTAGTGCGTTACCTTATCGCGCCAAACCATACAGCTATATTCAACAGATGCTACCTTGCCCGTAAAATCAGCAACCCCATAATAGTATTCGAGTATTGAGATATAAACCTTGAGATTCCATACCGTCTCTGTAGGCATGGTTATTACACCGCCATCTATACCATCTATGTATAGATCTACATCAGTTGGGTTAGATGTCATTTCACCTAAGCCCATCAGCTGAATAAATCCATGCTGTGATCGACCTGGTATAGTTGTTCCAAAGTCTGATGTACCATCCCACCATGTACCACCGCCAAAGTGCACACCTCTTACATCAGCCTCTGCCCATCGGCCCATCACAGTAGTACCTTCTAAGTTAGGCCTGATAAAGTTGCGATAGCCCATGGCTTGGCTGTAGTTATTGTTAGGTGCAATTCCATGACCTAAGCCACTAACAAATATGCGCTCGTTATTATTCTCAATAGATGCCCTATTGACATTCCCCATACCAGTAGCGCTTCTTTGATTACCACTTGTGTTAGTAATATTACTACCGCCCACGTTATTAGGTGAGGTAATTATACCGCCTGTGCCGTTGGTGCCTGTAGATGCAAAGCATTGGCCCTTGCTACTGTTCCAAGTGTAGCCATAAAACTCGCAGCATTCCTCTGATCCTGCGCTTGTCGCTCCATCGTAATCTAAGAAGTCTACAGCTCCTGTAGTTGCGTTAATAGTAGATGGTGTGTATTGGCATAGCGCTCCAATGTCAAGTAAGCGAATGAGCTTGCATTTAGTTACTTGCTCATCTGCTACTATGTAGTCAGTTAATTCTATGACTCTCCAAAAGCTATCCTTAATCCAAATCTTATCATTAAACTTTAACCCAAATACATCAGTTACGCTAAGCTTAAAATAAGCCTCCATTATCTTCTGCTCAGAATCGTACAGCTCTGCAATATACTGCCTCCAATATCTATCAAATAGCGTGTGTAATGGCATTACTTCTATTGGATGCGGAGGAATCTCCTGCCCGAAGTTTAGGTCATTTGTGCCTATCTCAGTAGGAATAGATTTGTAATGGCAAAGTAGTGGTATAATTGTAAAGCTCGCATCTTCTGCTACCTCATCGTAAACCATAACTACAGCATCCTCGGCTGCATCTCTTCTATAAAGTATTCTTGGACCAGGTGCCATAAACTCACCCGTCTCGTTAAAGTATTTTGGGATAATATAGTTAGTGTTAGGGATTAAGTCGCAGGGCGAAGCGCCAAATGTTAATTCAACAGTGTAATCACTTGTGCTAAAGTCATTGCCTGCATCATTTAACCTAAGCTCTCCATAGACTCTCTGAGCTGCTGTTTTATACTTAGCATTAAACACATCTCCCTGCTCTTTGTAGCTCCACTTAAGTAGGCGCTTTCTAATGTCTGCTGCAGGGGTAAGTACAATGTCTTTTGATAGGTCTAACTTACCGGTCCAATCGTAATCATCTCCTGTACCCAAATACTCTACCATTGGAATAATCTCAACAGCGTTAGGCATGTTTGGATTAGGCACAAGGACCGCATTAAACATCTTAAGAATATCTCTTAGATAATCTACCTGCTTCATCTCGGGTGCATTGCGAGTAAAGTTAATAGGCTGAGATTGTAACTCTCCTGTTACAAATGTTATACCTACAGAGCTATCTGCATTTATAGTTACATTTTGTGAGCTGCCTGGATGTGCATAAATAAAAAATCTTATTTCATCTCCTACTTGCAGAGGTAATTCTAAAGATGCATTAATTGTAAATGGATTATTTTGAACTATGTTATAAAGGTTGCTTCCTGCAATCCATTCTAATTGTGTTGGTCCTATACTTTGTGCGTTAGGAATAGGTACAATAAAATCTAAACCTCCTCTTGTTATTCTTAAATTGATGTCATAAGTCTGCCATGCATCATTACTATAACCTGTTAAATCTACATCTATTTCTAAATTAACATTAAACGTAGTGTTAAAATTACCTTGAGATGTGTAAACATCTGAGGCAAAGCTGTTGGAAGGATCAAATGTTTCAGTTAATCCTGTCAGCTGTTTATAATAATAACCCCCATTACCTTGAGTGTCTATAGTTACATCATGATTTGCTGTATATTCTGCGCTAAATTTAGCTTCATCAGCCGCTATATTTCCAAGCGTTAGCGGATTAGTAATGTATGGAATATACATCTTTAATAACTCCTCTTCTAAGGTAGTTCCACTCCATGTAAAGCCAGCCTCATTTATTATCTTATCCATTAACCACTTGGCCTGCAGAGCTAAGGTCAGCTCTCCGGTGTATATTGGATTAACCGAGCTAAATACTCTTCTACTGCCTAACGTGCTATCCTCACTCCAATTCTGCCCTTTATCAGTTAGCGTGTAGCAGATAGCTCCACCAAATAAGGTAGCATCATTAATAGCTAATACATTCTCATAGCTATTCTCATGGGCTAAATCAGTATAGTCTAATTCTTTAAGCATCTTATCTCCAATGCTGCGAGCTAAGTCTACTGTCTCGCCAAAGAATGCTATAACAAATTCATGCATCTTACCCTGCTGAGTTATGGCCTGCTTAAATTGCAGATGCCCTTCAGCAATGGGTAAGGTATCTACTGAAAGCGTTGCCTCTATTTTGCGTAGTACATTGATTTGCGTAGTGTCATCATTAAGCAGATTAACATCATACTGCTGCCCAAAGAAATCCACGTTACTCTTAGTAGCCGGTATTCTAAACTCTCTTGAGAAAGCTCCCCTGGTAGTGAACTCAGATACGCTATTAAAGTTAGATGAGTAGCTTATGCTCTCATTCTCATACAAGTCTACTACTACTGCAGCTCCATTGCTGGCCTTAACGGTTAATATTACTGTTGGCCTCATGCTGTGTAATCGTTACTGAATTTTAACATCAATTCTAAATCTGTTTTTCTTGAGCTTCTGCTCTTTACTGCAGTATAGTTATTGCTATCTATTAGCACCGGTGTAGCTGAGCCATCAGGATTAATGATGTAAACTGATTCGGAATAGATAAGATTCTTTAAGTATTCAAATTGCCCTTCAGTTAAGAAGTCAGTTCTGATACGCATCATCTTTTCTACAAATGGGCTGCGCTCGGTTAGCCCTCTATCGTATGTGTTAAAGCCAAAGGCAGTAGTCTCATCAGCTGTGCCGTAGTTACCCACTACCTTTCTGTAGCGCTTGCGTTCCACTGAGTAACTTTCCTCAGAGCGTTTAGTAAAATTAAAGTAATCCCATCCACCTCGGCTATTAGTCCAGCCTAATCTTATCTTATCAAATCTACATTCATCATCTGCTTTAAATACTGCTATTGATCGTGCAGTTGCTGTGCCTCCTGCATTTCTAAAGTTAAGTAAGTAGTGATGCCAATCTGCATCTAATCCAAATATATCATTTATGTTAGCAGGCAGTAGGGGTAGATGGTTAATAGTGCCTGCTGCTATTATACAATTTAAAACGTCAGTCTGCAGTAATGCTCCTGCCTCATCAAATTGCAGTATCTGAATGTCATCTATAGCATTGCCAGTCAAAACTGAGCCATCATCTG
>Ga0209353_10000428_pt1 | contig 25591 bp, 7 predicted proteins | sample LauGreSpBDMM15SD_2_FD_187561 | JGI IMG/M metagenome (GOLD analysis project Ga0209353, IMG submission 187561) | Freshwater lake microbial communities from Lake Michigan, USA - Sp13.BD.MM15.SD (SPAdes) (version 2) | ecosystem: Environmental > Aquatic > Freshwater > Lake | place: Lake Michigan, USA... | reverse complement strand
AGAGATGGTTTTGTATTGCGATCAAACGAGATTATACATTTCTTCCCGAGTTTCTTGTTGAATGCCAACAAGAAATGACAAAGATTGAAAATGACATGCTTTGGCTACAAGAGCCGGTACGAATGGTGATAACAAAGTCTAAACTTGTGAAACGGTCGTATTCAAAGAGATGCGCTGTTCTCGGGAATGCTGTAGTACCCATGTGTGCGCGATATGCGTTTTGTCATCTTATCAAGAATTGTTATGGTAAAGGGTTGGGAAGCACGTCGTTTTTGGATACGCATACGTTATTGCCTACACACGGGTGTCTCATAGGTGTTGAAGGCAATGTCATGGAATGCCCAATGCCAGCAATATCAAAAAAGAGAAACTTTGGAATAGTGATTGGTCCAAAGATGTACACTTCACCACTGAAGATGAGTAAGCATGTGACTCGTGATCTTGTGACCAATAGCGTTACAAAGTCGCATTGGGCTTCGCCTCGCTATTCAGTCACTGGTATATCACGCATACTTACAACAAGGTCTATTTTTGACCTCCCTACGCAAATTCGATTTGAGTCTTCAACACCAGATGATGTGAGAGAGGGAACTATCAATCCTCAATTTCTTGAGTGGATGATGGGGTATCCCCAAGATTGGACAACGTTTGACTCGTAGAAAGTTCGGAGGCAAACTTGTCGCGTAGTTTCTCCTTATAATGTTCCCAAAAGCTTACTACATGGGCTCTTAGGTCATTGTAGACATTCTCATTTTTAAGAAGGTAAATGACTTTTTGTACATTTTCCTCCCACGTGTTTGACATGATAAAAGGTATAGCCGCCGTTCCAAATATCGCTTGCCAATAGTTTGCAATCATACGTATGTAGGGCTGATTGACATTCGTCGTGAGAGTAACAGGTATGCATCCTCCCTCTAATGCTTCATAAAGGCGAAAAGTGTCAATACTACAGTTCCCTACGGGGCACAAAACAAACTTTGATCTGAGTATAACATCGCGGTATGTGACGGGGTCAATAATACCGGAGTTGAACCCTGTGCTCTCGTGAAGGAAGTGTGGTTCGATGTGGTTGAATAGTTTACATATGAGCATTCTGTCGGATTTCTTAAGGTAACCTGCGAAGCTCCATGTGTAAGGGCGGTGTTGGTCAGCGATCTGGGTTTCTCGTGTTTTCCAAAAGTCGTTTCGGTAGCCTATGCCAAATGTAACGACCTTAGTGTGCGAAAGTAGCGGATGGAAGTAGTTACGGAAGATACGTGTACAACAGGGAAGACTATAGACTCTATAGTCGTCATCAAGGTACTCATCTGAAATGTGAATCAAAGAGAATTGAATGCCATGGTGTTGTAAGTCCTTGAACGCGCCAAGCTTTGAACGCAATGTATTGGCTACGATAATGCAGTTTTGTATCCTTTCTTTACACTCCAAATCTACAATTTCCTTGTATTGGACCCTCGAGAGGCATGAACTGATCCAATCACACTCGTATACGTTTGGTTCTACCCACCAAAGAAGGTAAGCTTGGAAATCCCTCATAAGAAGTACATGTTGTAAATGATGAAATAACTTCTAAGCAATTGACATCCTAATTATACTGCACCCAATATGCTATTGTTACAAAAATTCTCCTTGCCCCAGGGTAGTACGGATCTGTACCTTGTGGAATATCACTTGATGTACACTGCCATTTAATTCGATCACCCGCATTAAACAAGAAAGGGTTAAGATCAAATTTGAAGGTTTTGCCTTCTAAACTTGATGCATTTACTTCGTATCCTGAGCCCGATAATATGTCATTTTTCTTCATTTGGAACGAAGCATTGAAAGGAGATGGGGAGTTGAATTCATCACAACAACTTGTTACAAAGAGAACTTTCCCTCCAAAAGGCATTCTAATACCTGCAGAAGGACCCACTGTCTGGTCTTCCCAAGGACTCATACATTCAATTACAAAGCTTGTAATTAACCCACCTAGACTTTTAGCAAGTGAACCTGTACCTCCCCAACCGCCTGTTGCAACGACCTTGCCTTCAACATGGAGAGGATGTGCCGGTTGGGAGATTCCAATACCCACGTTGCTTCCCATGATGTAGACACCGTCCTCATTTGTTTCCCATTTTGAATGAGTGCTTTTGTTATAGTCCTCGATCACAATGTGTCCAAGTACAGAAGGGTTGTTGCTAGACCTGTAAATGTAGTTAGAGCCCATAAGGGCATCCATGGGAACTTCAAAATTCACCGTCTCTCCATTGCCGGCTTGATACCACCGTGATGGAATGTTGCTTGCAGGAGTTTCATGACGCATCCCAATGTCAATACCAATGAACACCTCCCCAATGTTACATGTCACTGAGGCACTATAGTTATCAATCCCATTAGAGCTCTCGTAGATTGATATGTTTGGTAACTCTGCGAAATTCTTGCCTGTGTTGGTCAATGATATAGATGATATTGATCCTTCAACATCCACGTATGCTTTAGCATTCAATGCATCTAAAATGGCTACGTCGTCAGAGAGGCCCAAGCTTAAACCATACTTATTGATGATTGTGTTTCGTTTGGAGTTATTGTCACTGATAGATATGATTGGGGGCTTATTGAATCCGCTTCCAGGTGTAATAATATCAAACTTATAAATCGGTCCAACTACAAAAGCTTCTGCTTCTGGTAATTCATAACTATTAATAGTATCAACGTTACTATCAAAGAAACTCACGTTTGGTGGTGTTGTGTAATACTCACCTCCATCAATAAGTTCGATGGAGTGAAGAGAGCCTCGTACTTCGGGATAAACCTTGGCTTCGGATGTGTACGGCTCTGTCCATCCATTTACAAGGCTAATTATCACATTACTATAGCCAACCCCATGATTGGTCACTGAAATGCTATGTAAAGCTCCTACAATGTGAGGATTAACAAGGGCTTCATTTGTTGGTATCGTTGATGTCGTTTCAACTATCTCAAATGACGGATGAGTAGTATAGCCACTTCCAACGTCGTAAGTGTCAATAGCTGAAATGAATCCCCTCACATTAGCATATCCGGTTGCAACAATTGATGGTTCTAGAGAACTATCTTCATAAATAGATAGTGAAATGTTGTTGCTGTATCCCATTCCTCCACTTGTAACTTTCACATTTGACAAGGACCCAATGCGCATTGGGTAAATTTCAGCATTACTTGAACTACTGAACGTATCTCTCACAAACGTGGTGGGCGTTTTTGTAACATTATACCCCGGATTTATGATTTCAACGTTACAAATGTTTCCTTGAATTGTAACAAATGCCTCCAAATCAGATGGGGTCAATGATTTATCAACAACTACGTTTGGAGATTGATTGTAAATACCAAAGTCGTGTATGTTGACCACATGGTTACTGTTGAGGTTGAATGTACCATCAATTAGCTTTTCTACGGCACCAACAGAAACTCGATGAGCATTGTATGAGCTTGCAATAGATGCTCCAAAATTATCATATGGGGTGACGTTGGATGATTCAATATAGTAAGCATGCGACCACGACATGTTACTATTGTTAAATTTGTAGATGTGTACTTTACCTTCATTTGAACGGCTCGCTACCCCATCAAGTTCTTGTATAAACGCAGTATGTCCATCTGGAGACAATTTCACAACAGATCCAAAGGATGAGTTGATGTCATATGGCGGGTGAATGACTGTTGCGCGATATTGTTCATTGGAATGGTTATAAATATAAGCTTGGTTACTTCTTGATCCAACAATGATTACATTACCCGTATGATCGATTGACACACTTTCACCAAAGTACATATGAGAATGGACACTATCCATAGGTTCAAGTGTTACATAGGGAGTATAATCAGACGTGTCATTCGCACGAGTGTATACGAAAGCATTACCAACATACGCACCGATTTCATTAGAACTCACACCTACAGAACCAACTACGATTGTATTTCCGTTTCCACTTATCGATACGGAATATCCAAACAAGTTACTCTCCGAAACATTTGAAAGTGTTTGAGCCTCGCCCCAATCAAGGGACTTCTTAAGAATTGACACAAGTCCAGAGTCATATGCTTCATTACTATCATAAAGTGGTCTACCAACAAGAATGGTGGATCCATGATAATCAACATCCACACTGAATCCAAATTGAGAATTCGATTGAACTATAGAGGACATGAAACCACTTCTTGGCCATTCGCCATCATTCGTACGTTCGTATACGTCAATCATTCCTACGTCCGTAAGATCGTCATTATCCTTCAATGGGGAACTAACAATAGCAACTTTGCCGTTACCACTTAGTGCCACAGAGAATCCATAGAGATCATTGTATTGGAATGTATCGTAGGCCACCAGTGTTTCATGCGACCAAGATGCAGTTGACGGATTGAAGTCATAAATATATGCCTTATTTCCATTGTAAGCGTTATTGCTTGGGTCCCCGCTTGCTCCCACTACAATCCGATTGCCATCATAACTCATGTCCAAAGTTTTACCAAAGTTAATATTTGAAGAAATGTCTCCTTTGACGGTTTGAAGGCTTGGTAAAGCTTTCAAATTGCCAATTTTCCCTTTAATAACAGCAAAAGCTTTCAAACCAATTCCACTTGTACCAGTGCCTTGACTTGAGTTTTTATACGTAATTGTAAAGTTTGGGGTGCGAATAAAATGATTTGCTGAGTCTTCGATTGGGTAGACCCTCTTTTTTACAGATCCACTTGCATCATTTTCAAGTGAGTCAAACTCACCACTTTTTCCAAGTGTAAGTGGGAATATTTGAGGAGAACTGTTTCTTGTATTCTCTTGTGATATCTCATCAAATTGAAATTCTAACGTCTCGCCTTCTTGATAACCTGCCCCGCCATCATATACGTACACACCTAATATTCTTCCATCTTTTGTGTCTCCAATGAAGTTAATTGTATCATCCACCAAAAATTGAACATTACTATTATCTATACTGGTATTGTTTGTAAGTACGATATGATCAATCACACCTGCAAGAACAGGTTCAAGTAAAACATCCGTCCCCTCATCATTATATTGTACTTGAATGATTGGATTACTATATCCAGCCCCGCCGAGCTCCAATAATGACACGTTACTTATACCTCCTTTCACAATGGGTTCGAATACAACGCGATTTTCAAAAGAGTTATAATCGTCTACAACCTCTATCTTTACGTTACTGTATCCCATGCCTTCATTGGTAACTACGACATCAACAATCTCTGCGGACAGGATGGGGTGCCCTTTGTACGTTGTATTCCCCTCGGGACTTGAATATGTCAGTGTTGGGTTACTGTATCCCATACCGCTCGTAAGGAGATCCACATTACAAATTCCACCTTCTATTAACGCAACTGCAGTTGCCCCACTTCCCGAGCCATATGGATCTGTTATGCTGACGTGTATATTACTGTATCCATCACCACCATTCGTGACATGAATATTACATAGTGATCCACGTAGTGTCGCGTAAGCACTCACATTACTACCTTCGTCATTTGGCAAAGAATCAAAATCAAAGTAAACAATCACATTCGACAGACCATAGCCCGTTTTGTTTAGTTTTATGGTACTTGAAAATTCATCATCGTTTTCGAGCAACTCATGTACAAATGGCTGAACGCTACCATTAATGTATGGTTTCAATGAGATTTGAGGTGAAACATTTGCCCCTGTTTCCCTATCGGAAGCACTTATAGACGGGGAAACATGGTTATAGCCACTGTTAACAACAAAAGTTCTTACAATAGATCCATCTATTCTTGCAGTTGCAGAAGCATCCTCTCCATTTCCACCATCAAAGAGAACAACAGGGTTCGAGTAACCACTTCCCACACTTTGAAGCTCCAATGACTTGATACCTGTTGTTCGTCGAAGGAACTCAATTGGTTCGTCAGAGTCATTTGTGATTTTGTATGTGAATCCCTTATTCAAAGTTAACAATGTATTGCTACTATTTCTCGAGTGAATTCCGTTTCCGGACCATACAATGTTACATAACCCATTACCTTGTATGCTTGTGTCGGTAATGGAGAAATTGAGACCCTTTCTTGTCTCAATTTGCTCAATAACTTCTGTTAACTTAGCTATGCGCTCCCAATCTAAACCGGATGAATAAAATGGTACGGACGTATTCGTTACCTCATCAATTGTGGTAGAAAACATGCCCATATTCGATGTTGCGGGCACTGATGTTTCAAGTACGGTCAATGATGGGTAATGATTGCGAAATAGTACCTTTTCAGCCTGAATAGTCCCATTCACGTGAAGCATATTCTTTGGTGTTGCGGTTCCAATACCAACATTACCACCATCCGTTATGACGAATGCTAACTCCACGTTTGTACCATCGAGTCGGTCGTAAAATTCAACAATTGGTGCTTGCCCTCTTTGGACTACCTTTAATGCAGGCCCATCTCCTGAGTTTGTGATATTGAGTTGCTCTGAATATGTTATTTCAACATCTGTGGTCTTGATGTTTTGAACAATCAAGTTTGAAGCCACAATCGTTCCGGATGAAAAGATATCACCTTCCACATGAAGAGCGCAGCTAGGGCTCGTTGTTCCTATTCCAATGTTACCATTGTTCTCAATGTCCATCACTTGACGATCTGGCGCGTAGATACGAAGAATATGTCCTTCGTTGAGTTGATGTATATCTACCGCGCTATGGGTGCTTGAATTACTTCCAACAACATTCACTTGGGTAGTAGGTATTGCGTTCGAGCCAAGACCAAGAGTTCCATCTGATGAAACATCAAAGACTCTACTATCGTATTTGTCAAATACGGATAGAATGTTTGATGTATTTTGTGCCCTTATAATCAATGATTCCCCTTCAAAATAGCTTGCTATTTCAAGATGAAATGCAGCTTGAGGATCTGTGGTTCCAAAACCTACTTTATTTTGACCGGGTGTGTAAACTACCGGGCGTAAACGAGCAAGTTCGACTCCCAAAAATACATTTGATGCTACAAGGTCAATTAGTCCAGACTCCACCTTGCTTCGCTCAATAGATATCTCAGTTGCTGTAGTATCAAGATCACCAACAACAATTTTTTTAGCTTGGAAAGCACCAAGAGAACCAGCACTATCACCTACAACTAGGCGATCCTCGGATGCCGTGCTCAAAAGCAAAATTGGATTTGGTCGGGGTATTCCCAAAATGGATAGCTGAAAGCTTACGGTTTGTCCAAATAAACCCAGAGTATCACCGTTTAATGTAAAAAGTGGAGTTCCTTCACTTGAGACAAGCCCAAATAAACCTAACTGTGATTCACTGACTTTTTGAACAATAGGGTAGTATCCAAGTCCGATATAGCTTTGAATTATAATTTTGTCAAATTCGGACACATTGACTCCATTCGCGAATTGGGTCATTGTTAAACGTTTGGGGGCAGGTGTAAACTTATTTACAAGATTCCCAATGGAAACATGGCTTGATACATGGGCACTATGCCACGGGTTAGTGTTGCTTCCAAGTTGATTTGTTGGTGATAGGGGCAAAATATTTCTTGTGTATGATGTCCCCTCAACAGTCAATGATCCCATTGGCATCGTGGTACCAATTCCTAGTGCGCCCTTATCCGAAATAACAACGACTTCTTGGGCTGATGTTCCCAAAAACATTGCTTGGGGTTTTGATGATTGATTGTGCACTATGAATGCAGCACGATCTTGATCATTGAATATATGCATCTTTGCGGTCGTAGTGTATGTGCCAACCCCAATATTTCCAGGTGTGATTATGGCCAAGTTTCCATTGGTCGTGCTTTGAAATTGAGAAAGACCAAGATGTATTGATGGAGAAGATGAAGGTAGACGAAGATCACCGTGAAGGTCCATCATAAATTTGTTTGAGGGAGTATGAAACCATTGAACAACATTTGAGTAACCAATATGAGATCCATCAATGTATAATTGCTCTGAATGTTGTGGATTGTATTCCAAATTAAAGAACCCGTTGGATGCCCCTAACTTAAATGTCTTGTTTTGCGCACTTTGTTTTGTACGGAAATGGATTTGCGCTTCGTTAAAACTAGAGTCTAAAACCATCATGTTTGCATTCGCACCTCCAAAAACATGGAACAAGTTACTGGTTGCCTCTGAGTTCGCACCATTTATAACAACACCTCCATACTGTGGGTCTGTTGCCGGTGGATTGATGTAGATGCTTCCAATATCGTCAACTGATATCCCTGTCAAGACGTTGGAGTTGTCTCTACGGAATATGAAAGGAGAACCATTAAGAAGAATAGCATCTGTTACGTTAAGAGCCCCTTGAATATCAACCGCATATGGTGCCTTTGCATTAGTATGAATTCCCAAGTTCCCGTTTTCATTGAAATGAAGCAATTGAATGAGACCCAAAGTGCTATTTTCTTGTTCAAGGCCAAAGTTCATATTGCTTGCCACAAAACGGTAATCTGTTTGTTGGTCCCTCCCATACACGTTCGACCCTGATTGGAAAATGAGTTGGGGGGCACTATTGTTGCTTGGATTGTTCAACCGGATGGCATCGGTAGGACGAGTACAGTGAATATCAATGGCATACACGGGCATCGTTGTCCCAATGCCTATTGCCCCATCAGAGGTAATAGAAAGAACTTCGCGCTCAATCACGTTAGAATGACCGAACTGAAAAGCAATTCGTTGTTTTGAATTGAACACATCACTTGAAATTGGGCCTTTGATAGTAAATTGCGTTGAGTGTCTCTCGCTCACAATGGGCGAACTTCCAACCCTCTTATCAAATGTCATAGAAGGAGCTTCTTGGTTTATAAACGAATCTGATGTCATTGATTGTTGTAAAAGCATCATTTGGTCACCAGTCGAATCATTAAACACATGTAAATTCGCAGTGGGTTCATTACCAACTGTAACCGGTACATTAAAGCCTGCTAATTTTGAGGTTATTCTTGCAGGATTTGTTCTCACTTTTAGAAAGTATTTTTCACTGCCCCCGGACTCTTTGAACACCAAACTTGGTTGTCCATTGACGGTCTCCACACCAAAACGCATTTTTTGACCACCACTTCTCGTCCAAATGTCAAGATATCCTTGATCGACCTTCGAGCTAAAGCGTGCTATTGAATCTGATGTAATATACTGGTGAACTCGTAATATGGGGAATGAATTCTCAACTTCAAGCGATTTGTTGATCTCGTCTTGCGTTTCGTTTGTATAACCCACACTAACATAAGCATCACGGGCGGGGTCAGGGCGAAGGGTTGATGTACTTGTTGGATTGGGGGCCTTTGGCAACAAGTGTATTGTTTTTCCTCCAATGAGTACATCATTTGGATCAATCTGACTAGGTATGAGGGTTGCAACATAATCACTATTGATGCTCACGTTACATCCTCCAATCTTAAGGTTCCCTCGGATGTCAAGATTTTTGGAAATTTTAAGATCACCAGAAATATGAACATCCCCGCCGACATTTAGGGTTGAAGATGTAGAGAAGTCAATATGGTTCGACAAACTCTCGCCAATGTTCAATATATGCTTTTGTTGTGCTACGTGATAACTACCAGTAATAAGACTATTTTGAGTTGAAATGCGTTGATCGTTGAAGATAGCAAACTCTTTTATGGATCCGTCCGCTGTAGGAACACCAGATTCAATCTTCCATTTTTGCGATCCTGTAATAAATTGCACTCCACCAACTGTCGTCTCATCACCAAGCCCAATCGTATTTGCCCGTATCGTTACATATGTATAGCGATCCCGTCTAATTTCCGTTACGTCAAGGGCACTTTCCGGATCAACTACACCAACACCCACGGACTTATTAGTAAACAGTACGTCGCTTGATGTAGGTTTCAACCAGTGGCCAATTCTTTCATTGGTTGATGTGAACATATCGTCATATACCTTAATGCTTCCCCTCACAACGAGCCCAAAGTTCGCCTCGGGTTGCGAATTCAATCCTATATGAGGCGCGGTGGAATCTGTGTACTCAATTCCCTTGAATTGCCCGGCACCTATGATGCCATAGTTCCTTTTGAAAAGTTTGGCCAAAGGATCTACTGTATTGGTCATTGGGTTCATGGAATACATGTCACTACTGAAGTAAGATTCTCCTTGGACGTGGAAATGCTTTTGCGGTTGAAATGTCCCCACACCGACCATTCCACTTTCAAATACACCCATTGTTGGTGGATTGTCTGCGCGGATCAAAGGATTGTAAATGTTTGAATGTGAATATTGACCTGGGTAAAAGTATATATTTTGAGGAACATTTGGATACGAAGATTTCACACCGTTAAAGTAGTCTTCTCGTCCATTGCCGGTGGCAATGATAAGACTCGCGTCCCGCCTCTTGAGATCGTTGTTGTTTTCGCTCAATGCACTCGTATGGCCAATGACAGCAACCTTGCGAATAGCAGGTTCAAGAGACCGGTCAAATAGTTGGAGCTCATATCGCAAGTCATCTCGAATGCTCGAGCCGGCCGGTGCTGGTGTTTTAACAACATTTAGTTGTTGATGTAGGTCATTGTCCATATCTAATGACGAAAGAAGAGGATTGAAACCAACTGCTAATCGGCCAGGCATGGTTACATTCATACCTATCTCGTTGATGTTGCTGTAGCTTGACGGATCACTACGTGTGAAATCAATGTCGGACCAACCAGATGGGTTTGTGGGATCACGAACTTGAATTCGCGTACCAAAACGCAACGTATTCGCAACTTCGAGGTCATTGTTCACAATAACACTATCCGTGAAGTTGGCAATGTTGTGAACCGTTATGTTACATAATGATGCTTCAGAAAGGTAAGTCTTTCCGTTCACAAACAAGTTAGATGCGTTAATACCGTCATGAACGCGCAATGTGCCATTTATCTCAACATTTGATTGAAAGGTAAAGACACCTGGGGCGAACGATCCGGGAACCAACTGTTCGGCTCTTATGCTTTGACCAACAGCGCGCACGTACAAAGAGTCGATATTACATGCTGTTTGGCTTTCATAGTCGTAAATGAGAAGCTCCCTTGCAAAAATTGGCGCATTAGCACTGAATGCCATAAACTCGCGATTGGTCTCAAATGAAATACCACCGTTAGCACTTTTACGAGGAACAATGTATGTGTATTCATGTGTCGTATTTGTTCGGATACCTACGTTTCCCCTCCAATCAATTGACATGTGAGGTGCGACATTTGGACTTGTATAGGTAGGGAAATCTGATGTGATAGTCTCCGAAGTATAAAGTGTCTTTTTATAGGTTTCTGTGAAGTAGTTCGCATCTCTACCAACGTGGAACTCTATAGGTACGTTGGATGATGTGTTAAATATAACAGGAGAAGTACGATCATTGCCAATGATACCTGCTCGGAGTTGAGCTTTATTTTGGTTTTGAATACTTAGATGAGCTTTTGTGATGTCTCGATTAGGCGATGTTGTAATATTGAACTTGTAAGAATTACTAGTCGCAAAGTCCCTATTTGCCACATTGACATTGTGTGCATAGTAAATATTGTTATATGGGTCCCGTGTTGCATCCGTGCGCGAAAAGTATGCCGAACCCTCCCCGCTTGATACAACACTCCCGTGAATAGTTCCATCAACAAAAACATCACCACTTACGTATAGGGCATAGTCCGTACTCAAATTAGATCGAGCCACAAGTGAAGTATTAATAGCAACACCAGTGTTATCAACAATCAAATTGTGACTTGGGGATGGACTTCCTTGATTGAACCGCTCTCCAACGACCATATATTGTTGCTTGGGTACGAGACTCATCGTCTCATTCGTCTCATACAACCCAATCCCAATGTTCTCTATTTGTACAATATCTGGACGATATCGCATAAGAGCGGTATCTTCTGTTGACATTTGATCGTCAAATACCTCTGTTATTTGGACAGAGAATTATTGCTTTAAGCGCATAGCAAGACACACCGTGAAGCACACAGCGAGACGACAACGTGTTTGTGCGTCGTGCTTAAACAAAAATAAGTAGTTATCCCATTCATGAGTCATTCATAGCTAAAGTCCGTACATCTTACCAAAGGCTTCTTTATCCATCCATGGTATCCCAAGCTCTTTTGCCTTTTCAAACTTAGAGTTCGCTTTTGTAACATCACCTACTACTACGATGAATGTTTTCTTGGAAACCGTTGAGGTCACCTTACCCTCAATTGATAGTATTGCTTTCTCCCAAGCTTCATTGCGGAACCCGGTGAATACAACAGTTTTGTCTTTAAGGGCCAATAGAAGTGTATTCTCTGGGGTTTTGGGTGTTTGCGGTGTTTGAGATGATTTGGGGGCGTGTGGGTTGGATGAGGAACATACGTCATTTCCAATCAAGCGTATCATTTTATAGAATTCAGGAAGCTCTGCAAGAACGGAGGCCACCGCCGTTGCGCCCACCCCATCTACATGACGAACATCCATTGCCCGGGCCGAGAAGTTCGTTTTTGAAATCGATAGAATCTCAGGGTATACTTTTGAGATTGCTACAAGCTTACGCTTCCCAATTCCCCTACCAAACATGTTTGAGGCGCTCATATAATCAATACATGTCACCCTATCTTTTGCTTCTTGAATACTTTCGTATATTTTGTCAGCCATAACACCCTTTACACCATCCATATCTAGCAATTGCTTCTTTTGTACATTCATGAGTTGAGGTATGGTGCGAATCCCAACTTCAATCATCTTTTTAAGGGTCCCCTTTGCTATATGTCGCACTCCAATTTGGTCTACAAAGTATTCGAGTTGTTTCAACAAGTAGCCTTCTGAAGTTTCAAGGTCTCGAAGCTGAATATCCACATGAGAATCCGTCCACACAAATGGTTCCGTGGGAAATGCAGGCCTACCGGAGGCGGATTGCCCCACAACTCGCACAACATGTGGTATCACATCCCCTGATCGAATAATGACAACCCTTGACCCCGGACCGATGACATTCTTCTCAATGTAGCTTGCATTGAACCCGGTTGCCCGTTTAATGTTAACCCCTGCTATAGCAACGGTATCAAATAAAAGAGTAGGCTTCATGAAACCATCTTTACTTACATTCCATTCAACACTTTGAACAATAACTTCAGCTTCTTGGTGTGTTAAAATGGACTTGAAAGCAAAAGCGTATTTTGGGTTTTTGCCTGTCACGAGGCGATGCTGTTCATCTTGACGAACAACAATTCCATCAACTTCGAATTCCGAACTCTGCCGGCGAGATAGTAGAACAGATGATAGCTTTGAACTTGTTGTTTGAAAATCAGATAGAATCGTTGAATGGGGAGGTTTGAATCCCCAAGATCTCAATGTGTCAAATGAGAGCGATGGCTTCTCTTTTGGCTCAACCAACTCGTATGCAATAAATTGAATTTCATTGACAACCTCTTCATCGGGATGTTTTGCATTTACAGCCCCAGCAACAACATTTCGGGCGTTAGATCCCTTTGACATTTTTGCGAGACGATCCCAAGAAGCTCTTCCTAAAATTAGCTCTCCGCGTACGGCAATTTGTTGTACGCCTTGAGGAAAGCTCGTAGGAATGGTATTTATCTTACCAACCAAATGTGAGATATCTTGACCATATTCGCCATCCCCTCGTGAATAGAGCTTCACCTGGCCGTTTTTGCCCCGAACAAACATAGCAGATACCCCGTCAAGTTTATCGGACACGAGATAGGAACCGGGATATTTCACTTTGAACTTGTCCAAGTGCTTTGAATCGTCCCGTATTTTATCAAGAGATCCCATATAGTAGGGAAGTTTTACCTTATCACCTCGAACAGGAGCCCCTATTTTCTTAAGGAACGGATGTTTTGGGGCCAGTTGTGTAAGACGTTGTTTCAAAGCATCGTATAAGTCGTCAGATATGATTGGTGATGAGGAGTTGTGAAATGCTTCGGTTGCGTTCTCCAAAATCTCAACGAGCTTTGCCTCGGATAGTTGCCCAATGTAGTTAGGATGGTCTAACAAAGACTGAATATCAGCAGCAACCATTGTTCCTTCCTTGTATAAACTTATGTGGTAAAATCTTTAAGGTTTGAAAGAACTACGAACACTGACATAAAGGTTTTACGAGGTCCAATATATATACATGACATGGTGAGGCACAAGACAATGCGGGATACAATGCAAACGTGCTTCCTAGAAGCATCAATGTACGTAATTTGGTTATTTACTTTATTTGAGAAGCATGTTCTCCAAAATATATTGGCATTAGTTCCGTCTCATATCCAATGTGTTCAGCATATCGACCCTAGTGGACATGTTGCGACTCTCTTTGAAAATTGGGTTCCGTTTCCTGTATGGTCCGTGTCTCCATCTACGAAAGATATCACATTTGACGATAGTGGACACTTTGCTATGATAGTATGGGATCAGCAAACACATAAACGGCACCATTTATGTCTTTCAAGAACTCACATGGCTAAAGCATTAAAGGTTTGTATAGGTGACATTCATGACACTTGGATGTTACGTGATTGTGCAATCATATCGTTTCTTTTACAATATATACATCAACAATCGTCTGCAAATGCACGCACAAGGCGCATTTTTGATGTTTCCATCGAAGAGAAAAGCGTTATGAATGATATTGGACCATTCATTAAATGCTTGTACGTGCCTGAGAATGTGACCGCAAATTTGGTTCAAGTGCTCCATAATCTAAAAACTCCTAAAGCATATGATGTGGGTCTCGGTTATAACCATAGCACGCGTGTGAGCATCATGTCACTTGACACCGATGAACCACAAGTTTTTGGTAACAATGACTACATCATGAGCTAGAGCTAGCGCTTTGCGTATTAAATTGCTTTTTACACGATCTTTCTGTTGGTTTCTAGTAGTAAGATCGATTTGGCGAGAAACCCAAACGATAAATAGCATATGTTGCCTATTCTTACGTTTCGACAAGCCACATCTTCGGGCGAGACATCAATTGGTCTCGTTGAAGACGTGTCAACAAGAGTGCTTCAAACCGTCCGCATAGGAGAAGGGGCGGGGAAGCTAAGCTCGGGTGGAGGTAACGCTTTTATGGGCTATGAAGCGGGGAAAAAGAACACAAAAGGGTCTTTTGCAACATATATTGGATACCAAGCCGGGGCCGAAAATACAAATGCTTCATATGGAACATACGTAGGAGCATACGCCGGGAGGCAAAATAAACAAGGGGCTGAGAACGTCTTTGTTGGTTTTCGATCAGGTGAACAAAATCTTGGCGGGTCGGATTGTGTTGCGGTAGGCGCGTATTCCATGCGAAACAATGCTTCAGGGAACTACTCTGTTGCAGTAGGATTTGCTGCAGGAGAACGATGTCTCGATGGGAGCTTTAACACCATGGTTGGTGCGGAGGCCGGCCAAGACAATAGAAGTGGGAGTTTCAACACGATGACGGGATATCGTTCGGGGCGCTCTGCATTTCAAGGTAGCTATAATACATACTTTGGAGCGTATGCAGGTTACTCAAATAACAATGGGAATGCTAATTGCTTTATTGGGTTCAAAAGCGGAGAATCTTTACAACAAGGTGACCTTAACATAGCCGTTGGGGCCTTTGCCATGGCGCATGCGGAATATGGATCTTCTAACATAGCCATTGGCCCATATACAGGTTTGCTCAACAAGGGATCTGGAAATGTAATAGTGGGCTTACAAGCAGGTGCCAGTAATCACTTCGGAGATAACAATGTCGTGTTAGGTACAAATGCAGGAATATCGAACCAAGGCGATGAAAATGTGATCATTGGCTATAACTCAGCGTCGCATTGGTCTGGTGATAAAAATGTACTTATTGGTACGAATATTTGTCAAGATGGAAGTGGTACAATGAGCGTCTTCATAGGATACAACACTGCAAACTCCATTTACCGTGGAGGATCTTGTAATCTTTTCATTGGAACAGGGGCGGACTCAATATCATCCATCGTTGATAACGCAATATGTATTGGGACACGAAGCACGAAGACAGCGTCGGATACGATCACAATAGGGGATACTATTCAAAATGTTGGGTACAAATCGATCAATATGGGCTTTCAAATACAGTCAGATGCTATATACTCGGTATTGGTGGGCAATGAGCTCATCATCACAAGTGCTATATATTTTAAAGACCCTCTAAACTTCAATTATCTAACAACCGTGAGACAAGATGCCCTCGATAAGTTTGGTATAAGCAATATATATTTTACGGAAGACTTTCCAGTAACTATCTATTATAACTCGAACGAAATATATCCCAATGCACTGTTCGGATACATCACATCAAACACTTTTAATACAACGACAAATCCATATGCTAACGCGATCTCACCAAGCTCATACGACCTTATCAGCTTTTTGCCAAAGTCATCACTTTATTATGGATCTAACTTCTTCATCACATATGATTCTGATTTGACATTTGATTATACCAATGTGAATGTGAACAGTGTTATAAATGAAAATTTGAATTTGAAAGGCACAAGCATAGCGAGCTACAAGAATGTACCAATGTTTTCAAATGAGGGGTGCCTCATGAGTGAGACATGGAAACCAGAGGTGGCCTATGTTGACAATGTAGTGACGAATATAACGACATTTAACGTGTCAACGAATGTCATACCAATTCATTTTGCGAAAAGGGCAAAAGTGCCTATATTGTCCTTTGTGAACAATTCCAATTCATATGAAAGTTCAGCAAGATCATTAATGCCAATAACTATTGGTCAAAGTTTATCAAATTCAATCTCATTTACAGAGGGTGTGACAATACCATTCTCTAAAACCGTTTATGCGAATAACAACCCCAATGAGCCTACATATGGGATGTTGTCCCAATCCTCGTGGAGTAACATCAGTGATATTATATACAGTCCTCACTTGGAAGCTACTTTTAGCACGGTTGATACGTTTTCAATCTATCCTATTACACAAATACAAGATTATGACTCGAATTTGTTTGGGGTGGCCTCTAATGAGACACACAATGTGATCATCAACAAAAGATACAAGAATAAGTTTGTTGTTAATTCAATTACATGGCCAGGTACGGAAAATTATAATGTTGATTCCAGTTTTATCTATGTGTCATCCGGATTAGATCTTGCAAGTTCAACCAAACTAAGGTTTGAAAACATAGATTCCAACGTCTTGCTATCATACAATGGAAGTGCTCATTACACTTCGAATGAAGTAAAACTCATGGTCGAACGAAAAATTGATAACTATTTAGACGGCCCCATAGCTCGAGAAGCTTCGTTCCTACCAATAAGAAATGCGTTGTCTTTGATTCATGGCCTCAATCAAACATTTTTTGGCACAATAGTTGTGTACATTCTTAACTTGCGCACTAATTTGAGCACATGGAATCCTAACGGCTCATCTTTTTCAGAAATATCTGACATGCTTGTTTATATTGAAAATATTGAAAGCATTATTTTCGAGTTTCAAACGTCATCAACGTGGGTAAATCATGAAAATATAGGTTTATGGTGGGATTCGTATAAAGCTCTTCATGTGTTGTTTTTTGACAATGAAGTTCGGCGTAGTTTAGATAGTGTTACACTTGCCAATATAGAATCGGCACAAGAAACATTCGAAAATGCGTACTTTGGATCTCAACGTAATGCATTCTTTCGACAGTTTACCATATTCAAATCGAATGTAACTAATCAACCATCATTGACCAATCCTCTAAATTTCATAAACGACTCGTATGAACTCTATACGATTACACAATCAAATGGAACCTTTGCCAATGATAATACAAGATCTCTAACATTTGTGCTTTGGAACGCTTACAAAGAATGGTATACGGCATACTTTCTAACACGCCGTCTATTTTTGTCATACGATGATGTCCTTTCACAAAAGATTGCTCTTTCGAACATAGCTCCCTTGGTTGGGACCTTTCAACCAATACAGCTTAGAGTGGAGGATAGTCTTTTTGAAATTAAAGTGATTGTACCCCGTCTACTAGCATCTCTTTGGGAAGCAAACTACACTACCGCGAGTTCTACTCTTTTCGCTAGTAACTTCAACGGGCTGGCATGTGAAAATATATCCTACTCTAACGCATTCATAAGAACATATCCTCATAGTGGATCGTTATTAAACATTCATGGCGAGGTATCCACATCATTAAGAGACTTTACATATCGGCCATACAACATATGGACTTCTGAAGAAGAACGCATTGAGTTCCTCTTACGAAATGAAAAAATGGAAACCAAATCTATATATTGGAATATATCCAAGTACGTATCACCTTCTTCACAACCGTTTTCGTACATTCATTATCCAACATCCAACGTTGTGACCAGTGTTGCAAATGTTCTTTTGAATGTCACTACATCAAACGTTACGATGTATCACTCATCTACGACGACATGTAACGTTTACATTAACAATACGTTAACACAAAGTTACAACACGAGTGTAGCGTATTTTCCCGTCAATAACTATAGTTCTATCGATGGTTTGAGGCAAGAAACGTCTAATCAAACCCTAAGGCATACTCATACTATCAACGTATCACAAGCTTCAGGTAAGAATCTTACAACATATCGGGACTTGTTCACTCTTCAAGACTACGATATCAATGGGGCTTTGATTATTGCGTCTAGTTTCGTAAATAGGGTTGATTCTTCAAACGTTATAGAAGGAAACGAAAATGTGCAACCTTCGTCAAATGTGTTCATTGACCATTTAACAATTCTCACAAGAAGGCGACATAGCCCTGTCAATCAATCATACTCAATCATTTTGAACGATATCAATGATTTCACTCACAAGGCCATAAATATAACCAATCGACCTACAATCTACAAAAGCATTGTTTCAGCTCCGCGAGCCCCGTCACAAAGTAATATGACTCAAAGGGCACTTGACGAAGGTTCTTCTTCTATCTTGTTTAGTTATTCGAATTTCAATGTATTGTCAAATATTGATCAATACGATTCTTACCTTCCAATACAAAAGACATACATTTTTGAACCAACAACCTTGATCTCTTGGTCCGAAACCAACTACTTTCAAACCATAAGGTTGAACTTTGGACCCGTGCAAAGCTTCCATAATTCAAATATTGAGAACAAAGAGATCTATTTGCGAAGTCAGTTGCCGTATACAAGCTCAAGCATAACTTTTTCGAAATCAACACTTTCTTACATTGCCAATGGAACTTTAAAAACGGTAGAAGCTGAAATCATTCCAAAGCAATATATAATTGACAATGCATGGACTGTTAACACTCCGATGGAGTATCAATTTGAACTTGACAATGAATACAAGGTTAATATTTTGCCTTTCATAGCTACATTAAGATCAAATGTATCCTTTATCCCCACCCATTTTCATATAAGTCAAGTCGTGAATGGTTGCGTTATTTCATCAGATCGCATTGTGAATATAGTTGATTTGAGTCAATTAACTACGTCAACTTTCCTCTATCAAGCATCAAAAAGATACCATAGAGATGAACTCCAAATTTTTTTCACAAGAAACGTTGGCAACGACCGACTTGTGAGCCCCGTCAAAACTGTTTCAGTAGTTCTTAAACTATCACCTCTTCAAGATGCCTTTTTACTTACGTCCGGTCTCGTAAAACGGTACCCAATTTCATCAAACGTATTATATCAATCGACTTACACTTATCCATTTGGTAGCATTCAATTTCAATTCACCGACACAAATAAGTATCGGTATTTTCTTGATAATGAGGAGTTCACCCCAAGTGCTGTCCGACTTGTGACCTCAGATGAAATTTCATCAAAGAATTTCGAAATAGTAAAAAAAAATCGATCAAGGCTTGATGAAAGGCTTCTTATCCCTTACTCAATTAATGCAGGCGGTGAAGGAATTTCAGCAGAATCTTTCAATTTGTCTTGTCAACATATCTATCATAATGATTTCCCGCAACAACACGATTTGACTACTTCAACGAGTGATCTCGTTATTCAATCTCTTGGTACATTGCCAACTTCCAATATCATAAAAGGACCCTTATTTCAACTTTTGGAAACCTTGACCGACGGAGGCCGACCAATAAACCTCGACCTTGAGACGGATGACATGACCCTTTCATTTGGGGCGCTTGGTTTGGAAAAAGGATTTCTATCACATAGCTCAAGTGTAAGTAATACGAAAATCAATACGGTGTCATGGTCGAATATTATGAACAATATGCTCGCTTACATCCCGTATACTCCCATGTCTCTTTCAAACGAAACGATCAAGATGTTCATCGGGTTCAATGGGTTTACGTCACCCGAATATGAGGTACGTTTGAAAAATTATTGGTGGAGACCAAGTGCTATACCCGTATATGAAGGCCGACAAACCGCGGAAGGGAGACATGTTGTCCTTCCATTTCATCTTAAGTCCCATGGCATGATCGAAGACAATGTCATAATCACACCAAATGAGTTTGATGTACCCTTCAATAATAATATTCTTCATTCTACATTTAGCTATCCATCCATCATCATAAATGACATTGAAGTTCCTATAAATTACACCAAAATGGTATCTTCACTAAAACCATCATTCAAAACAACAAATATAAGTATCACTATTGACGAGTCTGATGCGTTTTCATTAAAGGCGCTTGTAGCAGATACAGTGGTAACATTTGACAATAAAGTAAGTGATAATCTTATCCTTTATCTTGTAAAGAAACCTTTGTATGGTGTCATCAAACGAACAAATTTACAATCAACATCAGATGAAGCAAGATGGACATACAGTAATATTTTAAATGACGACCTACATTACCAACACCTAGGTGGCAATACTGTGGCAGACGAATTTACTTTCAAATACTCCTCCTCACCATATGATGTGTCAATTGAGCACATAAGTGTTTTGATAAGTGTTCGCAAGCTTCCTCGTCTTACAAAAAATACAATTGACACCATCTTCCATACAACCTCCAACCTTGCTTTGTCCACAATACATTCTTTCAAACAAACTATACAAGTAGACGACATCAATGCCAATCTCCATGTCATATCTTCTGAAAACGTGGTGCTAACATATGGAATAGGGAATGTTTTCCCTTATTCACAAGCGGATGTGTCAGGTCAAGGTTACAAAATTGCGCCCTTGTACTTTGAGAATCCAAACAACAGCAAAGCACCTTACCAAGACATCAATTTACAGTTTTGCGTAAACAACTTTACGGATTACCATGTCCATCACTTGAGCACGTACGGAATTTATAATGAACTTTTTGTCTACAATTGGGATTCAAAGCTTAATAACTTTCAGTCATTAAATGACGTGGTGGTGAGTGCCCCATACATTGAAAACCAAGAGCTGACTTACGAGTTTGATGTGAATTCTGTTCAATACATTGACTTCGAAAATAGAGAACTGAATATTGCCTTTGAATTCCAACCAACGAACCCCTTGTTCGATGGTGATGTTATCCAAACGGAAGGCCGGCTTCTCGCACACCAAAACGAAGCGTTCTTCTTTGAAATTTCATTATATGATGTACTTCATCAAGTGCCATTGCGTTTGAAATTTGAAAACTCGAGACTGATCATAATTTCGTATGAAGTTGAAAACATTGTCTACTTCACATATGAAGTAAAAGATAGTGTTATTTTCAACAAATGGAATAAGATTATGATTGTTTGTAATGATAGCTCTTATGACAATCTTTTATCAATCTATGTTGACTTTGATCCATTTAGCTCATTGGTAGACAACCAATCGAAAAATATTTTGCGTTTACTCAATGTTCGAAAGAACGTCATATTACAAAGCCTACAACGCATAGTTGTGTCCTCAGATGCTCAAAACAATTTCGTGGCGGATATTGATCAAGAAATATCTAGTGAAAGACCGGGAGATCACTTGAATGCTTCTATTCAAGCGACAAACCTAGCAGTCAACCTACAGTTTAGAAATCTTGAGATTTATTCAAGCACTAATGCTTCTACATCATCGGCAAGGGTGGGCAATGAGACTTATAACGTGGTCCTTGGTCGTCAATTACAAGTAAAAGGCATAAACAATGTATGTATTGGAACAAACTTCGCGACCACGGGTAAGAACTCGATTATTCTAGGAAATGACATTGGAAAGCAATCTACGAATGACTTGAACCAAATTTACGAGTCCATCATTATTGGAAATACGAGCTTTCAAAACTCGCTTGCACGTGACATCATATGTATTGGAACAGGGAACATGAATCAACTTGTCCCAAATGTAGCGCTTGGGATAACATCGGATCAAATTGATCAGTTTCTTTCAAAAAGGCCTATCATCATTGGAAACGACATCGGTCCGGAAAAAGCAGATTACCATGTAAATTTGGCAAATACCGTACTCCGAACATCTATTCGATCACAACAACAAGGTGAAATAAGTCAGCTGTTGAACACTGATCAGATCTACATCGGTCTTGATGGCGAATATGTGGGCATAGGTTTTGAAAGTAACGCTTCTCTTTCAGGGAGCTCCATTTTTCAAGTCAACGGTGAAATATACGCCAAATCAATACGGACGGACTCTTTCACCTTCCTTAGCGAAATAACTTTATCCCAAGCATCGCTTGAGTCGCTGACCACGTCAAATTTAAGTACGTTCTACGTTCATGCTTCAAACACATTCACTACAAGTTTTATAGCAAGCAACATTGATGCTCAAACAATTCACACCTCATCATTGGTGGTTGATGATCCCATACAACATTTATTTGTTGAAAGTTTGGGAACATGTAACGTGTCACTGAGTACGTTATCTTTGAGTAATGTTCGCATAACGGGATCCATGTATATCGAGCCAACTGCCGTTGGGAATATCATTACACCCGATGGATTATCAGCAACGGTTTACCAGCGTTTCCATCATGTACAAATTCTTACGGCTGAAGCCAATGAAATTGTAATACAAGAAAACGGATACCATTACGTAGATGAAAGTGATGTGGAGGTATTTCTCAATGGAATCAAGTTGAGCTATTTTACAAACGATCAACAACACTACAAAGTTGGGTTTGTTCAAGATCTTGTGAATGTAACAACAACATTTACCATCACTTTGAATGAAACAGCTTATGAGAACGATCTGCTAGACATCAAAATTCACCCAAAATTGGTTTCATTATACGGCAATTCAACGGATCTGTTCATTTTGAATGACAACATGCTCCTACTGAAAGGTGCTTCGGATATGTACATTGAGAATGCTACCTTTTGTAACGTTCGTGTTCTTGGACAACATATGATTGATCCGTTCAATGTACGAACACCATATCAAGTTGAGAGCGTCCACGAGGTATTCATTTTACCAAGTGTTTATCATGTTCTTGAAATGACAAAGGCCGGCTATTTTGAAGCTTCTCCATTAGATGCTCATATATACCAAAATGGAATGAAGCTAACACACATAGATGATTTGACAAAAGACTTTGACTTGTCGTTTTTGTTTGATACGGATAGAAATGAGACGAAGTTCACAATCACTTTTGAAGAAGACATTGAGCCCTTCGATGTTGTTGATGTAACTATATTTCCAAAGCAAACTCGTGATGATTTTGGCTACCTTTATCAAAACTTCTCAATAAACACAACATGGAATGAAGCAGGGTCAAATCTTCATCTTATTGGTTGTAATGTTGGTCTTAATACTTCTGAGCCACAAAGTACGTTACATGTTGTTGGAAACGTCATTATAGATGGAGAACTTTCGCACTTTAGGAATCCTTATGGTACTAATGGTTTGTTTGGATCAGAAAGTTTACCCATCAGTGGGGGAAATCTTGTAATTGACCTTGCAATTCAAAGAAATGTAATTGTTGAACTTGACAGCACGGTTAATGTGTTGATGATTTCATTCATCAACCTTTTACAAGGTCAGTGCGGTGACATTGTTATCATTGACAGGTGCCTCTCCGGTCGTGATATAACTATTGATTCGCGTGTGAGATTTAGCGCAACACGGCCACTTCAAACGAGTCCTCTACTCGACCAAACTTACATCGTTGACGTATTGTCTTATAATGTAATCAAAAATGATATTATATTAGGATCTTATTCCCGTTATAAGTAACTAGTTTGAAAAAGCAATTTGTATCCGCCTCGTCGAGGTGTTCAAAAACCATTTCCGTCCATACTTTCTTTGTAACCATTGTATTCTTACACTTTCGTCTTGCTTGGGAGGTTTTATTTTTGCCACTATAAGAACCCCGACATTATAGGCTATAGCTATTATTCCCCAAACTTGGAAAATGATATGAATGAAGATTGACACAAGTTGACATGAAACCATCATTGCGCCCATACTTGCCTCTAAAGCAAGGGCATACGAAGGGTTAAACGTCCTAGCTAAAAGAAGGGTCATTGCAGACGCGTAAACGCAAAACTCCCCTATTGATGAAACTATCTCCGTGATAAAAGCCTTTGGTAAGTTTTCGGGAGAAATGAAAAGGTTGTATAAACAACTCGAACCAAACAAAACGTTGAGAAGAACAAGTTGAGGAATACTTCCATTTGATGAGCTAAAACTTCCCAATATTATTGCGTTGAGAATCATACGAAGATGCTTATGGGGTATTGAAAATAGTTGAAAGTATGTAAAAGCTGATATGGATTTTGATTGTATCTCCGGAATATATTTGCTCTTTAACTTATCATACATGACCATCATGGGATTCGTATTATGAATAGGACCTCGACTGTTTTTCACGAATATTCCGACTTTGTCAAGAACTTCTTTATTACCTCTCCATGTCCCAAAAGGCCGGGAAACCATCCAATCGTTAAACCGGTGCAACCTCTTGCTATATTTAATCTTGCGCTCACGTATAGCATACTTGTGAATAAAGAAAATTCCAAATGACAAGATTGGAACAGGTACAAGAACCAGTAAAATAATACCGAGGCAATATGCTTCGAACGTTCCTAAAACAAGCATACTCACGGCAGCTTTTGAAAATGGAGTTATGAGTGTAAATGCCAATATGAATTCAAGTTGTGGAAACCCTAGTATACCGTTTAATGGTTTACCTTTACTAGCCAATATCTTTGAAAGTGCGAAGTGTATAACAACAAATGGTGTGACAATACAAGCGTAGGCCATTATCAAATATATTGCGTAATTCCATTCTTCACTGTCATGTGGTATTGATAAAAGCTTTCTTGACTTTGAATCTATGATAGATGTAAATATGTTTGTTTTGAAATTCAGAAAACCCATATTTGATGCTAACGAAGTGAATGCTTTCGGTATTTCTCCTATTTGCATTTGACTTTTCAAAGATGCACCTTGAACAACGGATACCATAGCTATGAGACCTATTGGATCAGGTGATGGGATGGACGTCCCACCAGCAACAGATGCTACAACGCTCGTTACAACCATTGTAGTAACTGTCGTTACAACAGTTGCCGTTACAGTAGATGTTATCATTGAAGATAGTTCTTGAATTGATGGTTTCGTTGTATTTGGAAGATAAATTGATGGTGGTGGTGGAGGTGGCGTAGTGGGAGTTGGTGGCGTAGTGGGAGTTGGTGGCGGTGGAGGTGGTGGTGGAGGTGGTGGTGGCGGTGGCGGTGGTGGTGGTGGTTGTGGAGGTGAAGTAGGTGGCGGCGGTGGTGGTGGTGGTGGTGGTGGTGGTGGTGG
>Ga0209353_10000427_pt1 | contig 25594 bp, 8 predicted proteins | sample LauGreSpBDMM15SD_2_FD_187561 | JGI IMG/M metagenome (GOLD analysis project Ga0209353, IMG submission 187561) | Freshwater lake microbial communities from Lake Michigan, USA - Sp13.BD.MM15.SD (SPAdes) (version 2) | ecosystem: Environmental > Aquatic > Freshwater > Lake | place: Lake Michigan, USA... | reverse complement strand
CCGAACAAGGTTTGATCATTGAAAATAGTGACCCATCCAACAGTTTTGCTAAAACATTCATTGCTCGATTTGACAAGGATGGCAACGTGGGCATTGGGACCATGCTCCCTCGACAAATGTTGGACGTCCTGGCAGGCATCACGTCCGCTTTTGTGGGCATCGGCACGACCATCGTCCGAGGCCAAGCGCTTGACGTGGAAGGAACTGCCATTATTTCCGCGCATGTCGGCATTGGGACGCTCGCGCCCCGCCAAGCGCTCGATGTGATTGGGGATGTTGTAACGTCCGCAAACATTGGGGTGGGTATCACGCTCCCAAGGAACGCGCTCGATGTAATAGGCGATGCCATTGTTTCAACAAACATCGGCATTGGGACGACTACCCCGCGCCGGGCTCTGGATGTTTCCACGACGGGCATATTCGGATCAAGCATCGGCATCGGAACGACCTCGCCCAAAAAGGCGCTTGATGTGATGGGTGACATCATAGGGAGCACAAACCTCGGCATTGGAACAACCGCGCCTCGCCAATCTCTTGATATCGTAGGAAATGCCATTGCTTCGGGTTTCGTTGGCATTGGGACGGCGTATCCGTCTCAACAACTCCATATACGATCTTCTCTCCCCACCGTGTTCTTAGACACGACCAATCCAAATGGGGAGGCAAATGTCATTAAAATGGCCGATGATGCGAGCTTGAGGCTAGGATCAGAAAGTGTGCACAAGGCACACGTTCTCGTGACCGGAAACAATGCTGTATCTCAACCAGGGCGTGTGAATGTGCGGTACACGAATTACGTTGGTTTTGACTACGTGAATGGGGTGGACGCTTCCACAACGGCGGAGCGCATGCGCATTTTGAACGACGGTAACGTTGGCATCGGGATCACGGATGCTAAAGAAAAACTACATGTGGACGGGTTTGTTCGGTCGGCGGGTCTCACAGCCCAGCGCGCGATTGTGAGTGACGCATCAAAGAACATCGTCACGAGCACGACAACAGCCACACAAATCGGATATCTGTCCGATACGACCTCGGCCATTCAAGCGCAAATTGATAGCAAGCTATTTTTGGCAGGAGGCACCATTGATGGGAATCTAGTTGTGAATAGCAATATTTACACATTTGGCACCATGTTTGCTTCGAATTTACAAATTTTGGGTGATTTCACCACGCTCAATACCCTCACAAGCAACACGGATCAGCTCATCATCCGCAACGACGGCACGGGGCCCGCGCTCCACGTCATCCAAAGTGGCCCTCGAGCGGTTGCCGAATTCTATGATAACGAGACCGGTATTTCCCTTTTGATTGATAACGATGGACGCGTGGGCATCGGTACCGGGATACCAACACACACTCTCCATGTGGATGGGAACGTCTATGCCCTTGGGAACTTGGGGATTGGAACGAGCCCGCGCATGGCCTTGGATGTACAAGGTGACATAATTGGAAGCTCTACGCTTGGCATTGGCACAACGACCCCTCGCACCGCCCTCGATGTTATGGGGACTGCTCTGATCTCTGAGGGCGTTGGCATTGGTACTACAATGGTACACTCGACGCTCCAAGTTTGGGGGAATGCGATGATCAACGACATGACCACCGGGAACCCCGCGGCGGGGGTGATGGGCGGAGATGGCACACGCCTTGTGTTATGGCCGGGAATAGACGGCGAACCGGGAGCTTTGCCTTTTGGCTTTGGTATAGGGGTGGATGTTAACAGCGTCCGTGCGCTGTGGTATGGTGTGGCAGACGATGCGGACCAAGTTTGGTATTCCGGCACTCGTAAACACATGCACTTGACCGCGAGTGGCAATCTTGGCATTGGGACGCAAAGTGGCGTACCTCATCGCCTCACGGTCAATGGAAATGCGAGCGTATCAGGCCCCGTTATGATCGGCGGACAAGCAAACATTCCAAGCGACCCCCTTCAAGGAGACCGCCATCTATATGTGCGCGGTCAGACCGAGTTGAATAGCAATGTCATGGTGAGCAACGGAAACATAACCATCATGAACGGGGGTGGGGCATTCATCAATTTCATGGACTCCGTTTCGGATCAATACGATGTCCGCTTGGGATCTGTGAGCAACACCGATCTAATGATCGAGACGGGTGGGAATGGATCAACGAGCGAGAAAATGCGCATCACCGGGGCAGGCTTTGTGGGCATTGGGACCTCCACACCCCGACGCATGCTCGATATTGTTGACGGGGATGCCATCATATCCGGCCTCGTTGGGATGGGGACCACCACACCGCTTCAAAAGCTCCACATCGAGGGGTCCATTTACTGCTCGGGCAACATTGGTTTGGGGACCACCACCCCGATGGCGGATTTGGACATTTTCAAATCGCTCGTGAAGCTTGGTGAGGGAGGCCCGGGAAAAACCACCACCTTGGCATTCCGAGACGGCCTTGACATCACTCAAAGCGAAACGAGTAACACGCGCATTCAAAACACCGGCCAGACCTCATACATTCAATTTTACAACAAACAAGGGGATTACCGGTTTTCTCTTCTTGATGGCTCACAAGTTAGTGAATACGATGCAATGGTCATCCAAGGGTCGTCCGGTAATGTGGGCATTGGCACGGCCATCCCCGTTGTGTCACTCGACATTCATGCGACAGATAGCGTGTTGTTACCAAAAGGCACGACGGCACAACGGCCACCATCGGGCCACAAAGGGTTTGTTCGCTACAACACGGACATGGACCAATTCGAAGGGTTCGGTGCAGGGAGCACATGGGGCACCTTGGGAGGCGTAAAATCAAGTGATCAGCTCACCTTCATTAGCGCGGAGCAAACGGCGGGTGCGAATGATAGCAATCTCCGGTTTTACACTTCGGGAGACATCCAAATGATAGTGAATCCCAATGGAAACGTTGGCATTGGAACAGCTCTCCCCCGCCAAAGGCTGCATGTTGATCGCGGAAATGCCATCTTCACAGGGGCCATAGGAATTGGCACGCTCGCACCTGGGGCCAATGGGACTTCATTATACGTAAATGGCAAGTTTGAAGTGGGCGGCGGAACCTCCGCGCTCAACGGCATCGAAATCAATGGGGCATTCACATCAAATACCATTTATCGGGCGAACCCGGGCCTAGCATTGGGAATAGCATGCGCCGGGGACGATCCCATCACTTTTACACAATCAAACCTTACCATCCCCGCAGAACGCATGCGCATAGCTAAAGGGGGCAATGTGGGAATAGGAACGACCGCTCCGCGACAAGTGCTCGACATCACAGGGAGCATGATAACCCCTGTGGGCTCCGTAGGAATTGGCACGACAACCATGATGTTGCCTTTGGAAGTTTGGAAAACGTCCGCCATGCTCATTCCGGTTGGGGTCGTTGGAGAACGGCCAAGCGGTCCGTTACGTGGCTACATGAGGTACAACACAACGTCAGACCAATTTGAAGGATACGGAGCTGGCAACCAATGGGGCTCCCTGGGAGGCGTGAAAGATGTGAATGGAGACACCTTCATCTCTGCAGAACTTACCCCAGGGGGGAATGATGATAATTTACGGTTTGTGACATTGAATGTCGAGCAAATGCGCATCGATCGTAGCGGAAATGTGGGAATTGGCACAAATATACCACGTGGCCTATTGCATTTGTATGATCGCGACTCTTCACGGCGCACAGTCCTCATAGAATGGGATTCCAGCACTGGTAAACGGTATGCGAACGTAAAAGCCCCTGTGAACAGCTTCATTGATCCTGTCGCACTCGACACGAATAACTCGTTTGATATACGAACAAATGGCTCGTCGCGCTTTACGATCGAAGATACGGGTGTCACATCTAAAAATAGACTTTTCTTGCCCAATGGAGCACAAAACGACGCTTCCGTCTCGTTCACGAACGATACGAGCACGGGCATGTTTTTGGCCGCGACGAACACTCTAGCTTTCACAACAAGCAATGTAGAAAAATTAAGAATAAATAGAGATGGCAACGTGGGCATTGGTTGCAACCCGGTGTTCAAACTTGAGGTCCGTGGAAACGTGAGCTTAGGCAAGGGCCTTGAGGGCACCACCAACAATACGCAAGGCGGGCCATTCTTCAAGCAAAACTCATGGGATAGTGCTGCATCTTCGCATATCATCCAATATCCGGCGTATTGCGGGGGTGAGAACAGCGCAGGAACTCTCCACATCCAAGTTTCAAATAAACTGGCAACTGCGAGTTCAAAGATAGGAAACATGATGGTCTCTTTCATAAAGCGCATCGGAGACAATGTAAATCTTTTCACTATAAGTCATCACACAAGCCCTCAACTCACAACATTCAGCATAACAAGCTCAGGGGCCGACATCCAAGTGACCACGGACAGTGACTGCTCCATCTCATGGACGAGTATTGGATCCTATTAGCAAAGCCTGTCACCAACGTGCGCATAAACCCTCCTTCCTTCAAATATGTAGCATCATAATAGAAGGAAGAGGTACGTCTCTCCCAAACGATGAGCTCGGCAAGCGCCCCTCGCGTCTTGGGTGAGGCGCTCTACATTTTAAATGGTAATGTTGGAATTGGGACTATCACGCCCCGTTCCATTTTTGATATCAAGAGCACGCTCCCAGTGCTCATCGACAGTGTTGCGGGCATTGGCATTGGCACAACTACCCCCGTGGTCTCGCTTGAAATACATCGCAAAGATTCCATTCTTTTGCCAAAAGGCACTACTAATGAACGACCCACAAACGGTGTAGCAGGCTACATTCGGTATAATACCTCTACAACAACATTCGAAGGCTACGGCGCAGGAAACGCATGGGGTTCCCTTGGGGGCGTGAAGGACACGAATCAGGATACGTACATCTCAGCAGAGCTCTACCCGGGGAGCAATGACGACGCGCTCCGCTTCGTGACGTGCAACGTCCAACGCATGACGATTGACTCGTATGGCAACGTTGGGATTGGCACCAGCACCATGGGGTCGCTTGTAAATATTTACGGCTCTTCTACTGCCCCCACTCTCACGATTAATCAACAAGGGACGGGCAGAATTCTAGATGTTCAAGATGGAGGGGTGTCCGCCCTCACGGTAATCGATGGTGGCAATGTGGGCATTGGTACCACGAGACCCACAAACAAACTCCACGTAGCCGGCGGAGTGACATCCACTAGCATGGAAACGTCAAATCTAACGGTCTTGAACACAATGTTTGTTTCCTTGACGAGCACAATGCTCCGAACGCGTGTTCAAGTCCACCATGTTCGAAAAACATTTTACGTTGATGTTCCATCACAAACTGATTTCATGCTCAACTACCCAGGATCATTTACGGGGCATCAAAGCAACGTCCAAGTTTTCCGCGGACGGTCGCAACTCTTTTACATTTCACCCACGATCAAAGGGTACGATCTGGATGTAACCTTCGACATGCCTGCGCAAATGACGGAGTACACGGTTACCCTCACGACTCCGGCTATCTTTGGTGACATCGTGGATATTGTCGTTTGGCCTCAAATCACCCAAAACAGCCCCGAAGAGCAAGGTATTGTCTTTCAAAGCGTGAATGTAAATGACTCATATTGGCTTCAGCAAGGACGAACTATCCCTGTGCGAAGCTCGGTTCCCGTGTACGTGCTGGGCAATGTGGGCATTGGTACCACTACACCAAAAAAGAAGTTAGATGTGCGTGGAGATGTCCAGGTTACAGGAAATATCAACTTTACGGGATCTTTATACAACAATGGGGTCATCTACGCTAGTGGCACAGGCGGCGGCGGTGGGACAAGTGGATCAGGGGGAACGAGCGGACCAACTTCGGTGTTTGACGATACTCAGGTCGTACGACATGCGTTTGGAGGGCTTGAAATCACAGCTACGGGCAATTACTTTGTAGGCGCGCGAATCACATGGGAAAATGAAGCAATCACGGAAGTGGCAAGAGCACACTTGAGTGGTAAGTGTAGTATATCCGGTACGGACTCTGAAAACGCCTATCGTAAGTTTGAGACGATAGTAGACTGTAAAAATGACGGAATGAACTCGAAGCCACGTGGCATTGCGAATGCGGAGGCCAACAACTTTTATACACCCGCCTTTTCCGGCTTGACCCATGAAATCGTGAGGGCGGACATAAATGCCATTGATGTGCAGTTCAAATGGTCGAGCACACTCCAACCCTATGTCACTAGTGCCCTATTCGAGCTCATTGCCCCAATGAGCTTGGGTGTCATTTCATATAGCAATATATCAGGGGCGTTTTAGTTTGGGAGTACAATTATATTTCTTATACGGATCGTACATCGATCAAATCCCGTTGCTCCGAAAATACCAAATGTGGGATTGGTGTATAATGATGGTTGAGCAGTGTCCGTATAAGAAAAAAACGTGGCCGAGTTTACCTTGACATTCCAAATACCATTGTCAAAAGTAATTTCCACGTTTGCCCATGATTCCTTGGGAAGAGAACTTTGGAAAGATTGATTGGTGATAGCGGTGTTATTTCTTTCAAGATATGTTCGCTGGTATGAGCCCGAACCTGAATATGTATAAAAACTAAAACTTAATTTAATGCCTTGATTATTGGTATTGGTTGCCATTCCTGTTTTGGTGTTATAAGCAAGAATTCCGAATGCATCGGCATAAAAGCCACTATTTGTCTTTTTTTCCGTAAGGAAAACGTCAAAGGTTGCTTTGAATTTTCCAGAATTGCTGAAACTATCCCAATATAAGTACGCATAACCGCCGTCTGGAACAGAACCTCCAGTCGTCAATTGCCAATATTGACCGTTGACGCGTATATTTCCGTATCCATTTGTTGCATATGTACCTCCCGCATATGTTAACGGAGCTGATTGAGAAGCGTTCGGATAGAATTCGAGGGCTTGTTTGAGAACCTTTAGACTATACACTTGTGATAAGCTATTCCCCCCGGTATCCGTTACTGTTATAGTAAAAGGATAGGTAGTTTCATTGGCTGGACTTCCCGTTGTACCACTTACGACAAAAGTTGCATTAGACCCGGATATCAAGGAAGTCCCACTCAATCCCGGAGGCAATGATCCAGATGAAAGTGAAAGTGACGAAATGCCACTGTCGTCTGAAGCGATAATTGAAGCTGCCGACGAAAATGTTGTGACTGCGGACAAGCTTGCGAGAAGTCCAGCTGCGGTAGTAAAGAATGGAAGGCTACCCGCAGTAATTGAAGAATAGTAAACAACCTTTCCCATTTGTCTACATTGTATTTGATATGGGGCATCACTTACTTGAAACACATCAGGCCTCACCAAGCTTACAGCCGTATCACTAATATAGGTGATAGACTTTGGAATATATTGTTTTTTACTCGTTCCAATAAATCGCCATTGTGAACTCGTTAGCAACGACGCGCCGGTGACAATTATGGAATCGTCAATATTTTTTAGCACATTCGTGGACACACTCGCGATCTCGGGTGAATCAAGGACAATCGACATCCAATTGTCAACAAATAGTTCATACAACGACGTGTCCGTGTTGAAACGAAACATGCCGTTTTTATTCACTTGTTGCGAAGTGCCACCACTCGGCAAAACGAGTTGTGTGTCTGATGACCGAATATCCAATGTAGACGAAGGGAAGGTTCCAATTCCGACATTACAGTTATTATCAATAATTATTGAGTCATTCAACACGTAAACCATTGCTATATGGTACTGAGAGTATTGCTTCAAATCAAAGTATGGGGTATCGTATCACAAAAATACCGGAGCCACCTGAACCTCCGGACCCCGACCCACCTCCACCACCTCCACCCCCCCCTCTGTTTGCGGTGGCATTTCCTCCTGTAACGCTATTTGTGCTTACTTGAGCACCGGAGCCACCTCCGCCTGTGCCCCCTGCACCAGCGGGTAAGTTTTGCCCCCCTAACGATTGTGCAGCGCCCCCTCCACCACCTGCATAGTAAGTTGCGGTTCCCGTTACAGAATTAGAGACACCAATGCCACCTGCGCCCGCACCGGATGATGTGCCACTTGAGCCTACAGCACCGGCCCCGCCGCCACCGGATCCTGTGAAGGCTCCACTCCCACTGCCACTGTCGTATCCATTTGGGCCACCGGCATTTCCTTGTCCACTTGTGCCAGACCCTGCAGAGCCTGCTGGATTGTGGTATCTTCCGCCACCAGACCCACCAGAGCCACCTGCTGTTGAAGGGTGACCGCCACCCCTTCCACCACCAATTGCCGTGTACGTTAAAAATATGGAATTACCACCGTTTGTGCCGCTACCACCTCCTCCCCCAATAGTAATAGCATATGTGCCTGCGTTTATTGAGATGTTTGTAAAGTACAAATATCCTCCCGCTCCACCACCACCCGCGGTTCGATCACTCGTAGAACCTCCACCACCGCCTCCGGCAACAAGCAAGAAATCAGCAATCACTGTCCCTGTAACGACCAAGCTTCCACTTGATGTGAAGACATGGGCGCGATATCCTGTGTAATTAACAATTGTTCCACCAGTGACATTGAATAGGGGACTGATTGAAAACGAATATGCGCGTGAGCTCACATTTCCACCCGTGTCCAATGCGGACGCAATAAAATTGTATGTAACAACACTAGAAACATTTGACGTAGTTCCGTTTATGAACAAAGAACCATTTACAAACTGACTCACAAGTCCAGATCCAGTCAAAGGGTTATTTATGGTGATGTTAGATATCCCACCACCAACCTCGTCCGTTGCATCGATAACAATACCACGCGTGTACGTCGTACTTGGGTTTAAGTTTGACAAGGAACCGGAAGGTTGTACAAACGCTGGGCCTTCGCCTGCATCGAATAAAATTGTACTTGTAACAAACTCGAGTTTAGTATCCGGATTGTAAATTCGTAATCGATAGGGTTCATTACTTACAGGAAAATAATCTGGTCTTTGAACTCTTGCGTCTTGATGTCCTAGATTTTGTGAAACACATGGATACTCCGTTGCATCGTTTCCAATAAATGACCATTGAGCATATGGTTCAAAGTTCGCACCCGTTATATAAGCTTGCATTCCAATGTTTTGAAGTTTGGTAGGAGTTGCGGTTGTAACGTATGGAAGCAATCCCGAAGAGGGGGATTTCCATGAGTTTCCAAACCTATTAACGACTTCAAATCTTTGGAATGACGCATTTACTCTCAAAGTTCCCACCTTCACAGACTCAGTAGGTGTTGATACAGATGTAGATGTAGCGGCGACGGGAGCCGTTGGAATAACAAAACCCACATTATTGTTCCCGGTGTCAATCGCACTTTGGGGGTACACTGTTCCAATACCAATATTTCCACCCGTGTCAATGACAACCACATCATACATTGAATAAAAAAACATGTGAGCCTCTATTTCTACGGGTATATTAGTATTAGTCATTTCATTACTCATTGTCATGTCACAATCGAATGCGAGCTATGAGCTCAATGACCTTCTTACAGTCTCAAGTAATTTGGTGAAAGTCCGATCGGGAAATATGCAAGCAAGGAATGTCTTTGACCTTTCTGGAAAGACAGATGGCATAATCATACCCTTAGGGACATCATTACAACGACCTGTTACACCTCCATCTGGAACCCTTCGGTTTAACACGAGTTTTGCACAACCGGAAATCTTTGTTAATAATGGTTGGCAAGCAATCTTCACAAATAACACCATATTAAATGATATTCAACCAAAAACACTGCCACACTCCAATGATAGGGCAATCATAACTGGCACGAACTTTGTTACAGGGATGGTTTTTGAATTTATAGGATCGACAGGGGTGTCATACGTCGTTCCATCGTGGTCTCTCATTAACTCCGGGATTGTGGAAATTTCACGCCCTAGCATCATGCCTGTAAATGAAGAACCCTTCTCGCTTCGTGTTACGTTGCCAACGGGGCCTCAATACAGTCTCATTGACATCGTGGAGGTTGGTGATGCGCCCTTTTTCCTTTTGCCGCCGTCCGGTTCAATTGGCACATTTACTTCAGGATGTAATATCACACCGATTGCCTTTCAAGCATATGATTCGGACGGCTCAAACATTGTAACGATGAGCAAAACGAGTGACAACTCGGGTTTGACTTTTACGTATGTGGGCAACAATAGTAACACAAGCAATACTGGAATTTTGAGCGGAATAACGACGGACATCATTGAGGCAACTACTCAATATAATTTTACCGTGAGTGCCATGGATTCGGGGAGCAACGTGACGAATCGATCTTATAGTTTGACTGTATTATACACTCCTTTGGTGATCACATCCGGTCAGCCGTTGGACATAAACGAAAATACATCCAATGGAAGCTATTCCACTTCATATGCGTTTACTGCTAATAAAAGCAACGTAGCATGGTCGCTTGTCCCAACATCTCCATACGCCTCCATAAGCTCGTCCGGATTAGTAAATGTTTCATTTAACCAAGGCGTGACTGCAAACGGTGCACTAACAATTAGAGCAGCATGGGGGCTTGATGTGGTGACAAAATCCTGGCCATACAGCGTTTTTAGTTACGACATCACGGTTTACCCCGCTAACGCTTGGGCTATATTGGATACGGCTACGCTCGCATCGCAAGCAAACAACTCAAGTGTGACATCATGGGGCGTGATTCGCACATTCAAGCAGGCAACTACTGCCAATCAACCTACTTACGTTTCTACAGGTGGATACAATAACGGTCCATACGTCTTTTTCAACCGCACAAACAGTACATTTTTGAATGCAGGTGCGCAATCGCTTTCAATAAGCACAAATGGTGGATTTACGCTCATGTGTTTCATGAAGTTTACGGGATCCGCTGGAAATTATGAAAGAATAATTGATTTCGGAAGCGGGACTCCAATCGACAATATTTTGTTTGCTCGAGTTGGAACCACTGCAAACTTGGTCTTAAATCTACATAACTCAACGACGGGCTATGGATTAACAACAACAAACTCACCTATAGTGCTTGATGAATGGTGTGTGCTCGCAAAACGATGGATCAAAGGTAACAAATTACAAATCTACAAAAATAATGTATTACAACTAGAATCTAGTTTTTCAACAATAGTAAGCGATAAGAGTGTCACAAACACCTACATTGGAAAGTCTCATTGGGCAGATGCCTTCCTTAATGCCCACATGTCAAAGTTGTTCACATACGATCGCGCTCTTTCAGATAATGAGATGTCATTGATTTATGCCAAAATGATCAATGCGCCCGCAATTACCTTGCGACCCGAAAACATCACTACCCAAAACACGTCAAGTGCTCTTTATTCAATTGCATATACATTTACGGGCGTGGCGAGTAGTGGCACAATAGTTTGGTCGTTGAATAACTCGGTATATGGGAGTATCAACGTCCCGTCCGCGGGGGCCCTTACGCTCACGTTTCCAAGATTTACGACCGCGTCCGGGACGCTTACAGTAACAGCGACGGATTCGAATGGTAGTAGCACTTACTCTTGGACCTATGCCATGATCAATACACCTTTGATTACATCGTCTCAACCAGCAAACATCTCACAAAGCACATCTGTAGCGAGTTATACGACTCTCGAGTACACATTCACAGCAAATCAACCGGTGACTTGGACGCTGAACAATTCGCTGTATGGTACAATCAACTCATCTACCGGTGTTCTACAACAAACGTTTCCCATAAACACAACTACATCGGGAACATTCACAGTGACCGCAACAAACCAAGCCGGCTACACCGTCACACAATCGTGGACATATGCCATTACAAATATACCATCTATAACTTCCACTATTCCAGTAGATATCAGGGAAAACACATTCGCGACGTCTCTGACAAGATCTTATTCATTCACGGCAAACCAAACGGTGACATGGTCACTTAACACAATAATTTATGGGAATATAAATGCTTCAACGGGCGCTCTAGTCGTGGTATTCCCTCAATCAATATATGCTTCTGGATTCTTTATCGTGACGGCCACGAATGCATCTGGTTACTCCGCTACACAAACATGGGCATTTCATGTGCCATCCACCGATGTTCTTTTCAACTCACTAACGGCCACAACAAAGTCGTCCATAACCGTTGCTTATTCGTTAAGAAAGATGAATCCATCATATACCGGGGCCCTTGTAAAAGTTCGCCGGTCGACAGATAATCTTGAAAATGACTTCTTTGGCAGTGAAACCGTGAGTGTTTTAACCAACAGTGTAGGAACAACTTTGAGTGCATGGCTTGGAGTTGCAAATGGTCATGTGTCCGTATGGTACGACCAGTCCGGCGCAGGACGAAACGCTACACAATCAACTACATCGTACCAACCCTTGATAAGTTTTACACAATATGCGTTCCCAACCATATATCTAAATGCATCGTCCTCAACGGACGCAAAATTCTTAACGATTGGAAACTTGAGCCTCACCGCACCATTCTCGGTGATATTCACGAGCAAGAAGAATACCGCGGGACGCTGGATTGCTCAGGGCACTTCGTCTCCAAACACATTGATGGGTTATTGGAGCACTTCGGAGGCCAATTTCTATATGGACAATAATCCCGGCGATGGGGCAGGCGGAGATGCGAATGTCTTGCAAAGATATGCCGTCAATTACAACTCGGACCATACTCATATGCTCGCAAAATCCACAACACAGTTAAGTTATTACTATATGAACGGCTATTTGAAGCATATTTGTATTCCCGGATCGGCTACCAACTTTGGTTCAACTATTGTACTTGGTGGAGGAAACAACACTTCGGAATACAGTAATGGGTATTTCATGGAAATGACCATGCACAATATCGTGGTACCAACCACCGAGCTCAATAGCATTCAAACAAGTATTCGCAAATATTATAGTCTTCCAAGCGCCCCTGTACCAACCTATCTTTCATGGCCAGATATGACAGCCGGGACTCAAGTTGGGACAAGCGTGGCATACCAAGTGACATATAACACCTTGATATACGAAGTTAGTGCCTATTCACATTATAACAATACTACCGATTCACTTGTGAAGGCGTTTGACAAGAATGGGTCGACCGCATACACAACGAATCACATGGGCTCTGCTGCCGGGTTTCAATCAATCACGGATCAATACATCCGTTTGAAGTTTCCCGTGGCTGTATATGCCCAGATCTTGCGAATAAGCATACATAACCTTGCCAATCGCGCAATCAAAGATGCCCGTTTCCAAGCATCTACGGACGACGTGACGTGGGTTACCATTTTCACGTGGCCAACTCAAGAAGCATGGACGACTTACGAAACAAGGGACTACTTTGTGTATAGTGGAACACCGTATCAATACTTCAAACTTCAACTAGACTCATTCTTCACGACAAACGGCTCGTATGAGTTTGTAACAATCCGCGAGTTTGATCTATTTCACACTTTGGAAGCGAGCGTGGATGTTCCTCACTCAATCTCGGGTCTTCAATTAAACTTGGATGCAGCATATCACAATCAAGGAAAAACAACGTGGGTCGACCGAAGTCCCAATAAATACAATTTCACGGTGAACACGGCAGCGTTTCGCAACGATGGTGGTATTCCTCACATGAACTTCGAAGGATCGTATGGATCGGCCAAGAGAATAGTTGGCAGCACATTGACCAACGTCCCGGCTTTTGCAAATGCCACAGTTATTGCCTTTTCAACAATATTGAACGCAACTTCAAATTGGCGAACCCTCATCCGATCTGCTACCAATGATGCTCAGATTGTTGTTGAAAATGGAGGAAATAACCTAGGAATGTACGACAATGTGGCTGGATTTTTGACCGCCGGGCTGAATGTCACCTCGCTTCCAAATTTCAATGATAAATATAACATGCTCACGTGGAAACTATCTACGGGATCGCCATACTATCAATTCAAACACAATGACACTACGTCGTGGTACACGATCACGAATGCAAACGCATCCTTCGCAGAGGGATTCGCAAGTATAGGGGCATACCACAATCTTTCAACAAGTACAACGAACACAACATCCTCTCAATATTGGGGTAAAGTTGCCGTGTTCTTGTACTTCGATAGGCACTTAACGAATGGCGAGCTCATGAGCATTTTCAACTACTACAAGCCTCGATTCAATTTGCAAGCAACTATTGCAAATCTACCCATCATAACATCTTCACAACCCGCAAACATTGCCTTAAACTCATACGGTGGATATTCTGTTTCATACACGTTTACTGCCAATCAAGTTGTATCTTGGTCTATCAATAATGCATCTTTTGGGGTTATTGATGCCTCTTCAGGTGCTTTGAATCTTGTCTTTGCTTCCGATACCATTGCGACCGGAACATTTATTGTAACAGCAACAAACGGATCTAATTATAGCACATCCCAATCTTGGACATACGCATTGACAAGCCCGCCAATCATAACCTCACTTCAACCAAGCAATATCGTCCAAAATACAAAAGATAACTCATATTCAATTTCTTATACCTTCATTGCGAATAGACCCGTTACATGGTCAGTAACCCCTGTTACGTATGGAAATATAGATCCGTCAACAGGTGTATTTGAACCTATTTTCCCCCAATCCCCAGGAAGTGCATCGGGTGCCTTTATAGTGACGGCTACAGTGCCAACAGGCACCGCAAGTCAGACATGGAGTTACACAATAACCGGCGATAACTTGCCATCAGGTCAATTTAGCACAGCCGCATCAACGTATTATAGACAAGGATCATATTACGATTTAACCCCTAACGATACCGGATTTGTATCGGTCGATGCGCACCCGGATTATGCTTTTGATACCCGAGGTAATTTTGCTGGAGATTGGCAATGGATGACCCAAAGTGCCACATACAATCCGGATGGTACATTGAATACAAATCGCTATGCACCATCAACCGCTGTTAGTGGATACACGGGCCATTGGTTACGAGTATTATATCCAACAGCCGGGTATATTAAGAATGTGCATATAACGAACGCACTTGCATTCGCATCAAGTTATAGTTTGAGTCATGGACTCTGTGGACCGAAGAGATTTTACGTTTTCGGAACTACAAATAATGCAACACCATCATGGAGGCTACTTGGTGATTTTACAGCGGCGGTCTGGCCTGGAACGACTCTCCAAACACAAACATTCGCTCTCAACAATTACGAAAATGTCTCAAGTGTACTATTCATATTCGAAAGCGTATTCCCATCGACGGATGTAAGATATGCCAGAGTATCCATCAGCCTTATCACCTTCTCCGTGTAGGCAAACTCTTCTTTTTCTATTCTCCAACATGTAGAGAGTGTCTGTACGGTAAGCAGATCGCCGCGTGTACACGAGCCTACACATGTCGATTTATGAACCCCTTCAAGTGTTTGAGGAGTATCGGGCTGGCGCACATCGATTTGTGACAGTAGGCACGTCGTCAAATCTAGGGGACGCGCTTCTTGATCAGATTGACAACGTTCATCAAGAAGTGTTGACAATCATAGGCGATAAGGTTGGTATCGGGACTTTTTCTCCACAAGCCAAAACCCATTTGTACATTGACTCCCAAAATGACAGCAATACTCATGCTTTGTTAATCGAGAGCAATTTGACAGAGAGCAATGTACTCCTTGTCGTCCAAAACGATGGCAACCTTGGGATAGGAACATCCATAGCACTTCATAAACTCCATGTTGAGGGAAGCTCAATTACAATGGGAAACGTGGGGATTGGCACGAGCACCATGGCCGTAAAGTTTGAGGTTCATTCAACGGATGCCATGCTCTTGCCCAAGGGCGTGACCGACGAGCGACCCATCGAAGGTGTGGCGGGCTACATTCGGTATAATACAACAACCTCGACGTTTGAGGGCTACGGCGCAGGGGACGCATGGGGCTCGCTCGGAGGCGTGAAGGACACGAATCAAGACACGTACATCTCAGCGGAGCTCTATCCGGGGAGCAACGACGATGCGCTCCGCTTCGTAACGTGTAACGTCCAGCGCATGACCATCGACTCGTATGGCAATGTGGGCGTTGGTACGAGCACCATGGCCGTGAAATTTGAGGTTCATTCAACAGATGCCATGCTCTTGCCCAAGGGCGTGACCGACGAGCGACCCATCGAAGGTGTGACGGGCTACATTCGGTATAATACCACCACTTCAACGTTTGAAGGATATGGCGCAGGGGACGCATGGGGCTCGCTCGGGGGCGTGAAGGACACCAACCAAGACACGTATATCTCAGCGGAGCTTTACCCGGGTAGCAATGACGACGCGCTCCGCTTCGTGACGTGTAACGTCCAACGCATGACCATTGACTCATATGGAAATGTGGGCATTGGTACGAGCACCATGAGCTCGCTTGTGGACATTTACGGCGCAACCACATCCATTGCCCCCGTTGTCACCATTAACCAACAAGGCACGGGCACGATCCTTGATGTCCAAGACGGGGGCGTTTCGGCCTTCATAGTCGTCGATGGAGGAAACGTGGGCATTGGCCTCACAGAGCCCATGGATACACTTCACGTCGACGGAGGCATCATTTCCACGAACACCCAAACGTCCAACTTGACCATTTGGAACTCGCTCAACATTCCCATGACCAGCACCAACATCAGAACGCGTGTTCAAGTCCACCACATCCGTAAGACCTTCTATGTGGATGCGCCAACACAATCGGACTTTGAAGTGACATACCCCGGGGCGTTTTCAGGGCATCAAAGCAACGTTCAAGTGTCCCTTGGACGAGACCAGCTATCGTATATTTCACCCACCATCAAGGACTATGACCTTACTCTTACGTATTTGATGGAACAACAAGTCACCGAGTATACAATTTCCTTGACCACCCCTGCCGTGTATGGAGACATTGTGGACATCATCGTATGGCCTCAAATCACTCAAAACAGTCCGGAGGAGCAAGGCATTGTGTACCAAAGTGTTCTTGTGAATGACTCATATTGGCTCGAGCAAGGTAAAACCATCCCCGTCCGCAACACAGTTCCTATTTATGTGCTTGGTAATGTGGGCATTGGGACAACAATGCCGTTGGAAAAATTAGACATTTATGGAAACGTACAAGTCAACGGAGGAGTATCAATAACTGGAAATGTCCTCATAACGGGTGACATCGTCCCAAGTGCGTGTAATATGTACAACTTGGGGGCTAGTAACTTACGCTTCAAAGATCTATTTTTGTCAGGAAATACAATTGACCTCGGGGGCACGCTCATTTCGCGCGATGAGTCCGAGACAGGTGGCGGAGGCATTAAAGTCACGAGTGATACGGGTGAGGCAGTGGACACAACAGTGCGTAATTTGTTCGCCCTTGGAAACATCGGCATTGGACTCTCAAATCCACAAGCCCGCCTTGATATTGATGGTGGTATCAAGCTTGCCGGTCACATCATTCCATCAGCAAACGTGGCGTTTGACCTAGGCTCGTCGGGTGCGCGCTTCCGTGACTTGTACCTTTCAGGCAACACGCTTGACCTTGGGGGCACGTTGTTGAAACGCCACGTGACGGGTCCACTTATGGTGATGTCGGAAGCCACCCAAAGCATGGAGTCGATTATAGGTCGTCATGCGTACATCGAGGGCACGGCAAATGCGTGTAATGTGATTATAAGCACAAATGGTACGGGTACGTCACTTTTAGTGAAGCAAGAAAGCCAAGGACAGGCAGTTGTTGATTTTCAAGCAATTACCGATTACCAAAGTTCATTAAAGTCAGTGTTCCTTATCAATAACAATGGCCTTGTAGGAATTGGCACAACATTGCCACAAGAGGCATGTCACGTGGAAGGAAACTCATTGGTGAATGGCACGGTAATCTCATCAAATGTTAGCATAAATACAAACGGTACCGGTACCTCGCTCGTCATTAACCAAAAAGGTAGCGAAGCGATCGCAAACTTCCAAAGTAATGGAACTTCTGTCATGTTTGTGGAGCAAACCGGTCACGTTGGGATCAACACGGCCTTGCCAGCAGAGGCGCTCCATGTAAAAGGAAGTGCTTTAGTGAATGGAGTTATCTATACATCCAACATTCAAATCACTTCAGGAGGTGAGGGTATGCCACTTTTCGTTAATCAAATTGGCGAGCACCCAATCGCTGAATTTCAAAGCATGGGAAGCTCTGTTTTGCTTGTAAAGCAAACGGGGCGCGTGGGTATCAATACATCGCTACCAGCAGAAGCGCTCCATGTAGAGGGTAATGTGGTTGCCTCTGGCACGATCACTGCGTCAAACCTCGTTATCCTTGGGGACTACGTAACTCTTGACACCATCACTAGCAATACGGAGCAGATGGTGATCACCAACGATGGTACAGGTCCTGCACTTATCGTCACACAAACAGGCCCTGAGCCAATCGCTGATTTCTATGATGATGGGGGTGTGTTGGCCTTGCGCATTGCAGATGGTGGTAACGTGGGCATTGGAACTAGAACTCCACTTCAAAAACTTCATGTAAATGGGGCTCTTAGAGGGACACAACTTATATCGACTATTGCAACGGGAACGGAGCCTCTTACGGTCGCATCCACCACCAAGGTAACTAATTTGAATGCGGACTTGCTGGATGATTTGGATAGCACCAAGTTTATGAGAACGGATACCAACACAAGCACCACAGGGACAATTACAGGGACGCGTCTTATTTCAACAGTTGCCACAGGTTCGGAACCTCTAACAATCACCTCTACCACGAAGGTTACCAACTTGAATGCGGACTTGCTGGATGATTTGGATAGCACCAAGTTTATGAGAACGGATACCAACACGAGCACCACAGGGACAATTACAGGGACGCGCTTCATTTCAACAGTTGCCACTGGAACGGAACCTCTTACAATCACCTCGACGACTAAGGTTACCAACTTGAATGCGGACTTGTTGGATGGGTTAGACAACACCAAGTTTGTGAGAACAGACGGCTCGTCAACCATATCAAGTGCGACTGACACGATTTTCACAGTTCAAACGACAAACGACGCAAACAAAGCTGAAATTGCTGTATATGGACCAGGTCAAGGTACGGGGCGTGTTTACGTAGGGCAATCAAGTAGTTATGGCGGAGGACTGGAATATAATGGGGATAATATTCCAACTACGACAGGAGCAGGGGCTGATTACATCACCCTTTTTAGACGAGACAATGGTGTTGATAGTTGGACGGCACGAAATATATATTATACAAATGATTGGGAGTTTAATGGCTATGTTTCAAAACCAAACAATGTCTATTGCCAAGTTGGGAAAAACAATGGTGATATTCCAATCAATACGTTCATTGTTTTCAACCATGTTATTATTGACAACCGCGGTATCTATAATACTAGTAACGGTCGTTTTACCGCTCCTATTGCTGGACATTACATGTTTTGTTTCACATGTTTAGGTGCAATCAATACGAGTACTCCGAATACCCGTTGGTACAAAAACGGTGCCGAAACCGGTTATGGCGCAGCACATGTAAATAATGCGAATTTGAGTAATACTCATATTGGCCTCTCGACTCAAATGATCATATATCTGAATGCTGGCGATTACGTACAACACATGAGTGTATCTTCAACAATGTATGGCTCGAGTTCTTTACATTGCCATCAATTGTGCATTTTACTTGGTTAGCTGCGTTTGTAAGAAAATATTTGTTGTATTCATGTAATTGTAAAGCATGACCACTAGTTATACAGTTACATTGACTGATGTGGAAGAAAAAGCTCTTCGCAACGTATGCCGATATCCTCAAGAATGGATAGAAAACTTCGTCAAGGAAAGATGCCGTCTTGCTATTGAAGAGATTGTTAAGGAGGAAATGAATAGAATGTTGAAAGATCCTAGTATACAAACAATTCCTGCGAATAAAAACGACATTGTTTTAGCCTTCCCGGACCGTAATTGGAACGTTAAGAATGAGCCTTTCATGTAAAACATATTGAAAACATGAAGATGAGCAAATGAACATGATAACTTAGAAGATAAATTGTGTATAAGTTTCTTTTTCTATTCTCCATCAAATAGAGGGTTTGTTCTCTACGAACAATACGTGCGCTATACCACGGAATGTCGCACCGAATCTTACAGGTGACCAAAGAGTATCGAGCGGGAAAACATCAATTTGTAACTGTTGGAACTTCTTCAAACCTTGGTGACTCCCTTGATGATCAAGTTGAAAATGCGCCCCTTCAAACGCTCACAATGGTTGGTGGTAATGTTGGCATTGGTACAACCAATCCCCTCGCTAAAACACACCTATTTTTGTCCGAATATGGACATGGTGACGTGTTGCGCATTGACGACGGCGTACAACAACGAAGTCTCTTTGTGATTCAAGATGATGGGAATGTTGGCATTGGGACCCTTTCAAGCCATCAAAGACTACATCTCCATGATGGGAATGCCATACTTACGGGGAGTGGAAACGTGGGGATTGGCACGAGCACCATGGCCGTGAAGTTTGAGGTTCATTCAACGGATGCCATGCTCTTGCCCAAGGGTGTGACCGATGAGCGACCTATCGAAGGTGTGACGGGCTACATTCGGTATAATACCACCACTTCAACGTTTGAGGGCTACGGCGCAGGGGACGCATGGGGATCGCTTGGAGGCGTGAAGGACACCAATCAAGACACATACATCTCAGCGGAGCTCTACCCGGGCAGTAATGACGACGCGCTCCGCTTCGTGACGTGCAATGTACAACGCATGACTATTGATGCTTATGGTAACGTTGGCATGGGAACAACGCTCCCTCTTCAAGATCTTCATGTGATTGGTGGGATTCTTGCGACTTCCCACGTCGAAATTGGAACGATTACCAACGATGAATCCTATGTCTCTACACAAAACGTGGATGCCGAGTTCTCATTTGGTGTCCGCCAAGGGGATGGGGTATCAGCGTCTTTCATTTGGGGAAGCACGAGCAATGATCTCAAGATTGGCACTGATAACCAAGAACGCCTTCGAATTCTTGGAGACGGCCGGATCGGCATTGGCACTTCAATGCCTCTGGAAAGCCTTGATGTTGATGGGAGCATTCGCGCGTCCTACCAAGTGCTTGGTTCGGATAATGGCATGGCCGATGCGAAACCGTCATTTGCGTTTACCGAGGACATCACAACAGGCGTGTTTCTTGCATTGTGTAACGTTTTGGCATTTTCAACGAATGCAACCGAGCGTGTTCGCGTGGGAAGTGATGGGAATGTTGGCATTGGCACGACCATACCCCTCAAGCCATTACACGTGGAGGGTGACATGTATGCCTCTGGTACTATGTTCGCCTCCAATCTTCAAATTTTGGGTGATTTTGTGACCTTGAACACCGTGACTAGTAACACGGAGCAAATGGTGATCCATAACGACGGCACGGGCCCTGCATTACGGGTCATACAGTCCGGTGACAACTCAGTGGCCGAGTTCTACGATCAAGAAAGCGGGACCGCGTTGTTCATCGACAACAACGGCAAGATTGGCATGGGAACGTCTATGCCCCCTGTTACATTAAGCATCTTTGCAACGGACGGTGTTTTGTTACCGAAGGGGACAACGGACGAGCGCCCAGAGGGAATTCAAGGCTTGATTCGCTACAACACCAACACTAATGTGTTCGAAGGCTACGGCGCAGGGGACGCATGGGGCTCGCTTGGGGGCGTGAAGGACACCAATCAAGATACGTACATTGCAGCGGAGCTCTACCCAGGAAGCAACGACGATGCGCTCCGCTTTGTCACGTGTAATGTCCAACGCATGACCATTGATTCTTACGGCAATGTGGGCATTGGCACGAGCATCATGGGCTCGCTGGTGGACATTTACGGTGCGTCCACATCTACAAACCCAATCGTCACAATAAACCAACAAGGCACGGGTACAATCCTTGATGTTCAAGATGGGGGCGTGTCTGCCCTAACGGTGATTGATGGTGGAAACGTGGGAATCGGACTTACGGAGCCTATGGATACATTACATGTCGAGGGAGGCATCATTTCCACGAACACCCAAACGTCCAACTTGACCATTTGGAACTCATTGAACATTCCAATGACGAGCACCAACATTAGAACGCGTGTTCAAGTTCATCATGTTCGCAAAATATTTTATATAAGAAGTCCTTCACAATCCGACTTTGTGGTGACCTACCCCGGGGCATTTTCTGGGCATCAAAGCAACGTCCAAGTATTTCGAGGACGATCACAATTGTACTACGTTTCACCCACCATCAAGGACTATGACCTTACTCTCACGTATTTGATGGAGCAACAAGTCACCGAGTATACAATTTCCTTGTCACGCCCGGCAGGGTATGGAGACATCGTTGACATCATTGTTTGGCCTCAAATCACCCAAAACAGCCCGGAGGAGCAAGGCATTGTCTTCCAAAGCGTTCTTGTAAACGACTCGTACTGGCTCGAGCAAGGTAAAACAATCCCTGTTCGCAACACCGTGCCTATTTATGTGCTTGGCAATGTCGGCATTGGGACCACTATGCCGTTGGAAAAATTAGATATTCACGGCAACGTACAAGTCAATGGAGGGGTCTCAATAACCGGAAATGTCCTCGTAACGGGTGACATTGCCCCAAGTGCGTGTAATATCTTCAACTTGGGGTCAAGCAACTACCGCTTCAAAGATTTGTTCTTATCAGGAAACACTATTGATCTTGGAGGCACTCTTATTACGCGCAACGAGTCGGTTGGGGGTGGTGGTGGCATTAAGGTTACGAGTGATACAGGCGAGGTCGTTGACACCACCGTGCGTAACCTTTTTGCCCTCGGAAACATTGGCATCGGACTCTCAAATCCCCAAGCCCGCCTTGATGTGGACGGAGGCGTTCAAGTCGGCGGGCACGTGGTTCCTTCCGTTAATACAACTTTTGATCTAGGCACACCAATCAATCGTTTTCGCGACTTGTACTTATCAGGTAACACGCTTGACCTTGGGGGAACGCTGCTCAAACGTCACGTTACAGGTCCACTCATGGTGATGTCAGAAGCCACCCAAAGCATGGAGTCCATTATTGGCCGGCATGCGTACATCGAGGGCACGGCGAATGCATGTAATGTTATCATCAATACAAATGGCACGGGTACGTCACTTCTAATAAACCAAAGTGGAGCGCAAACTATTGCAGACTTCCAAAGTTTGGGAGAATCAGTTGTGCTCATCGAGCAAACGGGGCGTGTAGGAATCAATACGTCACCCGCAGAGGCGCTTCATGTTCATGGCAACGTGTTGGCATCCGGCAACATATTAGCCTCCGGCACGATCACCGCATCAAACCTTGTGATCCTTGGTGATTACGTTACATTGGACACTATCACAAGCAACACCGAACAAATGGTAATCACCAATGACGGCACAGGTCCGGCTCTTATCGTCACACAAACAGGCCCGCAACCAATTGCTGACTTTTATGATGACGGGGGTGAGTTGGCCATGCGCATTGCCGATGGTGGCAATGTGGGCATTGGGACGAAAACTCCGCTACAAAAACTACATGTAAATGGGGCGGTTCAAGCCCATACGCAATTTTTAGGCCAAGCGAGCGACTCGGTTACTGCTCCATCCTTTTCATGGGCGACGGACACCAATACGGGACTATACTTGCCAGTTGTTGATCAAATTGGCATAGTGACGGCCGGAGCGGAGCGACTACGTGTAATTGCGAATGGGAACGTTGGAATTGGTACAACGCAACCCCTACAAGCTCTTCACGTCCAGGGGGCGGTCCAAGCCCACACGCAATTTTTGGGTCAAGCGAGCGATACTGTAAGCACTCCATCGTTTTCCTGGGCAACAGATACTAACACGGGACTATACTTGCCAGCAGTTGATCAAATTGGCATAGTGACGGCCGGCGCGGAGCGTGCGCGCGTGATTGCGAATGGAAACGTTGGCATTGGTACAACGCAACCTCTACAAGCCCTTCACGTTCAAGGGGCGGTTCAAGCCCATACGCAATTTTTGGGGCAAGCGAACGATAGTGTAAGCGCTCCATCTTTTTCATGGGCAACGGACACAAATACCGGTCTTTATTTGCCAGTCACGGATCAAATTGGCATAGTGACCGCGGGGGTGGAGCGCGCTCGTGTGATTGCGAATGGAAATGTTGGTATTGGCACGAATATTCCAAACGGAAAATTACATGTATTTGGTGACATACTTGCATCAAAGAGCATTTCCGGAAAAGGATTTGATGCATATACAAAAGCAACGGATTATGCTAGTATTCAAGGTACTCATACCTCTAATCCTACAAGTGAGGCATGGCACTCATTGTTTCACTTTTCCGATAACGATGGGCGAGTAGGTAACATACATTGTCTTCCTACAAACGATGAAGATGCAAGTGGGTACTTTGTTGATTATACAGTTCCATCAGGCATGACATCGGCATACATAGCCCATCTTCCATGGAGCGATTGTCGATATTTTGATTTGGTAGGTGTGTATGCGGATGGATCTACGCGCTTTTTGCTAAGAGTTAATAACTATAATTCATTCACAACATCATCAAATGGGCAACACGACGGATCCACTATAGTTCCAATAGCAGGTGTAGAGCTTTATACAAAAATCAGAATCCAAGGCAGGCGTGGACGTTATCACCTCATGGGAGTCGCATGGGATAAAAAAGACCGACAAAATCATGCTGCCGGGCAAACCGGCTTTGTGGATGTTGACAACCTCATTGGTAAAAGATTATACATATTTGGAAGATTTACAGAATCCTCAGGATACGTAACACTTGTGTATAAGGAAGGAAGTATATCGGTAACAAGTTCAACTTATCTATATCCACCTCGTAATGGTTTGTATCTAATTGGTTTTAATACAATTCTACAGACTAACTATGGAAGATCCGATATCATGATTCGCAAAAATAATGGATCAGGTACAAATAGTCACTCAATAGCAACATTGAATGAAGCAAATGGTGATGGTTATCATTATAGATCTGCATCAATCGTTTGGAACTTGGTTACGACCGACCATATACGGTTTCAAAACAATGGCACTGTAACAACATACGGAGATAATGAGTGGACGTCTTTTTACATGGTTTATTTATTTTGAATATGTAATAAAAATGAAGAGCTTCATAATTGTTAAAAAGGGTGAATCCGTTATCATTTCACGATATAGACACAATGAATGCCTTTATGATGGACATATCAAAAGTGATCCACATTTCGAAGTCCCTCCCGAATACAATATTGACACAGTGGCCATAACGATAAATGGAAGCGAGCATTCTTTTTTTGAGGATAGTGTTATTGAATCACAAATACGAGAAGAAAAACTAAAAGACCTGCGAATGAAAAGAAACTTACTACTACAAAAGAGTGATTGGACACGTTTAGATGATGTGATCTTAACAGAAAAACAAAGAAATGATTGGAAAGTTTATCGGCAAGAACTTCGAGATCTTCCTTTGAATCATGATGTTTATAATGTAATTTGGCCTAGCCAACCAATGTAATTCAATAAGACAGCTTTGTTGTATGCGATCATAACATATATACAGCCTAACTAGTGTTCTTTTTCTGTTCTCCATCAAATAGAGAGTTCATGTATGTCGTTTGAGCCACTTCTTCAAGTATATGAAGAGTATCGGGCGGGGGCTCATAGGTTTGTCACGGTGGGGATCGCTTCAAATTTGAGTGAT
>Ga0209353_10000426_pt1 | contig 25599 bp, 36 predicted proteins | sample LauGreSpBDMM15SD_2_FD_187561 | JGI IMG/M metagenome (GOLD analysis project Ga0209353, IMG submission 187561) | Freshwater lake microbial communities from Lake Michigan, USA - Sp13.BD.MM15.SD (SPAdes) (version 2) | ecosystem: Environmental > Aquatic > Freshwater > Lake | place: Lake Michigan... | reverse complement strand
ACATTTACAACAGCATTTCACAAGGTGTTCTTTGATGCTAAAGCATACAACGACTACATTAAGACAGATGAGTTCAAAGCTAAATGGCCTGCAGAAAAATTTGATATTGTAAAAGAAACTTACTAAAGGAGGCAATATGCCAAGTGTATTCTTAGTAAGCGACACGCACTTTGGACACACAGGTGTATGCCGCTTCACACGTAACGACGGAGTTACAAAACTTCGCCCATGGGACTCTGCAGATGAAATGGACGAAGCCATGGTCAAGGCCTGGAACGAAAGAGTAAAACCCACGGACAAGGTGTATCACCTTGGTGACGTTGTTATCAATCGCAAGGCGTTGAAAATCTTATCCCGCTTGAACGGGGACAAGGTGCTTATCCGCGGTAACCATGATATCTTTAGGGACGACGAGTATCGTGAGTACTTTAGAGAGCTTAGAGCTTATCATGTTATGAATGGGATGATCCTTAGCCACATTCCGTTACATAGTGATTCGATGGGTCGTTTTGGTACTAACATTCACGGACATACTCATGCAAATCGCGTGAAGAAGGCTCGCGGTGTTGATGCACGTACAGGCGAAATCTTGTATAGCGATGAACCCGATGTTCGCTACCATTGCGTTTGTGTAGAACAAACTCCGGACTTTGCTCCTATCTTGTTTGAAGATGTCATCAAGAACATCGAAGCAGAAGGCGGATCAGTAGGCTTTAAGAACGGCAACGGACCTACAATGTAATATAGTAGCACAAAATAGGGCCTTCGGGTCCTATTTTTTTGGCTCAACGTTCTCTAGCTCACGGCATAAATACTAGACAAATATTGCCCCGGAGTTTATTAATATGGCCTTACAAATAAGACGTGGACCGACCGCAGATCGCCTGAGTTATACCCCAGTTGTGGGTGAACTTGTTTGGGATACCCAACTAAATTCACTGTACATTGGAAACGGATCCTCAGCCGGCGGATTACCCGCAGGTACATTGGTCCCTGAAGATGTTCAGGACATTGCTAGTACTATGTTAACTAGCGGTAGTCATCAATACATCACATTTACCTACGACGACACTCTAGGTCGTATAAATTCCACATTTGATCTATCTGCATTCAATGGCGTACAACCTGGGCAAAGCTATAATATAAATGTCATAGGTGATGACAGCTCAACTATTGTTAATGCTCTAAACAGAACCGTTTCAGCTTCCGGTGGATTGATTGGGCCGATTTTTACAAATTTGATTGATAGCAGCGATAGTTCTACTATTACTGTTACTCCTGCAACAGTGTTTGATTCGAATGTAACTGTAGGAGGTGATATTGTTCTTAACAATTTGTTAAGTGTAATTTCAAATGTATCAGGTGAAACTGCTGTTTCATTGAGAACTGGTACCAATGATAGCAATGCACTAATCATGTCTTTCGCCAAATCTAGAGGAACAACCGCCAGCCCTACTGCTGTACTTGCCGATGATCAACTTGGTGTTATTGGTTGGTCGGGATATAGCAGTGGTTCGTTCTTAACATCTAGTGCTATTGTAGGAAGTGCAACAGGAACTATCACTGCATTGAAAGTTCCTGGAAAGATCGAAATATTTACAACTGGCGATACTAATGGACTGCTAGTTAGAAATGCATTGTTTAGTACTGCAGATGGTAATGAATTCAGTGCACCTACTACATTTACAACAGACACCTATAGTGCGTCGTCTGCAGTGGTGTTCGGACAGCACCATGACACAGTCGATGGTAGAAACACATCCTTTATAAGAAGTAGAGGTACACAAGCAGCTCCAACAACAGTAGTAAGCGGGGACGATATTGCAGAAATTACCTTCCAAGGTCATGACGGCACAGCTTACAGAGCAGGTATGGTTTGGTCAATCACTGCTGACGGTGCACCAGTTAGTTCAACTGTTCCTATGGCATTGGTAATTTCTACCAATGCCGGCGCTGGATTCGTAGCACGAATTACTATTGGTTCGTCTGGAAATCTAACATCAGGACATGGAATTTATAGTTCGGGCACAGCGGGTATCGGGTATACAACTGGTGCTGGTGGTACCGGTAGCCAAACTTCAGCAAAGACCAATACGGTTACTATCAATAAGCCAACTGGCCAAATTACAACCTTTGCTGATGCCCTAGGTGCCAACACCAACGTGTCATTTACATTGTCTAACACCAGTATTGCTGCCGGGGATCATGTAATTGTCAGTCACATCAGCGGTGGTACATTGGGTGCATATAACATCTGTGCTATTGCCGCAGCTAATAGTGCCACAATTACCATTAGAAATATCACTGTCGGTAGCTTGACTGAAGCTCCAGTAATTAAATTTACTGTAATCAAATCAGTTACTGCTTAAAAATTAATACGCTCAGTTTGGGCGCACATCTAACATAACACCAAAAACATCACTTGACTTGTATTGTTTTTGGTGTTATACTATATGCATGTTCTTTACTTCATCGAAACATGCCACACTTAAAAACGTTAATATGTATTAGTTTTCTTCTTTTTGCAAAGCACTCATTTGCTCAATCTTGGATTAATCTAGAATACGGCGATCGTCCAATACCAATTAAATTTGTTACGGCACCGGGGGAAGGTAAAAAACCCACAGTGCTGTTGGTACATGGCACTGGTGGTCCGGATGGAAGAGGAGAAATGTGGGCTAGATTTTTTTCTGAGAGAGGAATCAACACACTGCTTGTTGACTTTAAAAAAGGAAGATTTACTGGACCTAACGATCGTCATATACCTTTTTATCCTAGTCTAATTGAAAAGACGCACCAATGGCTAAAAGTACAACCCAGTGTAGATGCAACTAAAATAACTTATATGGGACTGAGTCTAGGAGCCTTCTTAGGATTTAGACTAGATAGCACTACTGAATTTTCAAAATATATTTTATTCTATCCCGGATGTTGGAATCTGCTCAAACCAGGATATAGTTACATGATTGAAAAAGAACGTATTAACCCTACACTAATAATCTGGGGTAAAACGGATAGTTATGGAGAAGGACAATTTTGTCCTCAAGTGCTCGATAAAATGAAAGGACAGGTATCTCAATTTGCTATTGACAATACTGGTCACGGATTTGACGGTGATCGATCGGTTTCATTTAGCGATCAAGCTAGTCCTACCGGCAGAGGAAGTGTGGAACCAAATCAGCGATCAGTTGAATTAGCTAAACAAAAAGTTTTAGAGTTTTTTCAAACTTATAAATAATTCATGGATACCTTTGCAGAAATTTTTTACCCAGAATTAGTAACTGATGTGCAGGAAATATATTGGGATACCATTGACAAAATAGGTAAAAACACTATGGGCAGTCATATTAAAAGTGTTATGATTAATAAAGAAAATCCCGAACACTATCCCCTGTGTCGATTATTTAAAAAATATGAATCTTTATTATCGCCTCATTTTTTAATGATTCATGTGACCCCAAACTATACAACTCCAATACATTTAGATGGTGCAGTCCCGGAAAGGCAACGAGCAACAAGTTTCAATATTCCGATACAAGGATGCAACAGTGACTGTATAACTGAATTTTTTGACATCCCAGAAAGTGCCTTTTGGACCGATTATACAAATGCAACTAGATTTTTAAAAGACGGCATTACAGGATCAAAAATTGGAGAATATCGGTTAACTGACAATCCATTTTTAGTATGTCCGCAAACTCCCCATAGAGTGAATAATCTTGAAGGCTCAGTTGATAGAATAACAGTCAGTTGGTCATTGAGAAGAGATTGGACATTTCAACAAGCTGTTAATTTTTTCAAAGAACAGGATCGACTTGTTTTAAATTAACTTGTTTTCTATACAATAAGTTATGCTTTCACCTAACGGAATCCTTATAATGCCGTTTGGTCTTTTGTAAAACTTATAAGACCTATCGTTGGTAATTGCTAACAACGCACTATCACTAGGATTAAATTCTGTGTTCATTGAACAAAATTTTGTTTGATATTCTTTTAATCTTACAGCAAGTGTTTCAATAGGCATGTGTTGACATACACTAGTAATTGTTCTAAACACTGCAAGCCCAACATATCCAAACACTTTTTGAAAAACTTCTAAATGTTGAATAGGCTTACGGCTAAACATAATGCCGGCCCTCAACTCAGGAATCCCTAAATTTTTACTAAATCCTAGTAAAATCATTTCTGTATTTGCTGGAACAATTGTTTTAATCAAGCTAGTTCCTACATAGGCACCGTCAAGTATATGCATTTTACTTGGCCAAGTTGTGTCAACTGTTTCACCATTAATGGCACTAGGACAACTGGCATAACTCATTTCGCAAGAAACTTTTTCTGCTACTTCTGTTCCTGCCTTGATAGTCTTAAGCCAAGAATAGTCGCCTTGCAATATATGTATATCCTTGTGCATTAACCCTATAGTTTCTAATGCCTGTGTAATTCCGTTATTCATAAGATAGGCATATTTAAAATCGTCTAAGGCTATCAGAGGATTATACCATTCTTTAATCATTGAACAAACGTCATTAATTTCGTTTGTGGTCGATGACTCACTAAATTGATGGATTGTTTGAAACTGTCTAATAACTTCTGGCAGTCTTATTGGAGTAACTTTGGGGAAAGGATATTTTCCTTCTTGATTTAGAAACATCTTATTTGCTTATCAGTGAAATTGCTGCTTCAAATGAACATGTATATCCCCAAGATAATGCTATTCTTAACTTAGGTTTTAAATGTTTTACCCTATGAGGTTGGCTAACGTCTAATAGATAAGTATCGCCAGGCTCATAAGTAATTTCAGCAAGTTTAGTCTTATCAACTGGACTGTAATATTCTGTTACTGAGCAATCTGTATTATACAAACATGTATTAATAGCACAAAAACGATCAAAATCTCTATGTACTGAAGTGGTTGAATCACTTATTACTAGTTGTGGTCTAACTTCAAAAGGTTTAAGTTTTTCATACCATGAAAATGTTTTTGTAAAATAAAATACATCAGGAAACATTTTGTATAATGCGCGACCGCCGAGAACAAATAAGCTAAGTTTTTTATTGTAAGAAAACGGAACAATAAATCGTTGTCCTATATCTGTAAGTTCTTTACTTGGTTGCCATTGGTTATCTAACCATATAGGAGTACCAGGTTTTGGTGATAAATCAACTATTTTATTTTTGTATTCTTGATCTTCCAACAACGGAATTAGGGTAGGACTAAGATATGATATTAACGGTTGTATATCAATTTCTAGTTTACCCATGTAATGGTACAGATTACTTTCCATTGCGTTTACTAATTAACTTTGCTACCTGACCTTCGAGATCAAATTCCCACCAACGATGAGTATTGATTAATTCACGTTGATTGTGGTGATGGTTATTGTGCCATCCAAATCCCAGTGTGAGGTATCCTACAAGAATATTATTTTGACTTGTATCAGGTGTATTAAAATTTCGATAATTAAAGAATGGAATATTCATGTGTGTGATACTGCTAACGGTGTTTTCTCTAGTTTGTTCTAAAATTGCAGGCAATAGATATGCACTTAGTGCAAGGCTTAGATCTACATACGCAAGAATTAAAAATACTATCCAGTTAATTTTAATAAAGTGTTTACTGAACCACATCAACACTGGATCTTTAAAAATTCGTCGCACACAATAATTTTGTATGCTAATAGATTTACTGGTACTTTCTTTTAATCTATAAATTAAGAAACTTTGTAAAAACCCATATTGAGAAGGACTACTAGGATCTTCCGGTAGGTCAGAAATTTTATGATGCTTTTGATGTATCGCTGCCCAAAAATGTATCGGAGCAAATCCTCCAAGAGTGCTCAATGCTGCAAGAACGTACTCCACTGGTTTCCAAGTTTCAAATTGTCTATGAGCAAATAATTTGTGACTGCCGACGCCATTGCCAATTGGACCTACAAGAAACCAAGCAACTAATACTATCCACCAGTTAATGGTTAAGTGGCCTAAAAAGACTGCAACTATCATTGCAACTGCAATAATATGCATCGGCAACCAGTAACGCCAGAAATATCTATTCATAGTTATCTTATAAAATAATGTTTAATCAGCGATGCAGGAATATCCAATTCCCACCATTTTTGACCAAGTCTCCAGCTACCGGGATTGGCATGATGATTATTATGCCATCCTTCTCCCATAGTTAGATATCCTGCCCACAAGCTGTTATGCGATGTGTCTGTGTCTAACTTATGAGTAATGTACCCAAATTTATGACAGTACCAATTTACAAACAGGTTTGCTTCTAACTTCCAAAAGACAGAAGCCGGTACTACTATATACCAAAACACACTAGGGGATAGAAGAAATATGATTAAAAACACAAAGAACAATATTTTATAGTAGTGCTGGTCAAACCACAATAGGAATTTATCTCGTAGTAGATCTCTATTTAATTTCATTTGCAATACACGTTGTCTTGTTTCTAAAGTCAGTTCCCAGCCAATAAGTGTATTCCAGAATCCTGTACTCGGACCGTGTACATCTAATTCAGGTCCAAGGTCGCTATTTTTATGATGATGACGATGACTGATGGCAAACTTTAAAGGGCTGTGATTAACTTGAAATACGCTGAGAAATATAATGAGATTGTGTTTAAATTTGCTGCCAGCTTCGAAGCTTCTGTGACTGATTAATCTGTGATGTAAACTGAGACAGGTATGATTAAATCGAATCATGACCCACATGGGAATCAACCACAACCAGTCACCGTTTAGATACATGATGTATAGTCCAATCGATGTAAGTATCCAGCTAGCTAGTACTGTGATTTTATATAAAGAAATAGTCATGTTAGCCTTTGGTGCTTGGCTCCATGAAAACATGTTTAATCATAAATGCTGGTGGATCAATTTCCCACCAAGTCTCCCCTTGCCACCAACGGCCGGGATTTGCATGATGATTATTATGCCATCCTTCTCCCAATGCAAGAATACTTGCAAGCCAATTGTTATGACTTAGATCTTTAACTTCGTATTTTCGATATCCCAATTGCCATTTACCTGTTAAGTGGGGCAGTACTCCGATGGCTGCTGCGCCATGAAAACACCCCACAGCAGGCAAGCAATAGGCAAATGCTGCCAGTTTCCAGTCTATTAAACTTAATAGAATAATTGTTAAAAAATTCATCAAGAAATAATACTTATGAACAAATACCAGTTCTTTAGTTTTTAAAAAAGGAGTTAAAAATCGTTTAGGTAATTTTAAAGGCGCCCAATCTGCAAACCATGTTCTTAAAACGCCATCTCTCGCGGGATTATGTGGATCTTTGTCGGTATCACTAGTAGTGTGATGCAGTCTATGAACACTACACCACATAGCAGGACTACCCAAGCTAGTAAAAATGCTTGATAATAACAGGATTTTTTCTTTTAATTTAGTAGTTTCAAAACTTTTATGGCTATAGTATCTATGGAGAGCTACATTAACTCCCACAATTCCGGTCCATAAAAAACATAAAAATCCCAACAATGGCCAAGTCCATGTGGGGTTTGAAAACAACCAAACGAGACCGGCGATTCCAATCACGTGATTTGCTAAATGTAATAATCTAAATTTTTGAATATTATTTAAAACCATATCTTGACCTTTTTTGATATACTGTATTTACTTCAAAAACTATTGGGCTTGAGAACGCCGGTTCTTACAATGTAATCTTTATCATGATGTATCATTTTACCCATCATTGCAAAAACCCAATCAATGTCAGCCCGTGTGCCTCTTGGAATATCACAAAGTGTATGAAATACATATCTATTATTAATTTCGGGAACTACTTTTATTCCAAATGCGTCAAACGCTGAGTGCCGTTTTTCCTCAGTTACGGTATGCCATCTAATTTTGCCCTTGGCTTCAGAAAATGCAAACATGTCTATCCACAATTGACGTAGGCCACCGTTACTTATAATGTTGATTTTGGGGTCTGCTTTTAGGTAAGATACTACCCATCCATCGTTATAATCTTTAGGTAAATCGTATCTTACTGCAACATATGCCACCAGCTTGTTCTCAATGAGCAATCCCATTAGAATATGATCTGTGTCGTCGTCGTTTAAATAATATTTGGATAATGCCGAAAACCACATGTCAGTCATTTTTAAATATAGATCATCCTTGGGATATGCAATTCCGGTTTTTTTAAAATGTCTGTTGGAAACTGCATCAAAATTATCATCGTATATTTGTTTTATTGCACTATAGTCATTGACTGTTAGTAGTCTTACCTGCACGGCAATCTCCACTCATCAAACGCTGTTGCATCTCCAAAATACAAAATTTGTTGAAGGCAATTGGATTCTGATCCCTCACATACCCACAGTTTTTTTCCTTGATAAAAACTTAGACCCTTTAGTGCTAGATCGGACTGCATTTTATTAAACAATCGAGTATTTTTATTTCTAGATATAATTGCCACTTTAAAATTAGGCTGTGCCTTGCACCAATTTAGTTGAGCATCTATCATTTCATAAAGACCGTCGTTGATAGTTTTTTCAACTTTAGTTACTCTGGGGTATTGCCAAGTTCTGTTTAATATTCGGTATGCTCCTAATGGCCACCAGTCTCTTCTATAAATTGAAGAAAAAATTGATGGTTCGGAAAATTCATTAGGCTTATACATGGTAAGCATTTCTTGTTCGTTTAAGTTAAACCACTTACCGTAGTTTAACATTAGTTTAGACGGAATAGACGCCTGGATCTCTTTGTACTTTTCAAAAACTGTTCTCCTACTGTCCGTAGGGATAAAATTTTCTATCATTAGTATGTTTCTAAATGAGAGATACCAAGTTGCTTTCTAAAGTCATCGGTAAATTTACCGTCAATCCTCAAACTGTATTCATATGTAGGAATGGCATCTCCACCGTGCCAATCCATGCTGTTAAAAAATGCAGCCGAGGAATCAACGTATGTCTTTTCTTTTGTCTCTGAATCCAGTACCCAGAATCTCTTTTTACCTGTAGGATTTATCCAAACAAATTCATCTCTATGCGGGTACCGCTTAGGAGAATCCATATGCACCTGAAGACTACAATCATGCTCGTTGAGAAAAAATATAATTCTGCCTATCTCTGAAAAAATTGGCAGTTTATAAATCCAATCTAGTAACTTTGGAAAATGTTGAGCATTGGCTGTAGGTTCTGTAAAACTTGCTTTGCCTTTAAAGAAATAATTTTCAAATCTTTTTTCAGCAGGCATATCTCGCAATGTTACCACACGACTTGCATTGTACATGTCTTCGTACAATTTGAAAAAAACTGCACGTTGGTCCCAGTCCAATGTTTTGAAAATTTCTTTATCTAACTCGTCATCTGAGCTACTATATTTCTTGGCCAAATCGATAAAAGATTTTCTGTGAGAGAGATCCCCTAATCCGGTACCGTAAATTGTGGTATTAGATTTACTTTTAGCAAGACCAAAGCATATTTCTTTGTGCATGGCTTTGAGACCATTAATATCAATATACGGCGATACATCTAGGTACGGCTCGTTGTTGATTCCTAATATCATACAATCCTTAAGCAATAAATACTTCTTGTTGATCCCAGAGTAGTGCCAGCATGTCAAACGTTGTGTCAATTGTAATTAATGCTGGTAGAGACTCGATGTTTCTTAAATAAGGTTGGATACCAGTTAATTTTAGATATGCCGCACGTTTAGCAGTAAAGTCTTCGAACCAACTAGTTTGAGCGATAGATAAAAAATCTTCCATGGATGCAAATAAAGTTACAGTATATGTGGTGTCTAGATTGTTGGATCTAGCCAAATACGAAACGATGCCGTTTGGTTTTTCTTTAAACTCAATCATGGCATCGATGAATGCTCTGTATACAGTGGCGTCATAATATTCAGCCGGAACAATAACGCCATCGATATTGTGGATATTATTTTTTCCATAAATGTCAGCAATACCGTCAAAACCTTGATAGTATACTCCAGGTATACTAGAGACATATTTTGAAAATGAAATGTACATAGTAGTGTACTCCTTAATGTACACATATTTAGTTTAACCAAATACTTACCCTTAATAAATACGGTATGAAAAAAATATACGTAGATCAGATACCAGACGAACAAGCCGTAGACAAATACATTATGTCTGCAACAGGTAGTCGAGATAAATGGTTGATGATTCGCGATAGCTATCTTAAAAAAATGGTTCTTAGAATTAACGATTACGATCATGATCGACTAACAGCTGATACACACGCCTGCATAGAAAAATTTGGATTTCAAGGATGGTCACATAACGACCTAAATAACACTCGAGCCAAGTATGGAGGATTGAGCTTTGTCTGTAACCCAAATCATTTGGATGATATATCACCAATGGCCAGTACTCTTGGAACCACTAGGAATGCAATTTCTGGGTTCTACGATTATAATATTTCAAATACACCAAAATTAAAAAACAGTTATCTAGACACATATAGTTTTACAGAGCCAACCGAGTTGAGAAAGTATGGCTACATTAAAGAATTTTTAGATGCCCGCTCAAAAAGAACTCTTATACGGAGTAGGTTGGGAGTGATCAAAGCAGGCTTTCCTAGTCCAAAGTTTAATGAGTATGCATGGCACAGAGACGAGCAAATATGTGTTAATCTTAGGATAAACATACCTATTGTCACTGAGCCAGAATACATGTTCCAAATGGAGAATGGAGAACCATATCATTTAAAAGTAGGACATGTATACAGTTGGGATACTACTGTTCCGCACAGAGTATATCATATTACTAATACCAAAAAGGATCGAATACATTTTGTATTGGGATTTAGTCCTTGGTTTGATTTTGACAAAGAGAATCAGTGTTGGATACAGAACGATTTTTGGGGTAAGCACCCCATGCAAATGGTAGAAGATGGTGATATATTTTCTGGACTCACAATGGTTGATGAATGAATTATACTGTACGAGCCTTATTATCTCAAGACGACTTAGCACAGGCCGAGGAAATTTTTAATTCTCATATTAAGATTATGAGGAATATTGTTGAGGTAGAAAAAGATGTATTCTTTAGAAGTATGGTTAGGGCAGAACATATATTTGTAGGAGCATTTAACGACCGTGGAGAGTTAGATGCATTTATGACTTATAAATTCTATACTCAAATTCCATATTGTCAAATAGGGAACATATACACTAGGAGAGGTATTTTTAAATCTTACAAATTTTCAACGCCCGATCATCCGATTCCAAAAATTTTAGATGTAATTTTAAAAGATATTGAATCTAAAAAATACTATACGTGGTACTATTGCAGAGCAAATTTAGATGTCTATAACAAGTTAGAAAAAGAACAAGGGTTATTGCGTTGGACTGATCTGGCGTTTAATAAAGAAATCAATCAATATAGATATGATAGATATGTTGAGGAAATAGTTCCGGCAAAAACTGCAAGTAAATTTTTATTGCACACAAAGATGTTTGCGTTGGGATTATGGAATACAGAAATAATAATTTTTAAATGTTGTTTAAAACCAGAGTACAGAGAATGGAACTATCAGCTCACACCGTAAATCAAAAATATTCAGAGTACGTTCAGCCGCTGAATCAAAATTTATTCAAGCTGCTTGATCCTCGACTACAAAATATAGATCCTGCGTGGACTTCAAAGAAAATATTAGACTACGGCTGCAATGTAGGCCATCTTTTAAGAACTTCCGAAAATAAAATTAATCCTAAAAATTACACAGGTTTAGATGTACAGAAGCATACGTTAGATATAGCGTCGACAGAATTTCCAGAATCAAAATTTATCCTTTCTAATTCATATCATCCTGCATTTAATAAATCAGGAACGGATAACTTTCCACATATATTAGAAAAATTTGATATTATATTTTGTATAGGAGTTTTTACACATTGTGATATGCAATATATAAAACAACATATTAATTTTTTTAAAAGTTTGCTTAACAAAGACGGAACTATTGTTTTTTCAATATGGGAAGATTTTCATTATCTTCGATACATAGACTTCTTTTTAAAATTTAGATTAAACATAACAGTTCCCAAGGAAGTGTACCAACCGTTTAATAATTCTATATATCTAGTTGATAGAGAATATGCAATCACTGATCAAGAGCAGTTGGGAATACAAACTGTTGATTGGTTAGAGACTTTTTATAAAAGAGATTATCTTATTCATGAAATTGATAATTTAAAATTTCCAGATGGTCCTAGCTCGTTACATAGTATTTTTACAATAACACCATGAAACTAACAAACCGACGTTTTTTCTATCTACAACTTGCTGCACATACGGGATTGTTGTATCTGCTGTTTGTGGGAGAAATTTATCAAATATTAATAACCCTAGGAATAGCTAGTTTTATACTGTTATTTTCAAGCACCATAATGTACCACAGGTATCTAAGTCATAAAAGTTGGAATGCACCTAAGTGGTTTGAAATTTTTAGCACCTGCATAGGAATTTTTAGCTTTACCGGAAGTTCTGTTGTTAGGACACTGTCACATAGATATCATCATGCTTTTAGCGACACTGAAAAAGATCCACACAGTCCTAGATACAACAGTATTTTCTATACATATTTTCCCATGCTGAAAGAAAATAACTATAATCCCATGCTGGTCAAGGACTTGTTGGGCAACAAGTTTCATAGAACTATTCACGAATATTACTTGGCTATCATAGTATCAACTATTGCAGTTTCCTGCATGATCATAGGTCCGCTATGGACTATAATATTATTGGTAGCGCCTGGGGCAGTTTGTTGGACTAATATATCGCTTTGCAACATTGCCTGCCATTGGGGCAAAAAAGATGCATTAATTAAACAAAATACAATATTGGCATGGATGACATTCGGTGAGGGATATCATCGGCATCATCATGAAAGTCCTACCGATCCTAATTTTGGCCAAAACAAAATTGATCCAGGATACATTGCAATTAAATTAATTTTATTTCTTGATAATATCAATAAGCCAAGCACTAGGATCTAGTTCCCACGGCTTGACTCCGAATTTATAATTTTTAGGATCTCGATGATGATTGTTGTGCCATCCTGCACCTAAAGTCAGTATCGATATTAGCGGAACATTTCTAGAATTGTCGTTGGTATCATATGATCGATATCCATATTTTTTAGAATGAAAAAAGTAGTTACTCAAGTTATCTGCCATTGCTGTAAAAAAATATCCGCCCAATATAAAAAAGAATAAGAAAAAGTCAATGTCGATTATTGCAATAAGTATACCAATACCCCAATAAAATTTGTAATAATTATAGTGTGTGAATTTTACAAATTTATCTTTGTAAAGATTTCGTGGAGCAATTAGTCCACGCAGTTCTTCTAGACCACCTCGAATTTGCCACAGTAACGACGATTCCAAAAACCCCTTAATGGGAGAATGAACATCGACGTCGGTATCTGAATTTCTATGATGATGTAAATGTAGTGCAGTCCAGAATATTGCAGATCCTTGACCTGTTAGGCTTCCAAGTGTTACAAATACATAGTGGAAAAAATTGTTAACTGTAAAACTTCGGTGTGTTAAGTACCTATGGAAACCTATGAAATTTCCAAATACTCCTAAGATTAAATACCCAGACACTGCAAACAATAAGTGAGTCACATTGAAGCTAACACATAAATGTGCTATTGCAATAACAGACAAAATATAATTTGGCAGTAATATTTTTTTAGCGTGGGGACTCATTATACAGATTGTGACATGTTGTTTTTCTATGCCTTATTTATATGCATAAATATTGTGTCTTACACATAACTGAGAGCACATATGATTACTCCATACAGACAAACACAATTAGTTATTTGGGTTAACCAAATATTATTTTTTGGTTTGATAATTTTCTCCCCTAATATTTGGATGATACCCATTGGAATATTAGGTCTATACGCATTTGCCTGTATGAGTGAAGTGTCATTGCACAGATTTTTTACACACAAATCCTATCAGACTACTGAAATCAAAGAAAAGATTCTTGCAGTATTTGCGTTCTTAACAGCACAAGGCCCAACTATTTCTTGGGTGACTGTTCATAGGACTCATCATGCTTTCGAAGACACTGAAAAAGATCCGCACAGTCCATTTTACTTAAAATGGTGGCAGATCTATTTGGCGTTCTTGCCTAATAATTATACGAAAAATTTAGTTATCGATCTAATGAGATCAAAACGCTGGAACTATTTTGTTTTTGAGAACAAGTACTATTTCTGGCTCTGGTGTGGCGTTTGGATTGCCAGCGCATTGATTAATTTTTATCTTTTTTATTTTATTGTTGCAGGAACAGCGTTGTGGTATATAGCAACCTGTATTATAAATATTGTATCGCATCGTTATATCGGCGATAAGCAATTTGACGGTGATGTGGGACTTAACAGTAAATTTATTAATTTAATTACCCTAGTCGGATATCACAATAATCATCACCATAATCCCAGAAATTATTCTTACTCAACTGGTAAGGAATTTGATGTGATTGCATGGGTAATTGAAAAATTCTTTCTCGTTAAAAATTAACTTGAGTATACCCAATGTAAGACATATAAGAAACTGGAACTGTATCCACTTCAAACCTCACTGAGTGGTTATGGGCCTGTATGTATTCCAAAAACTTGTTAACATAGAAATTATTGTTTTGGGACCAAGACAGTATCATTTCATCAAAGTCTTCCTTGGTTGCAAATGTTAAAACTCTAATCATAGTAAGAGCATCCGGTGACTGAATGACTGTTTCGTCTAGCAATTTACCAGATTCTAAAAACGGCTGCTTAAATTCTACATAAGTTGAAGACGCTAGGAGAGATGCATAGTAAAATGCGTTTGATGTGTCTGGGCGGGTGACTGTTACTTTATGAATATACATGGTAATCCTATTAAAATAGTATCAATATTTATCAAAGTCAGGAGTACAACATGTAAATTGTTATCTTATTAAATATTCATATAATGAAAGATCAACAAACACACCCTTTTAAATTTGGTAACGTAGAATTTTCTTCGTTTAATTATGATCCGTATTCTATCAAAGGCGTAGGCAAGGATAGGTTGCCCATAATTAATATGGACAAATATATAGATCACCAGACGGATCACGAGTTGCATTTAGAGTGCTGTAAAGGTCTAGCAAAATGTCATAACGTCACACCGGGTGGGATGTTTTACGGGGAGGTTCCTCCGTTCGAAGTTGATAGGTTTGGTGTAAATTCGTGGGATAACATCCTTAGGCATTTAGACGATTACGATCCTACCGGAGAGCATAGAGCAAATCTAGAAGAGTTAATGAATTCTCCGGGCACTGAAGATTATAAAAAAAGTTGTGCGTGGAGATATGCCTACTATGCATTGGGGGCTATTGTTCCGTGGTTTTTTGTAGTTTACTTAAAATTTGGAAACTTTTTTACAAAGTCAGACGGAAGCAAAAGTATGCTAACTCCCAATGCACAATATTTTCCTAAACTGATGAAGTACATAGAAACCCTACCATTTAAGTCTATAGGAAGAGTGTTACTTTTTACTGCATATCCTAATGCTCCTGTTTGTACCCATCGAGACAGTATTGTTGCAGAACATAAAGATCATAACATTAACTTGTTTTTTACAGGTGGTGATAGGAATAGTTATATCTGGGACGCAACAACTGATGAAAAAATTTATTTAGAAAAAGGAGCACGTAGCTATTTTTTCAATAATAGAGACTATCACGGAGTTGATCCAGATCCGGCATTTAGATACACTGTGAGAATTGACGGAACATTCACTGACGAACTGTGTGAAGAATTAAAATTAGAAAACGGATACACATGGAATTGGAACTACGAAAAATAATTAATCGTAGAACACAATATGCCCCAATAATATGACCTTAAATATTGTATGCACTAGCAAGCCTGTTGACGGCCTGTTATATTATAGTTACGAATACTGCACATACCTAAACTCATTAGGCATAGATGCTAAATTGGTTGTTGTTTGTCATAGACGGTTTTCAAAAGAAACATATATCAATGCAATTACCAACAAGTATGTGCATTATCAAAATGTAATATTCAACGATTTCACTCCTCAATCTGATGATATAACGTTGATTATGGGTAGAAGCATGATGACGTTGAGTTGGCAGGACTTTGATCGCTATTCTACATCACAGCAGGCCACACTGCGTCAAGTATTCTCAGGTCGTGTTATTTCAGTTTATTCTGAAAACCACGTAGAGGGATACCCTAAAGCCGTGGCATTTTACACTCCAACACAGATTGTAGATCTATGCGATACAGAAGTTTATCCGAACGGAGTTGGTGATCATTTTGAAAAAACCATTTACTTTGAAATATACAAGCCACATGTTGACAACTTGCAAGTTCGCTATCTGTTTCAAGGGACCAATGACAAATATTATGCCACCGCAGAAAAATTAATTGGGCAATTTCCAAACTATGGAATATTGACATACAATGAAAAGTATGTTAATATTAACAATAAAAATATATTTGCTCCTGTAGAAAACTTATTGGGTATTTTTGATACCTATGTGTATGCCAAGGAAACTTTTGACCCGGCGCCTAGAATTGTGCAAGAATGCAAATTTTTTGGTAAAGGATTAATTTATCTCAGAGATAAATCGATTCAAGATGGCGGTAGTGTATACTGGCAAAGAGACATTAAATCATTAGATGTCCAACCAATAATTAGGGCCATGAAAACAATGACTTGATCTTGTGCAATATTTGAATAAATACACGTATTGTTGCAAGGATAAACATATGATATTTGAAACATTTAAGAAACGTAGAGCAGTGTTAGAATACGACACCGCATCAAACATACCAATGGCTATGATCAACAATTTGCTACGGCAGGCATGGCAAGTTACTCCGTCAAAGAATAATTTCATGCCTTATACTATTCATGTGTTAGGGCCGCAACATCAACATTACAAAAATCTAGCATACCAGAACTGCTTGAATAATGAAGGTAGATCCGACGGAACTGATATCATAAAAAAATATGCAAAATATCCACCATTTTATTCCAATATCCTAAGCTGTTCTTATCTATTAATTTTTACTCAAAGATTAGAGGATCAACCAAATCTCTATCAAATAGATGCAATGCGAAGGGGCTGTACATTTGAATGTACTAAAGAAGAAACTTTAGAAGCTGCATATACCGGCGCTGCTTTAGAAGTAGGTATGTTCTCTGATGTGTTTGGTGGGTTGTGCCAAGAAAAGAGCATCGATGTATCATCAGTACTGTGTTTTAGTAGAAATTTAGACTATTGGTCCGAGTTCCCATTTGTTACAAGAAAACCCATCATGCTGATGACTGCGGGCAAAGCCAAAGTTTATAAAGGTACTAATTCTATCAATCTTAGACCCGAGTTTGAGAGAATCGTAAATTTTATTGATTAACACTATTTTATGCAAAAAATATTTTCAGCGGCCATGAACATGCACGATCACAACACATATGATGGAATTGTTCATCGACAGGAAGAAAGATATTCTAGAAGAAAGCATAACATTTCATCAAAATCGCCTCTTGACCCTATACCCAGTAGGGATTTTTTCATTGATCAGTTTTTACCAGGATACCAAAAGTCTTTAAAAAATGAAATTTTTGCCTTTACTTATTCCAATTTAGGCAAAGAGTTTGTGATAGATTTAATGGAAGAAGTATTACCTAGTCTAGACTTTATGAATTTCAAACCAACGAATCTATGGGATAATTGGTATTTAGAAAATTTGTATTACATAGATCATCATCAAAGTCATGCAGCTTATGCATTGTTGAGTTCGGGCTTTGACAATTCCGATGTATTGGCAATAGATGGAGCCGGGCCAATTTTTACCTGTATTTTTATTAACAAATTTGGAAACATCACTGATTTATCATCACAGCTATCTATTGGGGGACTGTGGAATCGGATATCGCAGGATATAGGATTTGGGTATCTCGGTGCGGGCAAGTCCATGGGACTAGCAGGTTTTGGCAGTTACAATCAAGCAGTCTACGATCTAATTCAAGATTATTTAAAAAATCCCATTCATCGACTGTCTGAAGAAGCAAAAAAAGTTATAAGATATACTCCTAAAGAAGATACTGCATATACACTGCAACAAGCCACTGTGGATCTTATTAAAAAAATAGTGTTGCCTCTAAAAACTTCTAATAACATCTGTTTGTCTGGAGGCGTTGCGTACAACGGATATCTAAACGAAGAGCTAACAAAACATTATGCCAGCGTTCATGTTCCGCCAGCTGTAGGCGATGAAGGTCAAGCTATTGGTACATATATGCATGCCGACTTTGTGCTAAATCAAAATATACATGTCCCTTCAGTGTATGCTGGTCACGAACATGTTGTTGACGAATCTATATTTAGAGGATTAGACTTCATTAAAAAAAACTTTGACGATATTTCTAAACAGGTTGCAGAAGCCATATCAAATGGTAAAATAGTTGGTTGGTATCAGGGCAAGAGCGAATCTGGCAATAGAGCATTGGGCAATCGAAGTATATTGGCAGATCCTAGAAACCCAGAGATCAAAAATATTATCAACAGAACTATTAAAAAACGTGAAGACTTTAGACCCTTTGCGCCTAGTGTGCTTGAAGAACACTATCAAGAATTCTTTGATACCAATCAACCTAGTCCCTTTATGTCTCGCATTGTGCCAGTCAAGTCAAACAAGATTCCGGGAGTGACTCATGTGGATGGTACAGCAAGAATACAAACAGTAACTCGCGAGTTCAATCAAAGATTCTATGATGTGATAAATGAATTTTATAAAATTACCGGAATACCAATGTTGTTAAACACCAGTTTCAATTGTCAAGAACCAGTTGTTGAAACTCCCCAACAGGCGCTGCATACATTTTTAAATACTGAATTAGATATACTGGTGATTAACGATTACGTTGTTAGGAAATAAAGATGATTGATCTAAAAAATAATACCTTAGATTTAAATTTTTTTAAACGTGTCATACGAGAAATAAAAAACAATCCAGAACAATCTGCAGATTTAATTGACTCGTTCAGTGAAAATCAATTTAGATCAAAAATTAAAATATTTGAATCGTTTGACGAGTTGGGTGTAAAATTTGAAGAGTGCAAAGCGGCTGTTTTTGGTTGCTGGTATGGCAGTATTATTTTATCAGAATTGTTAACTAGAGACATAAAAAAAATAACAGCCATAGACCTTGATGATGCTGTAATAGCAACAGCTAGAAATAGTCTATTTCCAAATTGCAGAAATATAGATTTTATCACAGCCGATGTGGCAACAACTAAACTGGCTAGGTATGCCGATTGTGATATTTTTATAAACACATCTTGTGAACACATGCCGCCACCCAAAGAATGGATGCTTTGGAGAGGCGTTAAGAAAGGTTCATGGTTTGCATTCCAATCAAATAACATGGAAGGGATCGAAGGCCATATTAATTGTGTGCATTCAATACAAGAATTTGTAAAGCAACTCCCCCCTCACTTTGAAGTATTAAACAAAGGTGAAAATATTGATACTAGAGGAACTAGATACACGCTAGTTGGCAGGGTTGGAAAAATTAAACTTGCCGACAACTTGGAAGAAATACCATCAAGTGTTGACATCTAACGGCAAATCCTATATACTGTAATTGTGGTCGTGAGTGGAATAGGCAGACCTCCCGCCAAGCCCATAGCTTGGTAAGGGGACGGGACAAAGTCGTAGACAGAGTCTTTGTAGGTTCGAAACCTACCGACCATACCAGTTTTAAGCACCTGCAAGCAAGGTGGCTTATAAGTATTAAAACATAACTATAAGGAAACAATTATGTCAACAACAGTAGAACAACTAAAATCAGACTTCGAAGCATTCTTAGCTGAGGACGCAAAGTTCACAGCCGGTAACGGTGCAGCAGGTACTCGTGCTCGTAAAGCACTGCAAGAAGTTGCCAAGGGAGTGAAAGCTCGTCGCAACGAAATCACAGAAGAAAAGAACTCTCGCAAAGAAGCCAAGGCCTAATTATGGACGACAAGGACAGTATCACATTTGATGATATTGAAATTGATTTAAGCAATCATGGTGCCGCGCAGTCGAGTACCATGATTGACACGTTAGATACGATTACAATTACTGGTTCATTAGATCAATATTCAAATATCAATACAATAACTCTACCCAGTAGCACTTTTACCTACGGCGGTGCAACTGTTGGTGGTATAACAACCATTAACAATATCAACAGTAACACGCAATGGACCACTGGAACTAGTGGATACACTATAAACAGCGGTAACTGGAATAGTCCAAGCACCGTCAACATTAGTACTGATGGTATTGATATGGCAGCAGGTACTGATATTAAAATAGATGGTAAGAGCCTAAAAGAATTTATGAAGAAGATGGAACAACGGCTGGCCATACTTGTACCGGATCCTGTAAAACTTGAAAAGTTTGAAGCACTTAAAAAAGCCTACGAACATTACAAGACCATGGAAAGTCTTTGTTTCGATGAACCTATAGAAGAGCCAGAGCAGTAAATAAACATGAATGTTAAACTTTTATCCTATAGTCAACCCGCAGACGAATTTAGAGATATGGGCATTGCAGATGCGCAGGAACTCATTGCGTATTGCGCCCGTGTCAGCAATCCCTCCAATCAGCTCAACACAGATACATCAGACAAACTTATCAGATACTTGGTCAAGCACCAGCACTGGAGCCCACTTGAAATGGTGTCAGCCTGTATCGAAATCACAACCACTAGAGATATCGCTAGACAAATCTTGCGACACAGAAGTTTCAGTTTCCAAGAATTCAGTCAGCGATATGCTGACCCTACTAAAGACCTGTCGTTTGTATGTAGAGAAGCACGGCTCCAAGACGACAAAAATAGACAGAACAGCGTCCCAATCGATGATCAACTGTTACAAAATGATTGGTACCGTGCTCAACAGCGAGTCATCTATGCTGCCAAGCGAGAATACGAATGGGCCATTGCTAACGGTATAGCCAAGGAACAGGCTCGTGCTGTACTACCGGAAGGGCTTATCGAAAGTCGCCTGTATATGAATGGCACACTGCGTTCGTGGGTACACTTCATTGAACTACGAAGTGCCAATGGTACACAAAAAGAGCACCAGGAAGTTGCTAAGGCCTGTGCAAAAGTAATTGCAGAAATCTTTCCGCTGGCAGAAAGTCTTGTGTAATGAAAGAAAAGATTGATCAGTTTTGCAAAAACTACGAAGTACAAATCGTAGATGATCAAAAACGTAGGGCCAGATATCACCCTCCTAGGTATTTTACAGATCCTCTTCGAGCAGATATTGTAAGCAAGGATTTTGTAGAATATGAAACAGAGAAAGTCTTCACCGTTCAAATACCAGAAAGCCGCTTTCGTGCTCTAATAGAAATGGAACAGAGATTTTTCGGCAATCATACTCACGGGTATAGTGATGCTGACATGTTTTCCATGTTGATGGAAAAGGAACGTGAAGAAAGTTGGTATCGGCAGTCAAATCAAGCTGTACAAAAAGCATACGAACAATATAGTATTATGCTTAATCTAGCAGGATATCAAAGGAAACTATGAACGAAATACAGATATTATCAGGATGTTTGGCGTTTTTAGTATTATGTGGAGCAGTTTATCGACATATCGGATTTGGTAAGATGAAGGAATGCTACGGCATGTGGTTTACGAAAGCGTATTGGACTGATTATAATACAGTAGAATTTGCCAGTTGGACCGCAAAAGCCTGCATTATTATTCCCGGCTTAATCTTTGGAATTAGTATTTGGTGGTTATATTTCTTTACCTTGGCAACAAGTCTAACACTTATTTGGGCTAGTGAAAAGAAACTGTTGCCTACTCTTGTGGGATTCAATACTATTTGGGTTTGGATCAGCTGCATGGTTTTGGCTCAACATCTTATAAAATAAAACGATTCAAAAAAGAATCATCTTGACATGTTATCTAAAAGATAGTATAATTAAGTTGTTCAACAGAGAAAACACACTATTATGGCACATCACATAAACTACTGGTCATGCACACCTTTTGCAGACTGGCTCCGAGGCACCAAGAAATTGAGTGCGGGTACCTCAGAAGAATGGGACGACTGGACCACTGCGGCTCAGATGAAGCACAATTTTCGTTACTGGCTAGCTGAAGAGGCCTTAGGCTATATCCAGGATTTTGTCACATGGCCTGTTAGAAAGATCTACGATGTTAAGTATTACATCAATAACCGTTGGGTTACTCGTACTCACAGTCTTACCGCCCATGCTCGTGATATTAAGCCTGGTGCTTGGTGCGATGTTGGCAATCGGTTCCTGCCATGCCTATTTAATGAGTTGGTTGATTTCGTCGAAGTTGAATCCGCTTGGTCGCACATCGCCTGGGGAGATAAAGAAGCTCGTGCTAAGTATGATCCTCCCTTTTGGGCTTCTGGTTGGTTCCGCTGGCGTACTTGGCGTTGTGCTCAAGCAGGTATCGATCATCTTGACTGGGCAATGACACTGACCAATACTGACTGGTGCGAGCCAGACCACCCAGAGTATGGCAAGCCCACCGGACAGGCAGAACGTGCAAAGGAACTCAAAGAACTTTATGTATGGTGGACTGTGACCTATCGTAATCGTCCTGACCCGTATGATGCAAGCGGTTGGACTGAGTACTGCGAAGCAAGTCGTATTGCCAATGGTGGTAAGTTAAGTTTCAGCGGTGACAAGAGTCCCGAACTCAAAGAGATGAGCAACAAGTCTCATGACTTGCTACGAGAAATTGAAGCGGCCTACGAAAAAGAAGACGAGATCATGATGATCCGACTAATCAAAGCTCGTGACAGTCTATGGACTTGAACTCAAACTATTGTGATTGCGAAAATAAAAAATTGTACTCGCAAGAGTATGACGCTTACTATTGCAAGTCTTGCGATAAATGGCTAGAGGATAAATGTGATGACCCTACCTGTGACTACTGTACCATACGTCCACAAACGCCCGTCTAGTGCCTTTAGACATTGGGTCAACGAACTCTGGATGGAGAATCGAGAGGAGCGGTTGCTCTATGGCGAGGAGCCTGCTACAATAGCACAGTATTGGGAACGGTATAAATTTTGGCTCAAACGAGAATATAAACATCAACGAGATAAAGCATGAAAGCACAAACACCAGCTGAAGGAATTTTAAAAACCAACGACTGGGGCGACAGTCGTGCCTACCATGTGGTCTGCGAGTGTGGCAGTCCAGACTGTTCACACAACCTATGGATTGAAGCAGACGACTCAGGTGTTGCTGTAATGGTTTATACCACTGTTAGAACCAACTTCTGGTCTAAGCGTCGGTGGACACACATTTGGACCCTGCTAACCAAAGGCTATGTAGACTTCGAAGGCAGTATTCATCTAAAAGAACAAACAGCATTAAACTACGCAGAAACTCTCAAACTGGCGATCAAAGATGTTAAAGATTTCAAAAAGCCCTGAACGACATACCTTCCAACAAGAACGTTCTGAAAAGAAGTTGGAAGATCCTGCCATCACTGAAGAACAACGAGTCAGCGCACAGGCTCACATTGACATGTGGGCCAAGTGGCGAGCAGAAGCAGATGCACGAGAACTCACTGCCGAGTGGCAGGAAAACAACATGGAGCACGATCTACGCACCTGCGAACTGATGTTAAATAAAGTTCGAAGCAGTGATGCCTATGCTCAAAACTTGTATGCCGCTATATGCAATAGACAATTCCAAAAATTGGAGGTCATTCCCGTTCTCAAAGACGAGCGATGGAGTGCCAGTTGGCGCAGTGCCGGTGGAATAATTGCCAATATGAGACAAGAAGGTGATTACATTGATTGGTACTGCTCTGGCATAGGAGAAGGCCTGGGAAATGGTGACCTAGATGGCACCAAAGGATATGTTTCAGAAAGTGAAGTCACTGACGAAATACGTGAGGATCTAAAACAATTAGGTTGGATTGTTTTGGACATGGAAGATGATGACCGCTAAGGAGGTTAGAAAGCAATCAAAATGACATATATGTTATACGAAGTATGGGCCGAAGATGAAGACGGCCACAATGAATTATTGGAAACCACTGCAAGCCAAAAGGAAGCATTTGGAATAGCCCAATCTAGTCTCATTGACGGGTATGTGGCATCCGCCGTCTACCAAGAAAACGAAGAAGGTGATTCTATCCTGGTCAAAACATTCCAAAATGATCCACTTGACAAATAGATCAAACGATGCTATAATATGTATATTGTTTAATTAATAGGAGTGCGGAATGGTAACCAAAGCAAAACATCTAGCAGAAGCTCGTGCATCTAAAGGCAAAGATTATTCTCCAAAGTGGGACGGCCACGAAACTTGGGATACCAATCAGTTCCTGCGTCAGTTCCATATTGCCATGAGCTGGTATCGATTAGAGTCCAGTGGTAAAGAACTCAAACCCAAGGTGATCAATTGGATGAGTGCTAACGGCTACACCAAAGAGCAAATGGCTGAATTTAAAAAGACCAAAGACAATCGCTGTGGAACAACTGTAGGAGCCATTGCTGCCTGTTTGTTAAAAGGCATGCCGCCAGTTCGTGAAGATTTTAATGATGGTCGTAGTTCAGCAGTTTGGTTGGGTCAATCTATTGCTAAAATTGTCAGCGAAGGTAAAGACGATACTGATGACAGCGAAGAAGTAGAAGTTAAACCTACAGGTCCTGTTGTAAGTATTCAAGATCGTGTGCGTGAAGCATCTTATAAAATGACTGAAGAAATCGAAACGGCCATTGAGGCTTTTCAAACAGATCCGGAAGCATTTGATCCCAAGGCATTCAAAGTTCTTAACTTGTTAAAAGCATATCAAGCTAAAGCGGCTCATGCTCGTATCATCAAAGACTTTTACGCTAAAGATTTAAATGAGCTTGTGGAAGCGGCTTCGACCAAAGACGAACAACTTAAAGAAGCCTACAGTCATTTGAGCAAGGTGCAACTGCGTAAAATCACAGCGTTCTATCAAGAAATTGTTAGTGCCTGCGAGATGTTGGCACAAGAAGCCAAGGTCAATCGCAAGCCCAAAGCTAAAAAAGCTGTGCCTGCTGAGAAGATTGTGGCTAAACTCAAGTACAAAAAAGCAGACGAGCCCTTAAAGCTGGTATCTATTAACCCTGCAGATATCCTGGGTGCCAAAGAACTGTGGACCTACAACACAAAGTCACGCAAATTAGGCAAATACATTGCCGAAGAATTTCAAGATCTTGGCATCAAGGGTACCACAATCATAGGATTCAGCGAAGTCAAGAGTGTGCAAAAGACTCTGCGTAAACCCATTGATCAACTTAAAGAATTTAAGGCAGCAGGTAAAGTAGTTCTACGCAGGTTCCTTGAAGACATCAATGCAGTTGATACACGCATGAATGGGCGTATCAACGAAGACATAATCCTATTAAAAATTGCCTAATGTTTAGTTTGAAGTTTGATAAATACTGGTATGAACAATACCAATATCGATCAAACTCTCACTGATTTAAGCCGTGTTCTCAAAGACCTTGTTGCGGCTGCTCATCAACCTGTTGCTCAAGAAATCACGC
>Ga0209353_10000425_pt1 | contig 25665 bp, 19 predicted proteins | sample LauGreSpBDMM15SD_2_FD_187561 | JGI IMG/M metagenome (GOLD analysis project Ga0209353, IMG submission 187561) | Freshwater lake microbial communities from Lake Michigan, USA - Sp13.BD.MM15.SD (SPAdes) (version 2) | ecosystem: Environmental > Aquatic > Freshwater > Lake | place: Lake Michigan... | reverse complement strand
TGCTTGGATCTACAAGTACACCAACACCAACTCAAACTCTAGCTAATATGCTTGGATCTACAAGTACACCAACACCAACTCAAACTCTAGCTAATATGCTTGGATCTACAAGTACACCAACACCAACTCAAACTCTAGCTAATATGCTTGGATCTACAAGTACACCAACACCAACAAATTATTTTGAAGATAATGAGATGTTTATGATCATTATAATTGTGCTTTTAATTCTATGTAGTAGTAGTAGTGTTAGTGTATTATTACTTGTTTAAAAAAGCTTTTTTAATTTTACTTTTTTAAAAAAATTTTAATTTACATACATTATAGTAGAATGAGTAATAAATATATAATTATTATTATTATTATAATATTAATTTTGATTCTTGTTAAAAGGAATGTAGTAAAAAATAGTATAAATAATATAATAGAAAATTTAAATGATTTATCTAATTCTTTACAGTTACGTAAAAATAAGCAAAGTGTACGTGAAACATATATTGGAGAAGAAAAAGTTGCTACTAATTATGATATAAGAAAAGCAACTAAATTTGCGATTGAACAAATGTGTAAAAAGAAAGGTTATATTTGGGTTCAGGGTGGTTCAGAGTTTGTATATGATTGTAAACATTCACAGCAAACATGTGAAAGAGATTCTATTTATCCAACTCCAGTTACAAAAGATGCTATACAACAATATTACGAATGGAGAGATATAAATTCACCAGAAGCTCAAGAAGCTGCTGAATTAGCTGAAGGATATGGTAGTGGTAGAATGTTAAGTAGTCAGGTTGGAGCTTCTACTGATATAACAGATCGTGATTATGTTCTTGATAGGGATATAGGAGGTTTATGTATTCTTGGAAATGAAGATATGAGGAAAATGTGTGAAAATGAAGGGTTACGTTATGATAAAAGTAATGGTAGATGTTTTACAACACCGGAGTATTGTTATCCAAAACAATTAGCTTTTTGTGATGGTGATTGTTTTCAACCACCAGGTAGTTATGTGTCAGAACAAGTATTTGGTAAAACTATTGGTAGAAGTCTAGCTAGAGCTACTGGTGAAAGTATAGAGCTTTATAATGAACTATGCAAGCTCAAGGTAAAGTAAAATCGATTATTATTTTTGTTTTATAAAAATAATTATTGTTTTATACATTTTTTTTTTATAGAATTAAACTAGATAATGGGTGAGACTAAAACAAACCCAGGATATACAATTCAAAATAGTCAAGCAGGTCAGAATGCGGCGCGACTTATTAAAGAGGCAAAAGAGGCAAAAGCAGCTGCTTCTGCTTCTGCAGGTGCAGGTGCAAAACCAGTTGTTAAAACAGTAGGTGCAGTAGCAGGTGCAGTTGGTGGTGTAGCAGGTGCAGGAGTTGGTGTAGGAGTTGATCTTATCGTTGGAGGAATGCAGATAGCAGATACTGTCCAACGAAATGATTCATCTGGGCAAAAAGCATATAAAATAACAGGTGATGTAATAGGTATAGGTGTGAATATTGCAACAGGAATCATTAGTGGTCCAGCAATGTTTGCTATAATTTTTTTTCAAGTATGTGGAGCTATTTTAGATGCAGCTTGGAATCCATTTAAAAATTATTTTAATTCTGATTTGGAAACAATAAGATTAGGTATGATTAATTCGTTAAAAGATCAGTTGAGAGTTTCTAATCTGCATTATCCGATAGAAACAAAACCTGATATTTTATCAAGTCTAGATGATAAAAATAGTGCACAATATAAAGAGTTTATTGATTTTTCTGATACGTATTTGGCAGATAGGGGTCTTATTATGAGTGAAGATGTACGAGCAGAAGAAGAATATTTTTTAGCCCTACAGACGTTAAAACGTCAAAGAAAGTTATATAGAATAGATGAAAATGGTGACTTGGTAATGCAAGACCCAAATATTTCAGCAACATCACTTGATATATTTTCAAGTGATACGAATAATAATTTATTAATTATGGCTTTAGCAGCAAGGTATCGTAGAAGTGGTCAAGCTGATACAACTGATACAACTGATACAACTGGTACAACTGATACAACTGATATAAATTATATAACAGGAGCATTTATAATATCTGTCCTTTTTTTAATATTTTTTTTCTTATCTATATTTATAGCTAGTATATGAATTTAAACTTCAAAGTAATATACGTGTTTATAGTAATTATTTCAATTTTTGTTCTCTATTATTATCAGGTTAAACGGCAACAATCTGAAAATTTTGCACCAATAGAAGTTGAAGTATTACCAAAATACCAAAATATAACACCTATTGAATTGTTTGCATTATTTGATAATGATTTAGATAAAATGACACGTGCTATGTTAGAAAGTAAAATACCAGTTAAAGTTTTGAAAACACCATTGGCTTATCCTAAGATAGCAAGTATTTTGGCAAAAAATGGATTAATTTAACCTTAGAACTATATTGTATTTTTAAAATAATTTCTAAATTTTTTTATATTATTTTATTATATAAATCACAACTTATGAGTATTTTCACTGTAAACTTGACAGAACATTTGATAAATGTTGGAGCTTTAAGTGACCTATCAAAAATTGGTAAAGGTGGAGGTAATTTAGCTGGAGGAGCTGGAGGAGCTGGTAAAATCAATCCACCCTCTGTTAGAGCTAGAGGTATAGAATACGATAACGCACGGCGACTAGAAAATCCAGTTCCGCCTAAAAAAACAGGTCCGCCTAAAAATCCAGTTCCACCTAAAAATCCAGTTCCACCTAAAGCGCCAGAACCACTCGTTGCGTCACCTAAAGTAATAGAAGATTTAAAAACTTATGAAAAAGATCTGTTTCAAAGACTTCAAAATACATTAAATGCTATGGAAAAAGCAAAAACAGCTGGCAAATTAGATGATTTGGGAGAATTAGGTAAAGTAGCTAAACAAATTGACGAAGGTGGTTCTGCTATACCAAAGATGGCTGATGGTAGTTCTATGGTAAAGGGAAAAGTCGAAGCTGATGAAATTGTTTCAAACTTGAAAAAATTGGAAGTAGATCCTCCTAAGGATATAGATGATGCTGTAGTTAAAATAAAAAAAACATCAGAAGATAGATTAAAAGAACTTGCCCAAGAAATAGAAAAAAATCCTACTATAAAAAAAACTGTAGAGTGGGTTAATAATCACAAATTGTTAGTTGGTGGTGTAGTACTTGGAGCTACAATTGCTGGAGGTATGGCTATAGCTGCTGCCGTAAAAGAAAAAGAAAAACAAGATGCCCAATACAATATTATTTCAATAGATGATATATCTACATCATCTTTACCACTTGCGAAAATTACCTTTACACCTAGTGTAAAATTATCAAATCGAGATTCTTTAATGTTTAGTGGTACAAATTGCAATCCTCCTTTACCTCCTCAATGTGAAATTTATCAGATTGATTCTGATTTTCAAGTTCAAGTTATTATACGAGAAAAACTTACAAGTAATGGTACATCTGGAACTATGAAAATACAAACATCATTCGGTAATCAATTTAGTCTTTTATTAACAGGTTCTGTAAATGAAGTTGCTAGTATAGGTGGTGAGACAGCAGGAGCTATTGCAGAAGGTGCAGGTATTGTAACAAAAGAAGTAGCAGGTTCATTCTGGGAAGGATTAGGATTACCGGATTTAACATCGTATTGGTGGATAATACTTATTATTACCCTAGTTATTTTATCTAGTTCTTCTTCACTAGCTTTTGCTTTTACACAAAGATAAAAATGTGATTAGATTATATAGTATATCTACACATAACAGTAAAATAATGAATACCAGTGGAAACACTTTGGAATTTAACAAAACCTTTAGTGTCAGATTTTACAGCTGCTCCTATTACATTAAATAATGGTATTACATTATCATCATCAGTATATCCTGAACAACTTAGTATTAAATCTCTACGGTTTGTGAAATTAGTAATACGTTCTGGTATAGAAAATTCTATTGAACAATTTTCACTTGGTAAAGAAGGAGTTGCCCAAAAACTAAATGAAAGGATAGCTTGATCTGATATTATAATTAATTTACTATTTTCGTAACCAGCAAATGTACAATTTACATTATTACTAAATGTTATAAGTGGTGATAAGACAGATCCTTCAGAATATACCTTTCCTGTAACATGTAGATCACCTCCAATGTGTGTATCTTTTAAAACACTTGCGCCACCAGCAATAGTTAAAGCACCACCATTTGAAATGTTGGTTGCATTTGTTGTAGAAGAAATTCCCATACCGCCAGATAATACGAATGATCCTGATGTACTATTATTTGCAACTGTTGTGGAATATACATTCACATTCCCCAAGTTGTTAATCAAGAGTGCAGGAATATCTCCGTTCATCATAGTGATAGAGCCACCTGTACCACTTGAAAGAAGTGTATGACCTCCACTACCAATTGTATTATCACCATACATTATTAATTTAGGGTCAGTTGTATCTATATTATTTGTACTTGAAGGGCTTAATCCTATATATCCAGATGTTGAATCTAGTGAAATTAAACTGTTTGAAAGTAAAGTAAGGGGGCTTGATATATTACTTGTTGTATTAATACCGATATAACCACTTGGTGTTATAGTTAATGATTTATTAGAATTCTCTGGTGTTTGATTGGCTGTAGAATATGTAAATGACAACGTATCATCTTTGGATAAAATGCCAAATCTATTGTTGATACCAGTAGTTGTAAAATCAACGTACGAATTAGCTCCAGCTGTATTTTCTAAAACAATTGTACTATCAGTTTGTTTAATATGCAAAGATCCGCGCGGGATCCAATCTGATTGACCAATTGAAATTCGTTCACCTACATATAAAGATTTTTCAACAGCACCTCCTCCTAATGTAGTAAAAGTACCACCATTAGAACAGTTAATAGCGTCTGATGTATTTGAGATGCTTATACCACCAAAACTAACTAAAGCTCCTGTAGATGCATTTGTACATGGTGTTGTATCGTACAATGTAATGATTTTAGCATCAAGCCCAATATAATCATAACTTGTAATGTCTTTAGTACTAGGATTAAGTGTATTTGAAACCAATTTAAAGTTACGATTAGAATAATCATAATAAAATGAAACGTATTGGGCATTATAGAAATATAAAATATCACCAATACTAGGGTTTTGATTTGTCCATGGAGCATCAATTTCCGCAACTCTTTGTGAACCATTATATGAAAGTATTTTTCTTACTTGGCCAACGTTAGGTCCTGATGCAATTTTTATCCACCATCCAATATAATAATCATCAGTTGAATTGGCTAAATTGCTAAATTTAACTTGCATAGAATCGCTTGTGGATTGATTAGGTAACGAGTCGAAAAAGATGTATGAATCATTTGCTAATTCTCCCAAGCCTGAATCATTTGAGGATTGGTATCTTTCAAAAGCCAATCCTATATTTCTAGATGACCCTGTATTTTCAGTGTTTTTACCAAATATTGGAAAATGATCTGCAATTTTAAAATCGGGACCATTTGAATAAACACTACCAAAATTATAAGCCAAATTCGTTGACACACTAGTATCAAATGATAATGTCCAATCGATTTGGTATCCGCTACTTGACCCATCTGGATCTAGCAAGCTTCCTTCATTTATAATACTAAATCGATTCCCGGTTTTATGCATTACAAAAACGTGGAGTGTTGTATCAGGATCAGTTGTGGAAAACAAATGAAAATTATCAAAATTGTCTTTGTAAATATAGATAGTAAAATTAGGATCACTTCCATAGCTATTATAATTTGCATTACATGTAGTTCCACTAATGTCAATTTTTATTTTCAAACCATATGTTTTTGTATGAAAATCAATTTGAGACGAAGCAGTGGTTATGTCATTTATGATACCAAAATAATTCCAAAGAGAATTACCAGTGGTATTTGTGATAATATCAAAAGACCCTCCTGCTAAAAATTCTATTTTATCTTGAACAGATAAAGATCCACTTATACCTACTCCGCCACTTACTACAAAAGCTCCTGTGCTTATATTTGTACTAGGTGTTGTAGAAGAACATATAACATTACCTCCAATGAAAACGTCACGTTGAATAGATGCACCACCGTTCAAGGTTAATCCTCCTCCATTTGTGATACTTGTGGCATTTGTTGAATTATCTATAGATAACCCACCAGTAATAACAAATGATGCGGTGGAACTATTTACACTACTTGAACTATTATGAAAGACGATAGATCCAGTTTGTTGATTGATATTAAACGTATTTTCTACAAAGGTGTCATCTGTATATCGAGACACTGAAAAATCGCCATTGTTTATATCAATTGAAAAACACTTTTTATCATCTAATTTGTAAAAGTTTAGTAAAGAATTGTCTGTGTTGTAATAATTTGTAATACCATAATAAAAAGTATCACCGCCTATATAAAAATCTTTACCGATACTTGCACCACCCGCGGTTAAAAAGCTTCCACCGTTGGTTATACTTGTAGCATTTGTTTCAGATTGTATAGTTACACCACCGTATGATACCATAGAGCCACTGCTGAAATTGATAGCGTCATCTACTGCAGTTAGGGTTAAATAAGCGTACGTACTGGAACTACTTCCACTACCGTTAATGGAACCTCCTACGTATAAATCTCCTTGTATAGATGTTCCTCCTCCAACGGTTAGTGCGCCACCATTACCGACACCACTACCGTTTTCATTACAAGTAATAGATAATCCACCTTTGATGACAACGGCTCCAGAATTGTCACTTGTACTTGGTTGTGTATTATGAACTGTAAGATTACCTCCGATGTGAACTGATTTTTGTATACCAGCACCTCCTATAATTTCCAAGGAACCGTTTGATACGTTAGTTGAATTTGTAGTATTAGTAAATGTAACTAAACCACTTGTTTGTAAAGTTCCTTCGACATCTAAAGTGGATGATGGTGTACTTGTTGCTATACCGATATTACCGTTATGCAATATAGTCATTCTACTTTGATTTGCGGTAGATAATTGAATAACAGATGTGTTATCATTTTTGTTATGACTAATTACCAAGGCATCGCCGTAAATATTATTAGAGTAATCATCGAATGATCTAGACATTCCTATAGATGATTTAGGATCATTTGCATAACCAAATTTAATTTGAGGTTTATCAGTTGTATTTGTACTTGCAGAATCTGCACTTAATAATAAACTACAGCTACTAATACTAGTAATTTCTAGATTTGCACTTGGATTATCAGTTCCGACACCTAAATGTTCATTTATATTATCGTAGAATAAGGTGCTTGTATTTAATAGTTCATCTGAATCATTACCAAATAAGATATTACCCTTGCTGAAAAATGTTTTACCAGTACCTCCGTATGTAACTTGTACAGTAGATGCTTGCCATGTACCAGTATTAAGAGTACCTAATTTAGTTACATGAGATTGATCACTTGTAGTTTGGATAATTTGGCCACTGCCACCTGTTAGACCAGTACCGAGTGTGGTATCTTTAATACGCAATATATCATTGTCGATTTCAATACTATAATCATCTACATTTACATAAATATCATTAAAATTTTTTGTCAAACCAGCACCTGCTACAATAGCACCTAAACCACTGAATTGAGCAAAATATATACCATGTGTTCCGATCACATCATTATCTTGTTCTGAATTACAAATCCATCCAGTTGAAGCTTGTACACTACCGTATCTAATAAAAGTAAAGATACCAGCAGCGTGATCACCTAATGGTAAATCTAGAGATCTTTGTGGTGGTCCAGTACTATAAATTATATAAATACCATTTTCAATTGGATTAGTTTGATTTTTGATCAAGATTCTATTATATTCTCTTAATGTATAACCATCAATTACAGATCCTGGATTAAAATCTATAGCCAAATTACTATTTGTAACGGTTGCAATATCAACAGATTGTTTTACATAAAGTCCTCTAAGACTGGCTAAATCAACGTATGCTTTCGTAGCAGCATCTTGTAAATTAATTGGGTCTTTTACATTTATAATAAATTGATCGTGCATATGAAGACTACTGTGTAAATGTGATTGACCTGATACACGCAACATTTTTTGAATGCTTGTTCCTCCTGATACTACTAATGAAGCAGTTGATGTATCGCTTGTATCTGTAGTATCTGTGATGTGTATTTTCATATCACTTGTTATTTTATTTGTAGTTTCATCAGCTACAAATTTGTCTTCATTTAATTGTAAAAGAATACCAGTATTATTGATAGCTATTTTACCATTTAGTGTAGTAATATTGTTATTTGAATCTATGTTAAAAACTGGATTATTAGAACTATCTTGGACAAGTAAAGCATTTTCCGAATCAATAGTTGTGACTATTTTTCCAGTAGATTGGATATCTTTTGCAATCCCGATTCCTCCATGTAAAACTAAACTAGCGGTTGAAGAATTTACTGTTTGTGTAGAATTTGTCAAAGTAGTAAAACCATCAGCATCAACTGTGAATAACTCTGTGGTATTATTACTAATAGATACAAGAGGTTTATCACCAGAATTTCCATAATCATTATAACTTGGTATGTTTAATGACAATACTCTACTATTATTATCTCCTCTACCAATCATGTATCCAGGTGTTGTATCAAACTCTGTTTGTAATGCTAATAAACTTCTAGCACTATTATTGGATACTGAACGAATTTCTAAAGTAGGGTTTAGAACTGTTCCATCTCCTGCAAAAATGTTTACGTGACCAGTATTATTACTGTCTACTTTTAACACATTTGTAATGCTATTGACGACTAATAAACTATTTGCGTTATCTGATTCAACTCGTAAACTATTTTTTGTATAAAAACCTCCTTCAGCTCCGATACCTCCCATTGTATAAATGGATCCTGTTGAAATACCTGTATCAATATTATTTGTGCTATCTATAACAATGTCTCCATTAATTAAATGAAAATTATCGGATGCTGACATGACTAAATTACCGAGGGATGAAATGAGATATTCTGTAGTGCCTAAATTTACACGTTTATTTTCTGGTATATTTATGTGTTTTGTTGGTGTTAAATAAATATCATCAGATGCTGAAATATGCAAATCATTTGTACTATTTGCATAAATTTTTTGAAGACCACTATTTCCAAATTTTATACCATTATCAGTGGGGATATTGACATTAGCCAAAGCTGTTGGTGTTAAATTAATATCATTTCCTGCTTGTATAGTTAAATCATTGTTTAGGTTAGCAGAAATTTTTTGATTATAGTTGGAAAAAGACAATCCTAAACTATCTGGTATCAAGACTCTTTTACTTGACCCAGGAGTTAGGATAATATCTTCACTTCCTGTTATATTCATATTGTTTGAACTATCAGTGTAAATTTTATCATTTGGTGTAGCAAATGTTATAGGTATTTGATTTGGTACATCTATTCTTTTTCCAGCATCTAAATCTATTTTAATATGACCTGAACCTCCTATAACAATGTCTTTTGTTACACTATCAGCATTGATAAATTGTGTAGATTCTCCAAATACAAGATTTTTATTATATGGAATTGCTACATTATTAGTTGGGTAAAGGGATATATCATTACCAGATGAAATGTGTAGTGAGTTTGTTGTTGTATTTGTAAAAATGCTATTACTAGAGCTACTACCAGTTAAATATAATTTGCCACTATTCCAGATATCTTTTTGTACACCTATACCTCCAGAAAAAACAAAAGATCCAGTTGTACTACTTGTGGAATTTGTTGTTGAACTACTAGACATGTCTATTGAAAATACATTTCTTGAATCCATTCTTTTAAGGGTGTTATTCCACATTATTACGCCATTTTGTAAAGGATTATCTTCTCTCGTAGGAACTGCTTCTAAGTTACTAATAACACCGATACGTAAAGTTTTGTCAGATTCATTAAAAACAACTCTGTAATTTTCAAGAGAACCTCTTTCAATTTCAAACCCCGATTGATTTAAGGTAACCCCAGATCCAGTTTCTAAACGATTAACTAAAAAGATATTGTCTTCAAATTCTATTATATTAGTATCTAATATCGTAGTGTTACCTTCAACGTACAAGTTTCCTTGTACAGTAGCATCTCCAGTTAATTGTAAATTAGCAAACGTAGGTGAATCTTGTATAGTAACACCTTGATTTAAATAATTTGTATGTGATGCTACTAACCCGTAAATGTTTTGATAAATAATTTTATTATTAAGAATAGGTTTAGGCATTCTTTATTATAATAGAAAATTAAATAAAATATTAATTAAGTACGAAAAATTAATATTTTAGATAAAGCTTAATTTAATTTTTTTAATAATTGTTCCAAGTCGATTTTCCAAAGTTCTTCTGGAGTTTTACTTTGTATAAATAGCAAACTTGATCGTTTTGATTCGCAATTTTTGTTTAATTCTTGTATTTTTTCAAGTGTTAATGAATAGATTGGTAATTTTAACAAGTAGTCGTAACTAGATTCATCTTTGATATACTTTTCATTTTCTAATGATTGGATGATGACATCTTTTGATTTTTTATTAATTTGAAGAATGCCATCAATGTATTCTTTAATAAATCTAGCTTTTGATTCTAATAATAATAATTCTTGTTGTAATTTTTTTGTAATATAAATTTTACGTTTTTCGTAGTATTCAATTCTAATGTCATAAAAACAAGACAAGATATCAGTGGGTGAATTGTATTTTGTTAGGATAAGATGTTCATTAAACAAGTACATGTTATTTGTACTAAATGATTTTGTTAATTTTAACTCTTTTTCAATTGTTCTAGAATCGATGAGATGATCTAGATCACTTTCGTTTTTAAATTCGACTATAAAAATAATATTATCATTTTCATCTTTTGTTTTATTTTGTACATCTTTTAATTCAAACTTTTTCTTTTTATTTTTTGTATCTTTTGTATCTTTTTTATAAGCAGTACCTTTTTCAATAAATGATTCTAGGAATTCTTTGTAATTTGTAACTCCTACACCTACTGGAATTTCAGTGATTTTTAGTTGTTTATCAGATAAACGCTCCCATTTACCACGTGTGATATAGTTTCCGGGAATTTCGCATTCTTCTACGATTCCTCCAAATCCTTTAAAATATGGTTTCATAGGAGGTATGATAAAATTTTCATCATCTATCATTTTTATAAGATTTAGAACTATTTCTTTGGGGTTGTAGCTAGGTATATAAGTTGAATAACCAGTTCCAATACCTTCGCAACCATTAATTAATACAGTTGGGATGATAGGTAAATACCATTCTGGTTCGATTTGCATACCATCATCGTTAATAAAATCTAATAGTGGAGTATCGTCAGAATTGAACAAGATGGGTGTGATATCTGAAAGTCTAGTGTAAATATATCTAGGGCTAGCTGCATCTTTTCCGACTTGGTATCTAGATCCGAAATTTCCATCACCATAAAGTAAATTGATATTATTACTTCCTACAAAGTCTTGAGCCATATTAATGATGGCTCCTTGTAAAGATGCTTCTCCGTGGTGATAAGAAGTTTCAGCTGATACATAACCAGATAATTGTGCAACTTTAATAAGATCAGTTTTATTCTTTTTCAACATGTAAAATAAAATTTTTCTTTGACTAGGTTTGAGACCATCGCACAAGCTTGGAATAGATCGTAAATTGTCATATATAGAAAAATGAATAAGTTCTTTGTTAATAAGATCTTGATAACTGACACGATTTTCTTTTGCATCAATGTAAATAGATTTATCATAGTTTAATAGCCATGTTTTTCGTTTATCTGTACATTTAATAACAACATTTTCATTTGTTGTCAATTCGTCTGTGGTTATATTATTTTTAATATTTTTATCTTTTTGAAATGCTAAAAGAATGGATTCATCGCAAACTTTGTTTTTGTAGTAATAATCTACTTTAAGTGTTTGTAAACGTCCAAAAGTATCTTTAGCGTCTTCTTTTTTAGAAGTACCGAGACCCTTGAAATATCTGATTTGATAACTACTCAAATTAGGTTGACTACCGTTTAAGCCTCCAGATTCTTTCCATTTAAGATAATCTTGTTCTGTAAAAAATTCTATTACCTTTTTACTACGAATTGCTTTAACTATTGGTGTTCGTAATGTTTGGATGTAATCTAATTTTAATAGACTTGGCCACCAACAGTGAAAAAGATTAACTATAAGACTTTTGATATGTGAACCGTCAACGTCACTGTCGGTGAGTAACATTATTTTGCCATATCTTAGTTCTGACGTATCTTTATATATACGATCTTGTTTTAATCCTAAAATTTGTTTAAGATTATTGATTTCTTCATTGCCGAGTAGTTGTGAAATAGTTGCATCTCGGATATTTAGTACTTTTCCGCGTAAGGGATAACATCCGTAACGTTCTGGACCAACTACGGATCTTCCCCACATTGCAAATGTTTTTGCGCTGTCACCTTCTGTTAAAATAAGGATACAACTATTTGATTTAGCTGTTCCTGCCCAAAGTGCATCTTCAAGTTTTGGTATAAAAACCTTGTTTGCCTTTTTTCCGTCTGTTATCTTACTTAATGAAGCAGATTCTTTTAATTTACAAAATTCTACAATTTCTTCTGTGATGGAGCTTTTATAAATTTTATTTATAAATTGATCACTTACAGTTACATTACAACCAAAGTCTTTTGATTGTGTAGTTAATTGTTCTTTTGTTTGACTATTAAAACTTGGATTAGCAACAGTTGCTCTTAAAAATAAGAATAATTTGTCTTTGATAAAGTTTGCTTTAAGTTCTTTGAGTTTTTTCTTTTCTTCTAATATTTTTTTTAGTTTATTGATTATTTGATAAAGAATATAATCTACATGTTTTCCTCCATTGTTAGTCGAGTTACCATTTACAAAAGAAACTTGTTCGTATGTATGGTAAGGAACAATTGCATATTCCCATGTATATTCTACAAATTCTCCACTTTTTGTTTTTACCTTTTCAATATGAGATTCACTAATAATTTTTTCATCTTCAAAAAAGTATTTTGTATAATCAGTTAATCCTTTACCACGTAACTTTTCTCCATTCAAGTATATTTGAACATTTTCATTTGTACATGCAATGCAGTCAATTACGCGTTTTCTCATTAGTAAAACTGTATCTGGTTCCAAGCTATTCATTTCAAATCTAGAGTAATCAGGTATAAACGTAATTTTTGTATAACTTTTACTAGAATTTGAAGTGATTTTTGGTTGTGTACGTTCTGTCATATTATTACTAAATTCTTGTATGAATTTCTTTTTAGAATTGCTATCAACTGTTTCTATAATAAAAAGTTTTGAATATACATTTGAAGCTTTGCTTCCTATGCCGTTTGTTCCAGCACCTGTTCTAGTTGATGAATCATCGTAATTGCTTCCTGAAAGAAAATTTCCAAAAATAAGTTCTGGTATGTACATATTATGTTCTTTATGCATTTCAACTGGGATACCATTTCCATTATTTTGTACACTTATTTCGCCTGTTGTTATATCGTAATCGACTTTAATAGTTGTTACAGACTTGTCACGTGCAGAATGATCGGTTGCATTAGTAAGAATTTCATCAAATATTTTCATAAATCCTGGACTATATTCGATCATTTTTTTTTCCATTTTAATATTTTTAGGATCTGAATCGTTTGCAACCCATAATTCTTCTAATTGTTTTTTTACACTGCCTATATACATTCCAGGACGTTGCAAAATATGCTCACGTTGAGTCAACTTTTTATAAGTTTCTTCAAGTGTTTTTGATTTAGCCATTTAATATATTGATTTTCTTTTAAATTTCAATTATTTATTATTTTTAAATAATTACTTTTAGAAAAAGTAATGGCAAATGACACATCTTAATCAAAAAATTATTTTATATACTTTTTATATATGAGTTACACAAGCAGTTTACCTAAAATACAACCAGCTCCTTTAACTCTGAAAACTCTACCTAAATATATTAGTTTTATTAAAAAACACGGTGAAACACCTGGTCAATACATTGAACGAATGAATAAACAACAAACATCTTCACTTATCGATGCTGATGTTAAAAGTTTTCTAAGTAAAGAAAAGGCATTAGGTTCTCGACGTAAATCTCAAATATTAAAATCTAATAAAATAAACAATGAACAAGATATGAAAGAAGTAACCTATTTTAATACCGATTTACAAAAATACGTAACAACAAAAATACCTGCAAATATAAGTATTATTCCAAAAAAAGAACGAGTACCATTATCATTTGATTTAAATATACCAGAATTAGATTACAGTGATCTTTATGATGTTACACCTACTAGTGGTGGTGCCAAAAAGCGCATTTCCAAAAAACGTAGTGGTACTATCAAAAAACGCATTTCCAAAAAACGTAATGATACTATCAAAAAGCGCATTTCCAAAAAACGTAGTGGTACTATCAAAAAACGCATTTCCAAAAAACGTAGTGGTACTATCAAAAAGCGCATTTCCAAAAAACGTAGTGGTACTATCAAAAAGCGCATTTCCAAAAAACGTAGTGGTACTGTCAAAAAACGTAGTGGTACTGTCAAAAAACGTAGTGGTACTGTCAAAAAACGTAGTGGTACTGTCAAAAAACGTAGTTAAAATTAAAATACTTTTACATAATCTTTACATAATGTATACATTATATTATAATATCAAAAGTAAATTGAATAAAAATTAAAGTATACGTACAGTTAAAAATGTTGTATTCGTTATTTGTATTGACATTTGGAATTTATTTAGGTCAAGAATATAGAATACCAAATATACGTTTAGTTGGTATGCATTTATTAAGATACCTTCAAAGGTTGCAAAATGAACAGGAAAAACAGGAAGAGCAAAAACAAAAAACTACTTCTATTTTTGACATGTTTAAATAAATAAATGTAAAGTTACTATTTAAAAAAGAAGTTTATATATTTTTAATGAATAGTGTCGCTAAAAATACAACTGTACTTTTATCGAAGTCTTCGGTAAAGGTATATATTGTTGATTTTTTTAATATTTTTTCAGATTTTAGAGAAATAAAGTATAAACGTCAGAATATTGATTTTCACAGTATAAAACACGATACGAAAAATCAGGATACGTATGATTTTTTCAAGTTGTTTTTTACTAAATATATAACGTATACTGGTATAAATCCTGATAGTAAGTTTTACTTTATAATGAAGAGATTAAATGATTATGATGTGGTATTAGATAATATTATAAAAACGCATAATAGGTTTGATATGAAATTTGTTATTATACCAGACAAGTTTAAAAATAAGATTTTGGATAAAAACAAGGATGATTTTTTATGTCAGTATTTTTTTTACATGTTTCAAAAAACAAATCAGTGTATGTTAATTTCTAATGATAAATACAGGGATTCTGAAACTTATATTAGATTATTTAATTTTGATTTGTGGATAAAAGTTGTTAGTTATAATAAGGTGACTAATGCTTTAGATAAAACAGTTTTAAAAATAAATCCGTGTGATTTTATTGGAACAGAGCCAAAGAATTCTTACAAAAGATGTGCAATTCCTAAAAAAAATTTAAATAGAATTCTTGATTAAACCTTTAATTTTGAAGGGCTTTGACCCTACTTTCCCCCTTTTGATGTTACTTTTTTTAAAAGTAACTAAAGTAACTAACTAAACTTTTCCAAATATCATTTCGTTTACTCTTGTATTAATTTTAAAGATTCTATTAACGATAATACTTCTTAACACAGTTACGAATAAAACTTTATAAAAATCGTAATAGTAAATTAAAGAAATGTAGTAACTAGTAGTTAACGTCAATATAATATCTAAATCAATACCGACAATTTGAATTCTGTATATTTCTTCTAAGCGTTTAATTAACATTAATACGAGTTTTTATCTTATATGTAATATCTTTTTAAAAAAGATTTATCAAAAGAAAAGTAACTAATGGTTTTTTGGTTAATCCTTTTAAAAGTAACTATTTAAAAGTAATAATTTTTATTTGATTAAATGGAAAAAAAAGAAGTAAACAAGGAATTAATTTTAAGAGATTATAAAAAGATATTATTTGAAGTTAATAATTATGTATCAATATCGATAGATAGTACGGATATTAAAATTGTGCAAAAAAATAGAGGTGATGCTATAAATTTGTTACAAAAATTTGTAGATTGTTTAGATGTAACTGATTATTTATTGATTGATAGTAAACCTAGAATTCCGGAAAGTATTTATTGTGAGAGTTATTTTACGTTAGGGACATTGTATAAATCATTTGTGGAAACTGAAATTGAAACTGCAAAAGAATTGTTAAAGAAGAATGAATTGAATAGAAGTGACAAAGTGATTTTGTTGTCGAGTAAAAATGAAGAGTTATTTAGAAAAGCTATTGGGTGTTTTAATATGATACTTAGGGTTCGTTTTGAAGATAATTTTGCATTGGCTCAGATTGTGAGTATTTATACGCAGTTGTGTTGGTTTTCCCAGACAGATTTAAATCGTGGTTTGCAATTTAGTCAAGAGGCTTTGTTATATAGTCCTGATAATGAAACGATTCATTATAATTTGGCTTTTATTTATCAACGATTAAACAGATTGGAATTGGCAATTATTCATTATAAAATTAGTTTAGCACTAAGTAAAAACAAGTATAGGGAGTTTGATAATAAAGACACTAAACGCAAAAACGCGTCAGAAGACGGTGAAGAATCCAAGCGTTTAATTTTGAATAATTACAATGGTATTTCGTGTATTTACAGATCTATTAAACAATGGCCGGAATCATTATATTATTTACTAAAGGCGCAAGAAATAGATGGATGTGATCCGGATATTCAAAATCAATTAGGTGTAGTTTACACGGAAATGAGACGTACGGATTTGGCTGAAGTTGCGTATACAAATGCAATTAAAAATTACAAGCGTTCATTTATATCTTCGGACCCTACATTTTTTTTAGCGGAATTATATTTAAATTTGGGTCATATGCATTCTTACAATGGTGATAATGGCAAGTCTATAGAAAATTATAATAAATCTTTGCAGGTTTGTCCTAATTTTGCTTTACCATTTCAAAATAAGATAATGAATTTAAGTTATTTGTTTGATCAATTGGAAGACAAGAGTTATATATATAATCAACATAAACTTGTAAATCGTTTGTACAAGGTAGATAAGAATTTAAATTTCAAATTTGATAAAAGTTTTTTTGACACGGAAAAGATTAATATAGGTATTATTTCTGGTGATTTTGTTGATCATCCAGTTAGTTTTTTTATAAGTACATTTTTGAAACTTTTTGATACATCTAGATTTACTATTACGTGTTATTCAGAATGTGTAATTAATACAAAGATATATAATTCTCAATTAAAATTCAAGACAATTAAGCATTATTCAGCAAGTGCTGCAAGTCAGATGATATACAATGATAATATTCATATTTTATTTGATTTGGCTGGTCATACAGCTTTTAATAGGTTAGATATTTTTGCAAATAAACCATCACCTATTCAGATAACATATATTGGTTATCCTTATTCGACTGGATTAGATAAAATGGATTATCGTATAACTGATAATATATGCGATGGTGATTTTTCAGTTTCTCAGGAATTTTACACTGAACGTTTATTAGCATTAGACAATTGTTTTTTATGTTATGATCCTGACGTTAAAGGAGAAGGCAAGGTTCATCCTCTAAAACCAAGAGAAAGAGATGGTTGGATTAACATCGGGTGTTTTAATCGTATAAATAAGATTACAGATTCTGTGATAGGTTATTTTAATGACATACTCTTGCATTTTCAAAAAACTAGATTTATATTCAAGACAAAAGCGTTGATTAATAACTCTATTAAACAAAAATTTATAAATAAATTCGATAAATTAGTTAGATCAAGGATTATTGTATTAGATTGTACACTTTCTCACGATGATCATTTGTTGACATATAATCAAGTTGATTTTGCAATTGATACATTTCCTTATTCAGGTACGACAACTACATGTGAGGCACTTTATATGGGAGTTCCTGTTTTTTCATTATACGATTCACAATATTATTTTCACGCTCAAAATGTATCATGTAGTATATTGAGAAATAGTGATTTAGATTTTTATGTTGTGGATACAAAGGAAGATTTATTTGAAAAAATAAAAGTATTAAGTGGTAGAGACAGTAATTTTTGGAAAGGATTAAAAAATGATGTTAGGGTTAAATTTTTAGGTGGTCGTGTATGTGACAAGGGACTATATATAAAGAATTTGCAAAATTTATTAACGGATTTATTTACAAGTTACTTTTTAAAAAAGTAACATCAAAAAATGAAAAGTAACTAAGGATTTTTTGGTTAACCTTTTTTTAAAAGGTTAAAAGCTAAAGTATATTTAAAAATATGAATTATTTTATTACAAGTGTGTTTGTTTTGCACAAAATTATTATTAATATAAAACAATGGGTAATTTAGATAATATAACAGAATTGACAAAGATGATTGGTGTAGATATAAACAAATATAAAATTACAAAGTATATAAATTCTGGTTCTTTTGGAGATGTATTTGAGGCGAAACATAAAGAAACTGGTAAATTGGTTGCTTTAAAGATACCTATAAAAAATGATGAAAGGGATGGTACGAAATCATTATTAGAAGAAGCCAGAGTGTATAAGGATATAGCGGATCCGGATCGTGGTGTTGTAGATATGAAAGTGGTAAGTTATAAAGACAAACGAGTTATAGCGATGGATTTATTAGGTCCAAGTTTGGAGACACTTTTAACAAAGCATAAAAAATTTAGTATGAAAACAATTACATTACTTGTTATAAAAATACTTGATGTAATGAAGCATATTCATAGTTGTGGGTATATACATAGGGATATAAAACCTGATAATTTTGCTACGGGTTTTGATGAGAGTAACAAGATATATTGTATTGATTTTGGATTATCTAAAAAATATGTAAATAAAAATGGAGATCACCTACCATTTTCGGATAAGCGTCGTTTTTGCGGAACTTGTAGGTATTCAAGTATAGCATCGCATATGAATTGGGAACAATCTAGAAAGGATGATTTAGAGTCAGTGGCATATATGTTAATTTACATGTACAAGGGTAAACTTCCTTGGCAGAAAATCAAACACAAGGAAAAGCGTGAAAAATATCGTTTAGTAGGGGAACGTAAGGCTGCTACTACACCAGAAGAGTTATGTAGTGGTATGAGTAAGGAATTTTTAATTTTTTTAAAATATATTAGAAATTTGGATTTTGATGAAAAGCCTCATTATTCTGCTTTAAAAAAGATGTTTGTGAGATTATACGAATCGATGAGATATAAAAATGATCATATGGAATGGGAAAAATGAAGATTTTTATTTGTTTATCTAAAAGCGCCACGATAAAAATTGAAATAAAAATGTAGATGTTAATAGGAACGCAGCGTACAGATGTCTAGAAGTGTAAATTTACCTATTTTGCCAGTTGAGATTATGGATATGGTAGTGTTGTGGGCGGATAATAAGAGCGTGGCGCATAGTTTACGTGATAGGATTTCTCAATATGCATTGGATCATATTGAGAAAAATATATTGATATATGGAGAACTGCAAGGTGATAAAAAACGTGTTCATTTTGCCGCTTTAAAAAATGTGTTTAGAAGATTGTACGAATCGAATCGAGCTAGCAATAAAAAATTGAAATAAAAACGGAGATTCTAATAAGATGTACAGATGTCTAGAAGTGTAAATTTACCTATTTTGCCAGTTGAGATTATGGATATGATAGTGTTGTGGACAAATAATGGGAGTGTGGCGCATAGTTTGCGTGATAGGATTTCTCAATACGTGTTAGATCGTATTGAGAAAAATATTTTAATTTACGGAGAAGTTCAAGGTGGCAAAACACGTGCTATCATTGAATATATACGCGAAAATGCGTCTAGAAAAAAGGTTTTAGTGGTTCAGAATTCGTTATTGGTATTAAAGCAATATGAACAGAGATTGAGATCTGAGTGTATTGGGTATCAGGTTATTACGGCAAATACGGAGAGGATTACTGAGGATTTAGTGATCATATTAAATAACAAGTATCGTTATAAATATTTTAGTAAATTCGAACCGGCTAATTATATATTAATGTTGGATGAGTCGGATCAAACTATAAATGTGTGTCCATTGAAATTGAGTAAAAGTGTAAAGAAAACAGTTCATATTACGGCGACTCCATACAATCGTATGACATATGATAGATGTATAATGGTTCCACGAGTAGCTAATTATTATTCAGTGGAGGATTTAGTTGTATCATTGACATATACTGATGATAATACAGAGACGGTTAGGGGTTTTTTAAAGTCTGATACAGGTATAATGTTGATAAATAGGTATAGTTATATTGGTCAAATGCAAAATTGTGCAGTGACATTGGCACGTGCCTTTCCTCAAATACCAGTGGTATTGTTGACATCTGACAAGAAGATATATCTTAATAATGGTGTGAAAATTTTAAGATGTAAATCTATATCAAAGATAATAGATAATTTACAAGACTATAAACATATTATTTTTATAGCAAATAGATTATCAAACAGGGGTTTGTCATATGTTTCAAGTGATTACAATCGACATTTAACATGTCAAATAACAAGAATTAGATCAAATGTGACAAGTTTTTTTCAAAGTTTAAGAATTCTTGGTATATATAATAGTAAACGTTTGATTAATTTGGAATTAGTGATACCAGATCACGAACAGAAATTATTTGAAAAACACTTACGATTTTTTAAATCTTTTGATATTAAAGACAAGCTTTACTTTTAAAAAACAAAAGTAACTAGGTTATTTTGATAAATATTTTTCTAAAAGATTATTAAAGATGATTAAGGAATTGCAAATACTTTTAGAAGTTGAGAAGGCGTTAAAGTTGATGGGTTCTGTTAATTTTTCTAGATCAGACGAATTAAAAAGCCATTTGGAAAATATAAGAAATTTGCAGTTACAAAGTTTTGTTGAAAATGAAACCTATAATTTTGTCCTGAGTGATGCCTTGCAAGAAAAAGAAAATGAATCTAATAAAAATAATAAATCTAGCCATCCAAAGATGGCTTCTACACAAGGAACTGTATATATTTCCAGGCATTAACTGCTTGAACAGGACGGCGTTCAACCGTAATCCTCTTTTTCTAAAAGATTATTAAAACAATGTCTTTTACGGATATACTAGCGCTCGCCACAAAAGATTCACATAGCCAAGTTGATAAACATCCATTCGTTTCAATGATACGAAAAAACAAATTAGCTGGGGAGATGTATATTAATTTTAATAAGATTTGCATTAACGAAATACAAAAAGTTTTAAAATTAAAAGATATTAATTTACAATCTAATTTATATAGAGAATTTGATGTACCCGATGGCAAGGTACCATCAGTTATTTTACGAGAAATATTAATACATTGTAAAACATATCCTTTAGAATCAGCATACCAATTCTATTTAGGTTTGTTATTTGGTGGTAATATGTTAAAACGAATGTTACCTGAACATAATGACTTTTTAACATATGAAAATTCAAAAGATTTGATAAATAATTTTAAAACTTATATTTGTAACAATGTTGATGAAATTGAAAGAATAAAATTTATAGAAAACGTTAATTTATCATATATATTAATTAAAAACCTATTTGACGAATTTTATGATAAAATAAATGAAACGTCTTCTTGAACGCATTTTCGCGTTTAAATTCTGTAAATATAAGAAAATAAAAAATATTGATATAATATAAATAAATAACATGTCACTTTCAGAAAAATCAAAACGAACTAATGTTATTTTTGGTTCAGTAAAAGTATATAAATCATCTGCGGATTCGTGGACGTATTTATCAACTCCAGAAATTGGTGATATAAAACAATCAGTTCACTCATCTGCTCATAACGGTTGGTTAAAATGTGACGGAACAGCAATTTCCAGAACCGCATACGCTGATTTATTTGCAATTATTAGTACCAACTTTGGCGTTGGTAATGGCACAACAACATTTAATTTACCAGATGCTAGAGGACGTGTTTTAGGTACTACTGGAGCCGGATCTGGTTTGACATCTAGATCATTAGGAGCAAGCGTTGGTGCTGAAACACATACCCTTACCGTTGGCGAAATGCCAGTGCATTCGCACGGTGTAACAGATCCTGGACATACCCATAGTTATACAAACAATACAAATGATCAAAATACAGATAATGCTTTTGCATCAGAAACTGCTGCAGATCAAGTAGATTTAAACGTAACTACTGGATCTTCTACTACAGGTATTACAATCAACAATGCCGGTGGAGGAGGTGCTCATAATAATATGCAACCTACCTTGTTTATCGGTAACACATTTATCTTTGCAGCCCATAGAACTATCACCAATTACCCAGATGCATAATATACCAATTAAGATACCCAATTAAGATACCCAAGTTTTGTTCGTAAAACTTATATTATTTATAAAATGTATGTTATTTAGAAAATTTATTTTATTTGTTAATTATAAAATAAATGAAACGAGCTTTATTATGTGGATTGAATTATATAGGTTCAGATAGTGAATTAAATGGTTGTATTAATGATGTAACAAATGTAAACAAATTTTTAAAAGGCTGTGGTTATCATGAAAATGATATAAAAATATTTACAGATCTTACAGAAACAAAACCAACGCGTTCAAATATAGAAAGTGCTATAAATTGGTTAGTCAAGGATGCAAAGTCAGGTGATACTCTATTCTTTCATTATTCAGGACACGGTACTACTGTGAAGGACACATCAAAAGATGAAAGTGATGGTAGAGACAGTGTATTAGTTCCTTTAGATTATGAAGAATCTGGTCCTATAACTGATGATTGGTTATATAGTAATTTAACTAATATTCTTCCAGAAGGTGTTACATTATGGGTACTTATGGATTGCTGCCATAGTGGAACAATGTTGGATTTAGAATTTAATATACAATGCAAATCAGTACCTTTACCGACGATGTCGTTAGACGGCAAGGTATATATAAAATCAAAAGTAGGGCCAACAAAAGTCCCTTATAATTCTTCAGAATGGTCAAATAAATTTGCATTTGTAAAAGAAAATAGTAAATCTACAGTCGCAGATGTTTTTATGCTTTCTGGTTGTTGGGATAATGATACTTCAGCTGATGCTACTATTAAAAATCAATCACAAGGAGCGTTCACCGCATGCTTTTTAGAATTTATCGCCTCAAATCCAAATTACTCGTCAAAACGACTTATCGATATGTTAAAAGAAATCAATTGTCGATTAACTATTAACGGCTTTAGCCAAAGATCACAATTATCCGTCGGGCAAATACAAGATATTAACCAAACATTTAATCCTTAAGAAGCCTTTATTTTTGAAAGGGCTTTGACCCTACTTTTTCTTTTTGAAAGGGCTTTGGCCCTACTTTTTTTAAAAGTAACTAAAGTAACTAAAGGTTAACCAAAAAACCCTTATTTTTTATTTTACTTTTTCTAAAAGTAATGTTTATTTTGAACAAAGTGTGTTTTGTTTAATTTAAGATTTTATTTTATTTTTTTATAGTATAAATAAAATAATGAGTTCTGAGAATATTGTCAAATTTTTATTTCATATGACTACAACTATTAAATTGTATCATTGGCAAACTACAAATTTCGCTAGACACAAGGCTACAGATGAATTACACGGAGCATTAACTGATCTCACTGATCAATTTGTAGAAGTATATATGGGTAGATATGGGCGTCCTCAATTTCCAAATGGTTTTCGTCTAAGTATTAGCGAGTTATCAGATGATAACGCGGATGATATGATTAAGGAGTATATAGATTATTTAAAAAATGATTTACCTAAATATTTAAAAGAAGATGATACAGATTTGTTAAATATTAGAGATGAAATGTTAAGTAACTTGAATAAGACTCTGTACTTGTTTACCTTAGTGTAATTTTTGATGTTACTTTTTTTAAAAGTAATTATTTTCAAATCCGTGCGAATTTATAAATATTTAATTTAGAATTTAATTTTAAATTTTTTTAATATTTGTATATTATATAAATGGGTTTAAACACTGCTGCGTCTATTTCATTTTCGCAAATCAATTCAACTTCGTATTTTACAAATGGAAATTTAGGTATTAATACTACTAATCCTACAGCTAATTTAGATGTAGCTGGTACGATAAACGCGTCTGGTTTATCAAGTTTAGCTAGTATTACAACTGGTGCTTTATCGGCAACTAATGTTGTTGGTAATTCTATAAGTGCTGGTACTTTGTCAGCAACTACTATTACAGGTGCAAATTTGAGTTTATCTGGTAACTTGAGTGTTGCTGGTACTTTAACCACTGTAAATATAACTAGTACAAATATGTTAAATACTAATATTTCAGCTGGTACAATTAATGCTACAGGATTATCAAGTTTACAAAATGTGACTGCAACTAATGTTAGTGCTGGTGTAGTTATTGCAAGTACAGGTATTACTACAGGTACTATTAGTGTATCTGGGTTATCAGCTCTTGCAAATGCAACTGCAACTAATGTATCTGCTGGAACTTTAACTGCAAGTACTGGTATTACTACAGGTACTATTAACGCAACTGGGACTTCAGTTCTTGCTAATGTTACCGCTACCAATGTATCTGCTGGAACTTTAAGGGCAACTGGAACTTCTGTTCTTGCTAATGTAACTGCAACTAATGTTTCTGCTGCTACAATTCAAGTTAGTGGAACAAATGATACACAATACGTTCCATCTTGTGTATTTGCTAATAATAGTACTGTGGGAGGAGCGGCAGTTGCATCATTTTTAACACCTAATATGCCTGCAGGTATAACATGTTCTTATTTTGGTAAGAGTTTAAGTAATGGTAATTCTGCAAATCTATGTTACAAATATGTAGGATCGAATGATTCATCAAATAATATATCATTGGGTCATTACGGTAGAGGCGGTGGAATATTTTTATTGAATAATGGCAATGTGGGTATAGGTGCAGATAGTCCAGCTTACACATTAGATGTCTCTGGAACTTTAAGGGCAACTGGAACTTCTGTTCTTGCAAATGCAACTGCAACAAATATTTCAGCTGGAACTTTAAATGCAAGTACAGGTATTACAACAGGTACTATTAACGCAACTGGGTTATCAGCTCTAGCTAATGCAACTGCTACTAATGTTTCTACTGGAACTTTAACTGCAAGTACTGGTATTACAACAGGTACTATCAGTGTATCTGGATTATCAGCTCTAGCTAATGTAACTGCAACTAATGTAACTGCAACTAATGTATCTGCTGGTGTAGTTATTGCAAGTACCGGTATTACTACAGGTACTATCAGTGTATCTGGATTATCAGCTCTTGCAAATGCAACTGCAACTAATGTTTCTACTGGAACTTTAACTGCAAGTACTGGTATTACAACAGGTACTATCAGTGTATCTGGATTATCAGCTTTAGCTAATGCAACTGCTACTAATGTTTCTACTGGAACTTTAACTGCAAGTACTGGTATTACAACAGGTACTATCAGTGTATCTGGGACTTCCGTTCTTGCAAATGCAACTGCAACAAATATTTCAGCTGGAACTTTAAATGCTAGTACAGGTATTACAGCTGCAAGTGCTCAAATAACAAATGAAAATG
>Ga0209353_10000424_pt1 | contig 25704 bp, 35 predicted proteins | sample LauGreSpBDMM15SD_2_FD_187561 | JGI IMG/M metagenome (GOLD analysis project Ga0209353, IMG submission 187561) | Freshwater lake microbial communities from Lake Michigan, USA - Sp13.BD.MM15.SD (SPAdes) (version 2) | ecosystem: Environmental > Aquatic > Freshwater > Lake | place: Lake Michigan... | reverse complement strand
GCTAAGCAAGATGCAATAGCCAGACAGTGGACTAATAGTATTGTCATTGAGCCTACATGGTCAGAAATTTACGGATCGCCGCAAACACCAATTGTTTATGAAGACGCTGATTTTGCAATGTATCGCACATTAAACAAAGACAACCGCGTCCGATTCTACGTGGTTAACCGTAAAGGGCAAGTAGCGACGTATCCTATATCACTGCCAAACATGCAACCTAGTTGGTTAGCGGGGAAAGACCTTACTCGGTTGGTTGACGCTGCAACCAAGTTGCATATGAAAGAACTTGACTTAGCTGTAAGCAATCGTGACGGGCCATTCTTTTCAGGAAAAAATATAGTTGGTGCCGATGCTGTTAATCCTGCAATAGTAGGGTACACGGAAAACATATTGCAATTATTGGGTTTAGGTAACCTACGAATATTTATATTTAGCAAACCCGATCCAACTGACAGTAGTTATGTGGACAAGCACAAGCTGTATGGTACTCAGTTTGCTCGAATAGTTGAGATACGAGAAAATAACGTAAATGGCTCTGCATTACATCTTGGTGGGGACGGCAAGACGTACGCCGTTTATTTGCGACCCGGTATGAGCGAGAGCAAACAATTAGAGATTTTAACTCACGAACTTGGCCACATAGCACAAGTCCATTTGTACGACAACGCCAGTACCGCAGAACAAAAAGCCATTACTAACGAATATTTAGCATGGCGCGCAAAAGCTAAGGTAGCAACAAAACGTGATTTTATGTACATGTTGCGTAATCGCGAAGACGCCGAAAGCAATATTAGACGAGCCGAATTAAATGGCGACGCGGATGCCGCTGCAGCCACAATGGAAGAGTTTGAGTCTTATTGGATTTCATTTGGCGAATGGTTTGCAGACAACGTATCACGTTGGGCTACGACTAACGAAAAGCCATTGAGTATTGCAGATAAGTTTTTCTCTAGAGTTGCTCAGATGATGCGCGACTTGGTAGCTATTGTTACCAGCCGTAAATATCCACCCGCTAAATCTGTTGCAGACTTCTTAAACAAAGCAGGCCCAGCAAACTTTAAGACAGCGCCAAACATTAGCTTGCCGGAAAATTCGCAGGAGATAAAACAACAGTTCTCCATATCGTTTAGCGACGAACAGCTAATTGACTCTATGGGGCCGCTAAACCGCGACGACAAATCCGGGTTAAAGAAACTGCTTGTAGGTGTCCAATCCAATCCTGACATTGGCTACGTGACTAAGTTCCGTACGCAAGTAACGGACATTGCTGCCACTATTGAAAAACGTCTGAGGGAGAAGTTTGATGGCGCAGTGCGTAACTCACTGGGTGAACTTAATCCTATGGGTCTATACCGTCAGGCGCAAGACTACACCAAAATGCTGTTGGAATACTTCCAGACTGGTACGTTGTACAAAGATAAAACAACCGGTCTGTGGAAGTCCGGCATGGGTGAAGGCGTCCGCCCCCCTGCAGAAGTCTATGCGTTGATTGACCAGTATGCGGAGAAGAACGGGTACAGCCGCGAACGCGCTACACAAATTGCCAGTCGCATATTAGAAGGTGTGCGTTTAGATGAGATGCGCCGGTCTAATAATACGGGCATGACAAACTTTGCACTTCACTTAAAAGACAACGAGATTGACCAGTTGGTGCGAGCTTACAACGCCGACCCGGACTTGAAGGAAATGAGCAAGCTCATGGACGAAGCCCGTAAAGCGATGGTTGACAACTTGGTTGCGGTAGGTAGGTTGTCTGCCGAAGAAGGTAAGTTGTGGCGTGACGTCGTAGGCTATGTGCCGTTTGATCGTGAAACAATTGATTCCGTAGCTGCCAATTTTAATAAGGCTAAAAAGATTAGTGGCAAAGGTTTGGCACAGCTTGGCAAACTACCTGAGTTGGTTGGTTCGTTTGAACGTCCAGTGGGCAATGTGTTCGATAACTACCTAAACACGCTTGGTTGGATGGTTGGGCAAACGCTTAAAGCCGACGCTACTCTAATAACTTTGCGCAGTTTGGAAGATATTGGGCAAGCTAAAAAATTGCGTACTGGAGCATCGCCAACTGCAAACAGTGTGGGGGCTTACGTAAACGGTGAAATGCAGTACTGGGAGTTGCCAAGCAAGTACGACGTCATGGCGTTTAAAGATTTGAACCCACCTAAAGCGGGTTGGATTCGGGCAATGGGTGCGTTCTCTAACATCCTACGTAAAACAGTTACTGTACTGCCACCATTTGCGTTGAAGCAGGTGATGGATGACGTACAACGTGCCATCATGACGTCTGGTGTAAGAAATCCCGGCGCGTTAGTTTGGATGTCTTTGACTAACTTTCCCAAGCTGGCATTGGCAGAACTGCGTGGCATCCAGCACCCGATAGTTAAAGACTTTGGGCGGCTTGGTTTGACCGGTGAGTATGACTTTGAAGCCGGTAAGCCTGCAACATCTCTGCTAAAAGACTTAGGCTACAAAAAGCGTGGCATGTTTGAAACGCTAATTCACAGATTAGATGGTATTACCCGCGCATCTGACTTGGCGGTTCGTAAAGCTATCTACGACCAAACCTTGAATGAAAGCAAAGATGAATTGTTGGCGCAGACCCGCGCCCGTGAGTTTATTAACTTTCGTCGCCGTGGCGCAAACCAGTTTGTGACTGACATGGTTACGGTTATTCCGTTCTTTAATGCTTACATTCAAGGTATGGATGTGTTGTACCGCGCTGCATCTGGCAAAGACTCAAGCTCGTCCGTTGATCGCGCAAAAGCTCGACAACTGTTCTATAGCCGTGCAATTACCGTCACGATGCTGAGTTCCCTGTATGCGTTGGGTAAGGGCGATGATGACGAAGACTACAACGAGATGGACTTGCGTACACGGGACAGCAACTGGATTCTTGGTGGCGGATACAAGATCGGAGTTCCGGGCGAACTAGGCGCTATCTTTAAAGTCATCCCCGAGCGTATCGTAGAGTACATGCGCCGTCAGGGTACGCCTGAAGAGCAGACGGCATTTGAAGCCGTGCGCACAACGCTAAACTACATGTTTGAGCAATACTTGGGCCGCGCCGTTCCAATACCGCAAGCTATCAAACCGGTGATTGAAGCATGGGCTAACAAGTCATTCTTGACTGGCAAAGACTTAGAGGGCTATCACCACAGGGCAATGGACCCAAGCATGCGTAAGACTGACCAAACCTCCGAGCTTGCAAAAGCTATTGCGGTGTTTAGCCGTGATGAGATTGGTGTTGAAGTTTCCCCAATCATGATTGATAACGCACTGCGTGGTTACTTCGGTTCAACTGCTGCTATGGTTACCATGGTGACGGACAGCTTACTCAACCCAACGCGAGTCGACCGCCCACTGCACAAGTACGCACTGTTCAGCAACTACTTGTATGACCCAGTTGGCACACGACGCATGACTGAGTTCTACGAAGAGCGCGAGAAGGTCGGCAAAGCCAACACTACGCTAAACGAGTTGATAAAAACTGACCTTGATCGGGCAGAGAAATACGTTGTAGAACACGAGGCCGAGCTTGAGCTAGAAGGTATGATTAACTCTACGCTTGAGCAACTGGAACGCACTCGTGCGTATCGCAAGTATTTAAATAGTCCCGAAGGCGCTGCCGACATGAGTAAAGAAGACCGCGAAGCTGACCTTAAAGAACTTAAGCGGACAGAGTTGGAATACGTACAGTGGGTGCGAGAAGCTAAGACAGAACTACGCAAGGTTCAACGCTAATAGATTCGCCACACTCGAGCACCGTACCTCCCGTACTCACAGCGGGAGCGTACTTCAAACCGTATTCTAAAAAACCTAGATACGGGAAGCAGTGCGGCTCGTATCTGCATGGGTGTTGCGGTAGTTGGTATAAAGAACGAACTGCCAACCAACAGCTTTTCCCACTGCATAAAATACTCCACCCCGTGAAGGGAGAGTACTCGCAGATGGTCAGGTAGCGGAACCTTGGGCTTAAGCGCTGTTTTCTGCTTGCGCAAACGCCGTTTCGTCGATGCCAATTACGTCTCCATCAAAGATGTAGCAGCGCACTGCAATACCGCTAAGCCCCCCTACGGCTCCCGCACCAATACGAGTGGGATGTGACTTACCACCATGCTTGAGATACCCTGCAGTGGTCAACCGTGCCAAGCTATCCCGAACGTCCACTTGCCTGCTAGTAAAGTACTTGCGTAACTCAGCCACAGGAATAGCCAGTGTTCTAGTGTCAGGGTCATACCGCATAACCAACTTGCCCTTTGGTGACAGAGCCGCTCTCTCAGGCAAGCCGCCCTTGGGTGTATATGCCGCTACCATTGCGTTGTTAACGTTCTCGTTGATGAATGCACCCAGAGTTTCCTGAGCCACAGTCATTGGGTTGCCAACGCTAGACATGTTAGACGCAATTGACTCCCGCACAACTCCCAACGCAAACTGATATATACGTGTAATGTCGATGTTAATCAGCCCAAGCTTAGTTGCAATCAACGCACCCACAAAGGCACATGTCAGCAAGCAAGAATAGAAACGGTCGGTCTGGTCTAGGTTCAGAGCCTTGTCAACCTTGGCTTGCATATCAGCAAGCAGCTTCATCACATGGTCGTGGTTGTCAATGATGTACTGAACGTAAATTGGACCCGCCAAGCCGTAGTTAGTACTGAGCTTGCCGAACGTTTCATCAATCTCAGCTTTGGGCGAGCCTGTGTATGCGTGAAACGCAATCTCAAGCACCCGACGAAGCTCACCATCTGCCGTACTTTTAAGATTTTGCAGGGCATCCACAACAGAGGCGTTGCCTGACGACAAAGTAAAGTTACACCATGTTGTGTTGTTCACACGCAGTTTGTTACTCTGCGCTTCCATACGGTGCTTGCCCCGCCCTGAGGTAAACCCATAAGCGTAGTCGGACAGAATCTCAGGCTTCTCGTTGGTGATCTCGTCCACAGTAAACGCAATACTGTTCATCATGCCAAGCAAGTGCATCTTGGAAGCGTACGTGTCGTCTTGCTTTAACAACAAGGTGTCAGGATTACCAAAGATAGAGTTGACTACCATCTGAGCCGTAGACTTGCCTGAGCCTGAGCCGTTGTGTTTAAGGTGAATCAACGCACCCTTCACGTTCTGTTTGGGGCCAATAAACTTTAGCAAGGGCGAACCAAAACCAAAAAACAAAGCCAGTGCATGCGTCTCGAGTCCGGGCCTGTTATAGAAGTTAGCGATCTTGCTCCACTCTTCCAATGTGCCGGTTGGCTTGAACTGCTCAGCCAACTCCCGTGTACCGCTTGAAGGCGGTGCCAGCTTAGTACCCGCTGCCGTGTATTCCAACTCACCTACGACAAAGCCAAGCCCGTCAGGTGTCCATCCCATTTGGCTGCGTGTTTTGTTCGCAGCGTACTGCGATTGCAGTTTGCGTAGTGTCGAAGCAAAGTAAGCCATGATTGCATCCAAGTGTTTTCCGTAAGCGACCACACCGTTTTTAATCAGTAGGTCGCGCATTTTATCTTTGGTAAATAACGTAGTCACGGGGGCGTAGAACCTACGGATACCGTCTTGCTTCATGTGCAAGTTCAGACCCACCATCTCGCCTTCACCGTTGCCGTACTGGTCAGAGTCAAAGAACCTCTCTGTCAGGTATAGGTCGTATGGGTAAATTTCAACGTCCTTCTCCTCACCATCAGGGGTACGTTCTTTCTTGTACACACCGCCGTTAACGCCACGAAAGTATGGGAACGGGTATGCCGGTATCGACATGGTGAGTGCCGGTGCTGTCTCGTCTTTGGGCGTCTCAATGATGTACTGGTCATCCTCGACAACTGCCTGCTCTACAAACTTACCCAACAGAATTGGCGTAGAAATCTTCTGTGGGCAACCCTCGCACAGAGATGAGTTGTTGTCCCGATACCACTCGCAGGTATACGGACCTTTGGTCTCAGCAGCTTTGGATTCAGTCGCCTCTGCCGAGTAGTCGGGATGCCGTTTGGACAGCGTATGGATAGCCGTAGGGCCGTCTTCGCACCGCACCGCAATAGATAGCGCAGCCCTCCACAACGGTTCTTCTAGCGTATGGGCTTGTTCAATGGCGTGTTTCATCTGCGCACAGCCGTTACCGTTAATGCTACGGATAGCTATACGCTTAAACGAACACTTAGGGTAGTCGCCAGTACCACCAATATCTTTAGACGTCTCGTCCATGCCAAACTGTTTGGCTGCGCTCAAGTCCATTGCAGGGGCGGGTAACGGCTCAATAAACTCAACAAGGGATACAGGCGTACCCATTGCAATAATCTGTACAGGTCTCGAGGTTGCGTTCTTAAAGTTATGGGTGCCGGGTATGCGCAGGATACGTGCAGCATCTGCAGTTACGGCGGGATCAGCAAATAATTTCTTTTGAGCGCACAAGCGCTTCAGTGATTTTGCGTGTCGTATCCACTCGGATACAGGCACGTCTTCGGTCAAAGGCCAATAGACGTGGAGACCACCACCTGAGTTAACAAGCGTTGGACTTGGGAGCTTTGTGTCAGCAACAAATATGGATAGTGCTTGGGCAGCGGTAGCTTGATCAGCGTAGGGCTTGCCTGTACCGCAATCTAAGTCTAGAAAGAACGACCGCAGAAAGATGGCGTTGTCCGCCTTACGACCTGAGTCATCTTCAAATGTGGCAAGCGCAAAATACGCGTCCACGCCTTGGGAATCCATACCTGAGCCGACTGCCTCCACGTCTTCAATCGTCGCTTGGAACGATTGCTTGACAGCGTTTGCCCGAATACCCACAGTGCAATACAAGCCCTGCGTTGGTAAAACGGATTTGAGAAAGTCAGTCACAGAACCTCACTGGGTTGAGGAGAAAAAAATAGGGGCAACAGTGCTACCTGTTACCCCCGAGGGTTACTTACGTTTTGAAAGACGTGCAATAACTTTAGGCATTACTGCCTGATAACGAGCGCGTGGCACTGATCTACCAGTCAGCCAGTTGTACACACTCGCACGAGTCACGCCAAACATTAGCGCTATCTCGGTAATTGGTGTACCTTTGTTGATGCAAACGTCAGCCAACTGCATAACAATCGGCCTCTGGTCTGCATCTTCAACTTTCTGAATGAAGAGGGTGTCATGCCCCCGTGGTCTATTACGCATCTTCGTCAGTAGCCCAGTCACTCAAGATGTCAGATACGTTCTTTGCTGCAGCGGGAGCTTCGGGCTTCGCTTTGGTAGGGGCACGTTTGACAGGCTCCGCCACTTCTTCCGCTTTCTCGACGGCAGCAGGGGCTTCCTTGAACGACTGTGGTAACGCAGGCATGCCTTCAGCTTTAGATGGAACCATCTTCAACTCGATAGCTTGACGAGCGTCTTCTGTTTGGCTCTGTGCTTTACCCAGTTCCCACTCTTCTTTCGACAAGGGGCGTACAGCACGGAACTTCAACACGGGCACTGCTTCGGCTGTGTCGAAGCGAGCTTCGGTCACGATGCCTGTAATCGGAATACCATGTCCTGACAAGAACTTACCAAACGCTTGCAGTGGCATCTTCTCACCTTCAGCACGACCGAAGTATGACTTGGCAGGTACTGACAGGCGATAGATGTTGCCACCAATGTCGTTCTCTAAAGCTACAGCCAAACGCTTACTGTAACGGCAGGCACGAGCCTTACCATCACCAGAGCCTTCGATGTTCTGTGGGCAGGTAGCGCACGTCTTGGCTTGTGGATTTGCCACTTCTTCGTTGGGCACTACGCCTTCGGCAGACCAACAGGCAGGCTTGATGTCCTTGCCTTCTTCGTATTTGTCTGCATAGAACGTGCGGGTCACACCTTTGCCAGATGCAATCACCACAAAGTTCATGGCGCGTTCTTCGTTCTTGGCGACTTCTTCACCGCCTACAACCATACGCCACACACCGCCCTTGATTGAGATTTGCTTACCGCCAGAGCTACCTGCGATGTCACGGGTAGTAGCGTCAGAAGCCTCACGCAAATAGTCAGGGATAACGGAACCGGATTTGAAAAGTGTCATGTTACTCATTTTGATTTCCTATTGGGAAGTTACTTGGATGAACGGCGAACCGTGATCGAGTACTTGGACTCGATATTCACACCTGCAGGCATGCTGTCTGGATTCTCTTTGACGAACTGTGCAAAGTTACCTTGCGCAATACGACGTTCGAGAAGGTCAGGGGCATCATGCTCACGGATGAATTTGTACATACTGTCCCAGTCACTGGTCCAGTAGCGTGTTTTGACGGCTCGTGTGAACGAACCATGTTGTGTCTTGCCACCGTCTTGACCAGTGGCTTTGCAGATTTCTAGAAGCTCATGCTCAACGGCATCAAGCTGAACATCAAGGTCAGCTATCTCAGCTTCCATCTGCTTCTTCTTCATTTCTTTAGCGTCACGTATTTTGATATACACATTGACTAACTGGCTTGCATCCATAGGACTCCTTTGATTTGCGTTGAACTAAATTGAAATTATACACTGTCAAATTTACATGTCAAGCTCTTGTTTGTATAAATCTACTAAACTTTGATGTAAATCTATTTTATTTTGCAACATGGTATACACGCGCCGCTCGACAGGGCTACCTTGTAGGTGTGTAACCGTAACGTGATTTACCTGCCCTGCACGGTGTGCTCGGGAGTTAGCTTGCAAATAGATTTCTGTGGACGCTACTGGACCCCACCACACAACTTGATCGGCACGAGTCAGCGTGATACCGTGTGCAGTAGCTTGTGGTACTAGCAGGAGTATGCGTGGGTCGTCTTCGGTTTGAAACTGTTTGATGATGTCTGCTCGGCGTGTAGAAGCAACGCCGCCATGAATTGTCTGCACTGTGTATCCTTCTTTGAGTAGAGTATTCTCAACCATCTGAAGCGTGTGCCGATATGGGATAAACACCAATACCTTATGGTCAGTTTGCTCAATCACATTCAGTAACTCAGTCATGCGATTAGATACGTCAAACTCAACAACACCTCCGTCATCGGTATAAACCGCACCTTGCGCAACTTGCAAAAGTTTGTTAAGCATTGCTGCCGCATTCACCGCTGTGATTTCTGAGCCTGCTGCAATAGTCATCATTTGTTTTTTGAGTGCGTCGTAGTATTTGGTCTGCTGAGCAGTCAACGGAACTTCACGAGTCGAGTACAACAAGTCAGGCAAGTCCAAGCACTCTAGCTTTGTGTATCTAATGGCAGGTTGCAATACTTGGTGAACGATCTGTTGTGCGTCTTGTCTCGGCACCCACTTGTACTGCGTAAGTTTAAGCATCACCTTGTCACGGAACGCACCAAAGAATCTAGGCACCGCATCAGGTGCCACAAGTTTAGCCAAACCGTATGCGTCAAGCGGTGACTGCGAGGCAGGCGTACCCGTCATCATCCATAGGCGTGTAGCAGGTTTAATCAGGGTTGCAAGGCACTTCCACCTATCAGTAGTCACGCTCTTAACTGCGTTAGCTTCGTCCACAATGATGAGATCAAATCCACCGGCTATCAACTCTTTATTGACGACCTTCACACCATCAAAGTTAATGATGACAAACTCGTAATCACCATCAATGACCTTCTGTCTTTGTGTGCGTGACCCCTGCGCAATTGCAACGGTTCGGTGCATGACTGTCTTGAATAAATCAGATCGCCATGCGGTGTCCATAATGGACACTGGGCACACAACAAGCACACGCTTGACTCTGCCTTGTTGCATCAAATAATCCGCAGCCCAAGCTGCTGCACTGGTCTTGCCTGTGCCTGCTTCGTTGAACACAAAGCAACGTGGATGGAGTGTGAGGAACTCTGCAGTAGTACGCTGATGATCGAACGGCGTAAACATTCCGGGCCACTGGTAGCGTCCCAGTATGGGACTAGGCACATCACGTATACCTAGATTGCGTAACAGTTGCACTTCGTCAAAGCCCCAGTTAACAATGACTTGATCAACGTCTCCGTTGTTCTCAAGCACCTTGCTCTTAGGAATGATTGAAGTGATTTGATTTGCTTTGCGTGTATTAAACACCAATGCTTTGTTGTCAATGATTTGCATAATAAATTGAATAGAGGTGACAAAAATAGCCCAGTAGCACTGCTACTGGGCAAACCCATTACTGGGGAGGAGAAAATCCAACGAAACAACTCAGCAACTGCAGGCACCGAGTGGTTTTATCTTACATTACTTTTTACGCTCTCGCTTAGAAATTTGTGACTTTAACGCACCAGATTTAGTGCGGGAGAAGCTAGTGTTTTCCGATTGCGGTGAGGCACGGAGGTTGCTTAACTTAGACGTACCGCCCTTGGACATAGCCTTCTTGTGGTCTACGTCTACATCGTCAGGTAGAGTGCCATTAGCCTTCTCGTATGCCCGTCTAGCCTTGTGCCTCTCGGACTGAGCAGCGAGTTGTTTTGGTGTGCCCTGATAGTTTTTATACTCAGCAGCATAATTGCGTTTAGTTGCCATTGTGATTCTCACATGTAGTAACTGGGCAGAACTTGCACAGGGCAGAGCTTTTAGGGTTCCATACCCCATGCACCACCGCTGCTTCGATTGCACTAGCCCTGCCAGCCCATTTAGACAGGATTTCAGGCAATTGTTTCCGAGTGTACTCAGACTTAATAATGTCGCCAACTACAACAAACAGCAGTGCCCCTTTAACGGTATGTACGTTGGGATGGTGAATCATTACCATAGCTGCCATTAGTTCTAATTGAGCGCTGTCTGCGTACCTACTTGACTTGCCGGTCTTATAGTCGGCTACCCTTGCAATTCCCTTGTCGTGGTTGATTGCAAGATAGTCGGGGATGCCTCGGAACCATACATCTTTGTCAAAGAACCCGCAGGGGGTAAAGTCTGCTCGGATGCCAAGCTTCTCTTCGCATCGTACGTCGCCTTTGAAATTGGCGAGGGGTTCCACAAATGATTTGTAGTTTGTATAACTTGCCGGAAGTGGTGTTTTATCACGGATGTAATCTTCAAATGCTTTGTGTACGGCAGTGCCGTACATGGTTGCTTCAGTGTCTTTAGATTTGAACTTTTTTAGTATCTTGACTTCGTGGTATCTGCGTGGACAACCTTCGTAGTCTTTGATGCCTGAGTATGAATGGGCTAGCGTCATGGAAAGAACTGGGTTTGTTTTTGCAAGCCCTAGTGTACCAATCAACAGTCCCCATAGGAAGCCCCTACGCCTGATTCGCAGGCTAGAGGTAAAGTTTGTGCCCACTTTGGACGCCATGACATACACTCCTCAACGTATTGTTTTGCTTCATCTTTTTCCTCAATTGGTGCAATACAAGCCACGGCATCGTGAACTGTCAACACCACCTTATACTTCTTGCCGATTTTGAGCATCTGCTCCGCAACGACCTGCCTTGCTACGGCTTGACACAGGTTCTCAACTACCTTCCCGCCATAGATATACACGGGTATTCCCTTAGAGAAATAGCGTAGCTGAGTCTTGCCAGTCTTCTCATCCAACACCTCACCCAAGCCGGGGTACTGGATATGTAGCCCACTAGGTAGGGTTAACCCTTTCTTGGGTATGGCGTGGATTAGCCCTTGCTCGTCTACTTGAAAGCCGTTGCCTGTACGCAACGCAATCAACGCTTCGTCGGCTTTGTGCCACAACTCGGGTATCTTGTAGTACGTTGTCCGGTATGCGTGGATGATGCGTTTTGCCTCGTCAAGCGTCACCTCGACACCGGCTTGTACCTTTAAGAATATCTGTAACTTGTTTGGTCCGACGCCATAGCCTGCACCAAGCACCACGGTCTTACCCACCTGACGCTGACTGGCAGGGCCAGTCGTCACATGCTCTGGCGGTATCTGGTAAATCTGGCTAGCCATCAGGCGGTACACATCCTTCTTATCCTCGAACGCCTCTATCAAGTCATGCTGACCCGCAAGCCAAGCTAAAGTTCTAGCTTCGATTTGTGCAGAGTCGCAGTCAATCACAACGTAACCCTTGGGCGCTTTGATAGCCTTCTTGATCTTGCCTGCGTTATCACCGCGTGATGGTAGGTTCTGCAGGTTTACAGAGTCTTGACCAGACCAACGACCAGAGTGTGCCCCGTAGTAACGTAGAGGTACAGGAAACTTGCCTCGGCTAGACATACCAATAAAGCGCTCAGTGCGAGTCTCCTCAATTGTCGTCTTGTTTCCAAGGCGGGCTGCGACAAGCATTTGGACTCGTTCATCGGGATGCTCCTCTAAGGATTTAAACTCTTCATCGGTTTTGGCAAATGCCCACGCTATTTTGCCAGTGCGCAGGCTTACCTTTGTGGGCGGTACAACGCCGTAGTTCTCTAACACTTTGGAAAACTTGTCGTTAGACATGAGTAGCTTCTTAATGCCTGCCATGCCCTCGCTAAAGATAGCGTGTACGTATTCGGGATCAGCGTCTTTTAGCATAAAGTCCCGCACAGATTCCATTAGCGTTTCTTTGGCGTCCCTTACGGCTTCCAAGTGGTCAACCAATAGCTTCTTGTCCAACTCAAGCACAGGCTCAATGAACATGCGTAGAGTCATGTCTATCAGTTTCAGTTCTTGTTTAGGGAAACCCATCGCCATGTACGCATTAAATAGCTTGTACGTTAGCTCTACGTCGTTGACGCAGTATTCAGCGTAACGTGCCATCTCCTCTACCGAAAAGTCAGCGTAGTGCTTGCCCTTGGCATGATTGACCTCATCGCCCTTGACTCCAATACCCATGCGTTGTGCTTGCACTTCGAGGCGGTGTGCCTTTTCATGCGGATACAAAGCCCGTGACATACCAAGCGTATCAAACCAAGCCAGTGGCTTTACGCCATACAGCCAGTCAAGTACCGCACCGTCAAACGCAGTGTTCTGTGCAACCACCATTGCATCAGACCAGTCGAACTCTTTTAGTATCCGTTCCACTTGCGGTTTGGGATACCAAGTTGTCGGGCCGTCGTCCACCTTGATTGCAATGCCAATTATCTCAAACTGAGGCGACCGCACATACTCCTCGGTAGGAATCTTGGTCAGGGAATACTCAGTTGAGTAGAAGCACTCAAGGTCAAGTGTTACGATTTTTGGCATATTGTTTGTCAAACTCTTCTCTGATTAGTTTTGTGGTTTGTTCAACCATACTTTGTGAGGTAACGGCACTACTTGACCCTTGCATAAGCGTCTTGCCTGTTCGTGGGTGTTGGCGCGTAGCTACGTTTAGTTCTTCCTGCGGGGACAATAAGTCGTGAAACACTTGAGCCTCAAACCTTGTACGTCGGGCTTCTTTGTACGCTTCAATCAACGCTGCTTTTTCTTCCGGCTCCAAGAACCACAAGCGGTGTACATGTCCGTCTTGGGTTTCCGTTAGCAAGTTGTCAAGCTTATCTAAAATGCTACTAAACTTCGGTATGCGCCCACGGTGGTCCGCATCCCCAAAAAAATCTTCGGGGTTGGTTTTAAGTCGTTCGATAATTACTTGTACTGATTGCATCATTTACAGTTCTCCTTTACAAATTCTTCCAGATGGACAAGGTTGGTCTCGTTTACCACCCATGCGTCACCACCGGACTCGATGATGTTTTTGAGGTTTTTTTCTTGCAGGGCAGTTGTCGTGCCCTTGCCTGCCTTGGCTTCAATAGCAAAGAACTTTCCGTTAAGACAACACAGGAAGTCAGGCACACCGCTATTGCCGTAGCCAGTGCCAATTGGCATAGCGTAGTAGATGTTGTGGGCTTTCAAGATTGCTTTGATCTTGGCTTTGACTTTAGATTCGGGTGTTGCTGCCATGTAGATTGGTACTCATAACTTGGTTGTAATCGAACCCCTCGTCGAGGCATTCACTAAGTAGCACATCTTCAGTCCCATGTTTGACAACGTTGTTGTTGTATGTGTACACGCTACGTGGGACACGTATTAGTCCTGCTACAAAGTCTTTACCTAACCGTGTAGTACGCCAGATGCCTGAGAACTTGGACTTGTGTGAGTCGTCTTTGCTCTTGCGTTCCACAAGGTTCCACCAGTGCAACGTAGCCAGTTGGTTAGATCGCACCAACCATTGAGGTCCAGTTATAGGAACGTTTACCCAACCGTCCTCATCGCCAGTTTGATGATGCAGCCACAACAATCCTTGCGCCATTGTTTTGTTAATGTTGCGGATATATATCTTACCCCATCGGTCACACACAGGGCAGTGCCCACCGTCACCGGCAATCGTGCGCCCCCAAGCGTCTCGCATTATCATTCTATTTTCCATTTGCAACCTCAATTAGTTTGGATAAGTAGTGTTGGGCTTTCTTCAAGTCCTCAATACCGTTTTTGTTTTTCCAACGGGATATGTACTTCACCACGTTACCTTCAAGATACCCAAGGTCGTTGGCAATGATGTAGTCCCATGGTTGTATGGTTTTGTCTTTGTAGTGTGACCCGCCAACTTGCGTGTCATCGGCTCTTTGAATCATTTGGTTTCTCCTGTAGTAGTGCGTCATAGTACTTCTTGGGCATCGGGGCTTTCTTGGTGATGATGGTACGTAGCCACTCGGCACCACCAAGCTGATTAAAAATAATCCACTGCCGATCAGACATCCTTATTTGTCTTCCTATTAGTGGCTCGGGAGGTTTTGCTCTCGGCATCTCTGGGTGACCTTTCGTGTTTGTTTGGTTGTCGTGCTTTTGTGTAAGTGCCAAATTGTTTGTAGCCTAGACCGGTCTCGCTTGCGATTGTTCCCAAACCTTTGGCACGAAAATAAACATCTTTGAGAAAGATGCTCGGGCGATCTACTAAACGCAAGTCATCCCAAGGGTTAAGTACGCGTGGGGGGTTGCCGTTCTTCAGAACAAAACACTCTCTGATGGGGTCGTATCGAATTAAGTCAAGTACTTTCATATGTTCAGTTCCTTAAGCTTGGCTTCATGTGCCGCCATAATGTCTGCAACGTATGGTTTATTAGCCATGCTAATTCCGTGACGCTCCTCTTTGGTCAGCCCTACCCATGTGCGCTGTGTATACAAAGGCAACACCTGACCAAGCGGTGTAAACAAAGGGCTGTCTTTGTCTGTGCTGACCATCCCGTTAGTTGGGTCGTACCATGCTATTGGTTTCATCTCGGTGCATCCTCATGGTTGTCAGGGTTGAACTTAGGGACTCGGTTGCCCTTGTCCTTGGGGTTTGGGAATGGGGGGAAGGGCCAAGTCACTTCTTAGTGCCCATGAACTCAATGTCAGGTTGTTCTTTGCGTAACTCTGCGTATTCCAACTGCACACGTTGGGCGTGTATTATCTTACCCGCAGTATTGTTAAGCTCGGCTGCAACTTTTACATCGACTGTGCCGTTCTTGAGTCCGTCATACAAAGCAGACAGTTCTGTTGTTAGTTCACTGATGTGTTTCATCTTTAATTTCCTTTAGTTTACGTTGGATTAACATTTGCATTCGTTTAGCTTCTATAAGCTCGGGAGTTAAAACCTTGCGTGGCACTTGTAGTAATACTGCTACGTACGAAGGGGTTAACTCTTTAGTCTGTCTAAGTGCCACCGCACGGGCACGTTCTCGACTGACTTCTATATCCTTGCGGTAGCTTGCGTGCCCCCACTCGGCTTTCTTTTTAAGTATCTCATCTCGTTTCGGCCCATTACGACGCGCTTTCGCAATGGCTTTTACTTTTTCTAAGTTCTGTTCTCTGTACCTCCTGTTTATTTCTTTTAGTAACTCTTTGTTATTTGCACGCCACTCAGCGTGTTTGGCTACCTTGGCTTCACGGTTTTCCCACCAATACTCCCGTCCTTTGGCGTTTATGACTTCTTTGTTAGCCTCTCGGTACGCTCGTTTTTTAGCCTTAAGTGTGTCTCCAAGACTTTCCCTATACGCTTTATTTACTGCTTTAATGCGTTCTAAGTTAGCTTCTCGGTACGCCTTGTGCCAAGCGGCTCGGGCAACTGGGTCCTTAATTGGCATTTGGTTATTCTCCTAATTCCTCAAAGATGTCGTTGAGTACGGTTTTGATTTGGCTGACCATCTCAGCTTTTGTATAAGGTGCGGACATAACCATCTTGATACTTGCCAACGCCTTATACATAGCTTGCCCCTTCAATGCGAACAGTAACGCATCCTCATCGTCGGGGTAGTCAAACTCCAGTATGGCTTTTGATTTCATTTACCCAAGCCACCGAAGTACAGGTGCAAACGACGATACAACTCATGCGCATCGTTAAGGCTAACTGTATCCATGATGATGTCGATGCTTGTACGAATAGGGGTGTGGTCGTGGTCAACCAACATGTTTATGCCCCCCATTGCCGTTGCAGCAGCCGTTAGTGCCTCTGTGCTAGGCTCAGTTGTCTTAGAAGTTATAACCTTATAACTTTTGACTTTCTTTACCTTAGCTTCTCGCTTAGCCATTGTCTTGGCAGACTTGATGGGTGTGTACGCTTTCCCATTAGGGCGTAGCAAACCATCGCTATCTTTATAAATATGCCCTTGGCGTAGCATTTGCCCAATCAGGGATGACACAGATGATTTCTTATGCCCCTGCTGTACAAGAACTCGGATTGCATCATTACGAGCGCAACCGGAGTTGTCTCGCACAAAGTTAAAGGTCGATAGCGTTACGTTGTTTGTAGGTTTGAACACGGTTGTTTCCTTAGGTTGTTCAGTTGTTTCTGGTTGTTCCCAAGCTTGCAATATCTTTTGCATTTCTGTGTGTAGATCAGGCATTGTCATCCTCAAATAAGTTAAGTTGTTTAGGGTCAGGCATCGTGCGTGATAAATCCTCCATGTCACGCAAGCGCATCTCCAACCTTTCAGATAAGACTTTGATTAACCCCGAGTGCCCATCGGCAACTCGGATTAGTTCCTCATCGGTCAAGTTGTCATAGTTCATCGAAGCTCCATAAAGTTAAGTAAATTTCCGTCATCGTCGATAGTGAACCATACGATGTTGTCAGGCGGGGGCACGTTCACTTTCTTGAGATGCCCACCTACCGTTGCGACTGCCCTGATTCTCTCTAGCCAATCAGGTAAGTCTGTCACTAGACCACGAGACGCTTCCTCGTGTCCATCACGCCACCGCTTAAGGGTGTAGTCAAGTCCACGTTCTTCGTATCTGCATTCGTACATAGGATTGTCTTTGTGGTATCCAAGTTTATGTTCTAGCATTCGAAGGGCGTCAGATTTCGCTCGCCCATGTCTGTCTGCTACTTCCATAATCTCAGTTACCATCGCCTTCACTTTCCCCATCATTTATCCCCCAATCAAATGCACCAAGGATTTCATCCACCTTGATCTTGGTTAAAGCACGAGTGCTATCTTCTTCACGCAATTCCTTAGGTGTTATGCCAGACAATACCTCTTCAAGCTTACGTGAAGCTTTCGTCAACGCAGGGTCGTTAGTAATATTCATGACCTGCAACAACTCACACAAGTCAACGGCATTGGTCACCGTTGTGTCGTGAAACGTACGCTTCTTGCCATCCACATCGACAGTCAAGCGGTCACTCAACTTACTGATAGCGTTATACAAACGAGTCCATGAGTCTTGGTTTGCTGCCTTCAACTTGGCATCAAGCTTCTCCTCGTATTGGGCGATCAGGTTGCGTTGTACCTCGCTCTCCACATCAAGTCGGAAGTCACCGCCAGTAGGCAAGGGAGTGAACGATGCCTCCATACGGAAACGCTGAGCCACCTTGCCTCTGCTTGGGTACTCGCCACGGTCAAACAATGTGCCAAGTTGGAACGCTGCCCCTGCTACGAGTGTCTCGTACTTGTCCAAGAACGCATCAACCAAGCGATGGAACTCGGTGTTGTGTCTACCCATAGTCTTCTGATACTCAAGCAATGCTGCAGTGGGCAACAGTCTTGCACCTTGGTCGTTCCATGGGAGAGTCAAGCGATAGTGTTCGGCTCGGGCACGAGCTTGGAACTTGGTGATAGCTTCCAACTCTTTGCACTCAGCAAACAAGTTCTTGTACACCGACGCTGCTTTCTTAGAGCCTGACCCCTTGGCATTGGTGACCTCGGCTTGCGTACTCTTGTCTTGCTTGCGACCCGAGTAGACTGCAATGTTTAAGTCCACCATCATGGCAGACCTAGCTACGCCTGCAATAGGCTTCTCTGTTTCAATTGTGTAGTAGTTCATGGTTTCTCCAAAAGTTATAAGGTTATAAGTTTGTTATCTAGCTTCATCGACAGTTTGATTGTGTCGATGTAGTCTTGGTTCACTGGTGCTACAGTGAATATCTCGTGTGTTACGACTGGTTTAATTACAGGAACAAATGCGCTCTGATACCCTTGCGAGCCTTGGTTAGCACCCACATGAGTTTCAGTTAGGTGTTCGGCAAACGACAACGTGTCAGTAAGGATTTCAAGTTGCCTTGCATCTACCAAAACGCTATGCCCATTGATGGTCATCTTAAATTTCATAAGTTCACCTGTATGGTTCGTTCTACATACATAAAATTCTCGGCATCGCCTGTCATATTGGATTCAACATCGTCGTCGTTTTCACCGATACGAATGAACTCAAACTCGTACTCAAGGTCATGTACCTCTTTTAAAAACTTCCCAAATAAATCCACGTCGGGATACGATTCGTACCACTTCACGGAGTTAGCAGCAAACTTAAGCACACGATGTTTGTCATCCCATGTGAAGTAGTCGTCGCCCCACGCCTCGAACACATCTTTAAACGTGGTGTTCATTAGCGTTTTGAGTTTGTCGTACTCCAACAAGTTTTGGTCACCGCTTTGCGGGTAAATGAGTGCCTGCACATCTGATCTATATCCCATGGTTTTCTCCAAAAGTTATAAGGTTATAAGTTTTAAACTTCGACACGAACCGTTGTACCGAATGGTGCAACCACATCGGTTGTGATAGCCCACAAGGTAGGTACATTGGTGTTACCCCAATCGCCTACATAGCCATCGGTAAACTGCACGATGGCGTCAGGATTGATACGCTGCTCACGCAAGTAATCGAACAACACAGAACCATCTGTACCACCACCGCCCTTGGGTTGCATATTGGCTACGGCGAACTGACCTTCCTCGAATGTCTGATGTCCCGCTACCTGAGTGTCCCAATAGATAACGTGTGTCTTGGTTGGTTTGACATCCTCGATGATGGTCTTGATGTTGGAAACGAACGCCGTCATTTCTTCACCACCGAAACATGAACCCGACGTGTCGAACCCGATGACAAGCTCAGTCATAGTAGTCCCTACCATAGAGGGCATGTAAACGTCGTAGCTCAAGAATCTACGATTAGGTTTACGCCATGATGACTCGTCACGACCTGCGCATGTCTCGGTAACGAAGTCACGCAAGACTTTCTTCCAATCAATCTTGGGTTGCAACAACTCACCGAACGCACCATCCGCATCGCCTGCACCTTTGCCTTGCATCTTGCGACGCACGATCTCACCCTGACGAATGGCTCGTTGAATCTCATTGCCACGCTCGGCATCCTTAGCAGGGTCACCGCTTGTTGCGTTCTCCCAATCATGCTCATCGAACCCTTGCCCACCCTCGCCACCGCCACCACCCCCGCCTTCTTCTTCCTCTTGCTTGAGGTCTTCGAAGATTTGCTTGACTGACCACCCACGATACTTGGCATCAGGTTGCACACCCAACTCAGGCATCTTGATGAACCCTTCGTCTGCATCCATATCCACTAAGGATAAGTTAACGAAGTGGTCGGCTGCGATGTTAGCCAACTGAGCATCCTCGTCATGCAATGCAGTCCATACTTGCAAGTGACGATACGCCTTGTGCTGACCCTCATGCAAGATGAGGAAGCGCAACTCGGGGTCAGTCTTCATGTGTTCTTCGATGAAGGCAGGGTTGTAGACTACATCCCAACCATTGGTAGCTGCAGTAGGTACATCGTTATTGACATGCACCTTGCCACACGCAAGGATACCGCTATACACACAGAACTTTTTGTGTTGCATGATAGCGATGTGCGCTTTCTTGATTCGATCTTGTACGTTCATTTGATTTCTCCAAAAGTTATAAGGTTATAAGTTTTCAAAAGTTATGATGTGTCGGGATAGGGAACTCTTCATCCCTATCTAGTAGCGTTGCTATGCGCTCAGCTAATGCCACCTCTTCGGGTGTTCGTTGTGTAAGGAAAGCAGTGACTAACTGATCTCGTAGTGCTTTATTGCGGACGACCATTGAGTAGTGCGGGTTTTCGCTCATCTCGTCAAGGCGTTGAATGTTTGTATCAAACCTATCGTCCATGTTTTTTACAAACTCAGCGTAAGTAGTTTTGTAGTAGTTCTTTTTCTCATCCTCGTAGTTCATCTTAGAGAGCGAGCAATCTGCCTCAAGCAGTCCAATAATCTCAAGGCGTAGCTCGGGGTCAATACTTCGTGGTGACCGAAAAGATAGGTAGTGTCCATGCGCAGGCTCAGCGTAAATCACAGGTTCTTCACCCGCTATCTTAAAGATGAGACTGCGCACCTCTTTAGTCTGGCTATACCACCCACCGCCGTGCCTGCCTGACGCAATGCTTTTGCGCACCATGTTACGTAGCGTCTTGGTTAAACGATTTGGGTTAAAGCTTGCCGTGGTGAGCACACCGGGGGATTTCAATTGTCTTGCAAGTTCGTACATGTTTTGTTTCATGGTTGTTTCCTTAGTTTGTTTAGAAGTCCTGTTTGTAATCTCCATGCGTCATGGGACTGCATGTTGTTTTGTAGTGGGCGTTGGTATGCCTTGCCGATACGATTGGGATGCCAATCTTTCTTGATAACGACAATGCTCTGCCCATTAGATGTTCGTTCTACGATAAGCATTACGGTCTCCAATAGAATAAGTCGAGGACTAGCACGATAACGGCTAGGGCTAAGATCAAACGCTCGAAGCGTTCCCAAGGTGTAAACATAAAGTTATAACCTTATAAGTTTAGAAGAACTTACCAAGCTTGGCTGCTTGGGTCGTGAACTTACGGCTACCACATGCCATGCCTACCTTGGCTTTGTTGGATGCAAGCGATGTGATAAAGAGTGCATGTGCCTCGAACGATTCGTTAGCCATGCGGTCAGAGTAGTCCATCACTGCGTCGATAGTCTTAGCATCGACACGCCCTGCCAACATGAATGCGAGAATGAACAACGCACCCGCACTGCTTGGAACCTTGGCTTTGTATGGGTCTTTCACAATGTTCTCGTACAAAGGCAACTGATCTGCCAAGTGAATGAGTGCATCCATATCCCTAGCTGCTGCTTCACCCACAGTACCCGCCAGTGCAGGCAACAAGGCATCACCCAACACATGACGCATCTTGATAATGTTAGATGCTTTCTCAAGCGAACGAGGCGAGCAGTATGCCTTGGTGTTGCCCGTCAATGGGTTGAAGATGTAGGGGTTCTTAGCCTTGGGGTCGAGGTCGGTGTAGCAGTCGAATATCTGTGGGTACTGCTTGGCAAATGCCATGACCTCGGGGGCTATGTTGTTATCTGCCGCCCACTCAAGCCATTGCTCTACAGTTGGGTTGGCTAGGTTTACCACAGTCATGCGGTTGTAGGCATGGGCAGGGATGTTGTCACCCACGCCATCTGTATCTAGGTTGGTTGTTGCGAATACGATTGACCCAGTAGGTAGAAGTACATCACCTACACGATGCTCGAGGATAGTCGGCAACAACATGTTCATCACTGGTCGCAGTGACTTACCCAACTCGTCGAGCATTAGCGCAACAGGGCGGGTTTGATTTCGACCGATACCGAAACGCACATTGGGTGCATACGATGTGGTCATGTTCTCTCGGTCAATGACAGGCATAGCCAAGTCACCGAGGTCTAGGTTTGCACAGTCGATGTAGCACATCTGATAGTCAGGTAGCTCTCTACCTAGTGTCGCTAGGATGGACGACTTGCCCACACCCGGTTGACCACGCAGTAGGACTGTGTTTGTTGTACCCACATTACGGATAAGCGTAGTGGCTTGTTTGAGATTTAGAGACAGGTTCATTTTGATTTCCTTGGATTGAAAGTTATAAGGTTATAAGTTTACTTAAGTTGGCTTACGCCACGTTTACAAGACAAAGGTCTCAGAGCGAGACACAATGTACATGTTCTTTTTGCATTGAGCCATGATGGTTGCCCAACATGCCGTTGCATTTGATTTCTCTACGTACTCATACTGCGGGTATGCGTACTGACGTTCGAATTTACTGCGAGCAATAATTACTTTCCATTGATCGGCTCGTGCGTTATCGGTGAGTGCATCGGGTAGTCGTACACCAAACATACCGTAGTTATCACGTTCTATATCCTCGGGTGTAGCTACGGCATACAGTAACTTGAATGCATCGGTGAACCCTGACTCTTGCAGTTCATTGGTTAGTTCTTTGGTCGCTGCTCTATCTACTCGCTTCTGCTCAAACGCTTGAAGTGGCGTGATGACTTCGCCTTGGGCATTGAGTGTGATGCCGTCATAGTAATAATAAAGTTTAGTGCCGACACGAAGCACAGGTTGTGAGTAGCTCAAGATGCTACGCTTACTCATGCCCACGCCTACACCCTCGAAGAAACCAAACGACTCGTTGAGGCGGATGATCGTGGTGTTATGTGTGTGCCATCCTCTAGTGTCGATCTTCACATCGCCATTGGGGTAAGCGGTAATGATGTCGGTGCTATGCATGCGGATGCGGTATGTGTCGTCGTTACCCTTGACCACACGATAGTGGTCCATCGCACGTCGGTGCGCATTGGCAGGGGCGTCGCCTTTGTTCTTGCCACGCTTATACATGTGACGTGATAAGTGCATTGAAAGTTTTGAGTACATGCTCATTGTGTTTCTCCAGAAGTTATAAGGTTATAAGTTTGTTGTTAGCTTGGGGTTCAACTGGCGTAGTATTGATAGGTCAGTTACCACAATACAGTTGGACTTGTTCATAGGCACGATGCAATGGTTTACTTTGCGTGCTTCGCTTTCACCACATGCCATGCAAGTGGGTCGTTTCATGTGTTTGCGTTGGGGTTCGACCCGTGTCGCATAACAACAAGTGCAGATTGGTAGGTATAAGTTTTCGCTCATGGTGTTTCCTTACAATTTGTTTGGCATCTATACGGCTTGCGAACCAACGGCTAAGCCGTTGACATTCGTACCCTTCCATCTCATCTTGAAGCAGTCGGGTCATACTCGAAGTCCCTTTCATGAACAATAATTTCCTCGTCGTATGTGGCAATGATCTCTCCCGCTTGCATGCGTTCGTACACATTCAACTTGCTACCATCAGTAAACACAATGGTTAAGCCCTCACTCCACGGGTCGGGATAGCTGATACTCTCCACAGTTTTTCCCGCAATATCTAACTCAGTACATTTCATATCGTTCTCCAAAAGTTATAAGGTTATAAGTTACTTACTCCCACAAATGTTTCATTGCTGCTACGGCTTCTACCATTTCTTTCTTGGTAGCCATAATGCGTACTGCCTCACGATCATTGGCAATAGCAATGAGTAGGTTCTTGAGTAGGATGTAGTGCCGTGTCTCTGTGTAGCTGGGTTCAATCATTTAAAGTCCTCCAGTTGGTTGGATAGTTCCCGAAATTTAGCGGCATCGCTTGCCTCCAGTTTTTGCGCTACTGCCTCGTGTGCTATTTGATGTTGCTCGAACCCATACCATTCGTCGTATGAGTAGGGGAAGCGTTGCAACTGCTTGTAGAACAACCTTGCGTTACAGTCAGGACACCATGGGCTATACGATTTGCATGGCGTTGTGCCACGGATAAACCACATCTTGTTCAAGTCTTCTTTCCACGATGGGTTAGCCATGCGGTCAAGTATCTTGTGTTTGTTCTTGCGGACTTTCATTTGACTCTCCAAAAGTTATAAGGTTATAAGTTACTCAATCACCACAACACGACGAACTGGTTCGTCTTCCTCATCCTCAGGCTCGTCGAGGTCACGCTCATACAAGCGGTCGGTCTGGTGATACTCAGACTTCTGCACCGTACCTTGGAAGGTTCGGCTTACCCTTGGGGCTAGCGTTGTACGCCAGTAGTCGCCTGCCCCATACGCCATGTGTACTTCGGCATCACCGTCGTAGCACTCCAGTTCTGCGATTAGTTCGGACACTTTCATATCATTCTCCAGTTAGGGTTAGGTGTTTAGATAAAGTCAATAGCGAATTCGTTATTAGCTTCGCTTAGTTGTAGTTCGCACAACACGACAGTCTTAAGTGCCTGCATCATGCGGTAAACATCAAGTGCTTTGAATTGGTCAGCGTTCCTGATGAACAGTGTGCCGTATGCGAAGTACGCATTGTCGGCAATGGCGGGGTTAACTTCTTCGATGCGTTTAAGTACAACGGTTTCAAGTCCCATGATGTTTCCTTTACTTTGCGTGGTTGATGCGGATATACCTAGCCATTGCCTTGAGCATGGCTTTCTGAGGTATGTGGTACAGATGAGCGTAGCCCTTGGCTACGGCAGGCAAGTCAACTGCCTTGATGTGTTTGAAAACCCCGTGGGCTTCGTGAATGATGCGCTTGGCATCCCGAGCATTGACATTACGGTTCATATCATTCTCCAAAAGTTATAAGGTTATAGGTTCGGTGTGGTACACACCCAAGAGGGGACAGTATCCCCTCCCAGTTGAATACAACTTGTTGACACGGCATAAGCCGTGAGTAGTGCGTTATTTGATTTGGCTTTTTACTACGATAGGGTTTGTCGTTCTGGCATAGCCTGACCCTTGTCAGTTCCAGTTCCCATGGTTGTCTTAGCGGTAGCGACCCGAGGTGCTACATAAACTCCACTGAGCAGTTTGTATGATTGGCATACAATTACTGCACCCATTTAAGTAGTGTGCGTTAGTGCTGCATGTTGCTATCGTTTCGTTGACACTAGCCTATTGAAACTACACCACAACATACTGGGGCTTTAACCCAACGTCTATTCAAACGAGGAAGAAAAGTAACTTACATCTTTGGCGGTTTGGTATCTTTACTCAACAATAGCTAACTGGCATGGCACTACCTGCCCTTGGGGACTTACAGTAAACTCTCGGAATCAGGGAAACCCAAGTGAATGGGATATGAAACACGCATAAGAGGTGCGGTGGCTATTGAGGCATCGGGATACGACCAACTCTGGTATGAACTGGACACTAATCTATCGAGCTTCTGTATTTACAGCGACGGCTTGCATTTTTTGTGTACCTTATGTGGACTAGGCGAAAGTTATAAGGTTATAACTTTATAAGATACACAAAAACCTATCTATATATTTTTAAAGAACTAAACAAGCCGAGGCGTTACTCGACTTGATAAATCAATTATACCAGAATTATAGGTTTTTGTCAAGCGTTTTCGTATGGGTCTGGAGTCCAATCTTTCGCCTGTTTTTCAGCGTTTAATTTCTTTTTTGCAGCAGATACGATCTGGTGTATGCGTATTTCTGATAAGCCGTATTGGGTTGCAAGTTCCTTGCGGGGTGCTCCCCGAAGTGCGCGGTATCCGATGTCCTCATCTCGTGCCTTGCGTCGTTCTGCAAGGGGTAGGTCTGACTTGAGGTTTATGTAGGCGGGGGCTTCGGGTTGCATTAGTTTGGCAACGGCTCTGCGTACAAACTCCGCCCGTGTCATGCCTTCAATGTTTGCTTGGGTTGCAATGGTGTTCCATGTGTCGTCGCCCAACTGCAACCAGAACTTGATGGCTTGTGTGGTGGCTGCTTCGATGCCGAGTTTGTGGGAGGCTGCAAGTCGGTCGGCAACCTCCATGGGGAAGTTCAATTCGACGGTGTAGAGTTTGCTGATCAT
>Ga0209353_10000423_pt1 | contig 25723 bp, 22 predicted proteins | sample LauGreSpBDMM15SD_2_FD_187561 | JGI IMG/M metagenome (GOLD analysis project Ga0209353, IMG submission 187561) | Freshwater lake microbial communities from Lake Michigan, USA - Sp13.BD.MM15.SD (SPAdes) (version 2) | ecosystem: Environmental > Aquatic > Freshwater > Lake | place: Lake Michigan... | reverse complement strand
GACACTACCGCAAGGTGTTTGATGCCAACAACTTGCCTGACGTGTACAATGCTATCACCTACTGGAGATTGAGCGAAACAGCCAAGGAGTTCTTTGATACTGTGCGTGTGATATTTGAAAACTGGACTGAGTATCGTAAGCTGTTGAAGTTTCCTGAAGATGTACCGTCAACTGATCTAGTGTATGCCATGGCAGCCAACATCATTGGTGCTGAGCGGTGTACCATGCCGTTTGCTAGTTATCCACAGATTGTACACATGAAACGCCATCACGCTGGCAGTCAAACTGAAGCCTGGCTAAACGAGTTTATGTTTGAGTACAACAACTATCTAGCTAGAATCAATACCATTGCGCAGTGGGGTGCTCTACACTACAGAGTCAAGGAGTGGACACATGACTGATGAAGAATTTTGGCAAGCTCTAAGAGACATGCCTGACCCCAAACCCGTTGATTACAGACTGTACTACAATGATCAAGGTGAGCCCTTATTCTACAGCATGGAAGATGTGCCAGGTACATACTTGACCGTTGACGCAGATGCATTTGCCCGTAGTGCAACCAATGTGGTTGTGCAAGATAGCAAGTTGTTTGAAATAGTCAACACAACCACTACAAAATTACAACCCAGTGATACAGGTACACCATGCCACCCTGATGATGTGTGCATAGTAGTACCTGAAACACATGAACACCAACGATGGAGCAAACAACGACATGGCCTTAAACCAAATTGATGTAGCAGACCTAGACTGCATTTACTTGACTTACGATGAACCCAAGAAAGAAGAATTCTGGGTAAAGATCCGCAACATGGTGCCTTGGGCCAAGCGTGTGGATGGTGTTAAAGGATCTGATGCCGCACACAAAGCAGCCGCTGCCGCAAGCGACACAGAACGTTTTATCTTGATTGATGGCGACAACATGCCCAATCCTGAGTTCTTTAACCAAACATTGACGTTCCCCACAGCAGAGTATGAACAAGCTGTGTTTAGATGGCGAGCACGTAATCACATCAACGGACTCATGTATGGCAACGGCGGATTAAGTTCATGGACACGTGAGTTTGTAAACAACATGCGCACACACGAAGCTACAGACGGGCGCACAGAAACTGAAGTAGAGTTTTGTTTTGATCCCTTGTACTGGCCCATGTACGATTGCTACTCAACAACCTATCCCAATGGTGATGCATTTCATGCCTGGCGTGCCGGCTTTCGTGAAGGCGTAAAGATGTGTCTAAACAAAGGTGCCCGACCCACAGTAGAAGACTTCAAAGAACAAGCACACAAGAAAAACTTAGAAAATCTAACCATCTGGCACAACGTGGGCACAGATGTAGAATACGGGGAGTGGGCCATTATGGGCGCACGTCAAGGCACATACATGACCATGCTCACAGGCTGGGATCATCGTGCAGTACAGAGTTTCGATGCACTAGAAGAGCTATGGTCCACTGTGGAACACAGCCAACCCAGAATGATCAGCAATCAACTGGGACCTGAACTGGGCACACAGTTGGACTTGCCCATGGCCATGCTAGAAAGCGAACAAAGTGCTTTTTTCAAACGTCACTATCGTAGCAACTGGCACAATCAAGGTGCTATGACACGTGAGATTGATGTGATTCGCAAGCTAGAAGGCTGGTAATGTCAGATTGGAAATGCGCAGCCATAGATCATGGAGTAACTATATTTCCCAACGGAAAGATAGGTCCTTGTTGTTTAATAGACAGCAGTTATCTAAAACCAATTTCTGAATTAACAAATCCTAATCGATTTAAAGATCTGTATCAAACAGATGGCAGTCCACCGTTGGCTTGTGCAGTTTGCACACAGTCCGAGTCCTACAGTTCTCTTAGCTATAGAACAATGTTTGAACAACAACGAACTTTAGCACCTGGACTGCAATTTGTTGACATACGCAATACCAATCTCTGCAACTTAAAATGTAGGTCGTGCGGACCTCATTACAGCAGTAAATGGGGTGATGAATTAGGATATACTAATGCTATCAAAAAGCAAGACATACAAGAACACTTGCCTTACCTGCTGACAGATGACTTGCATTGGATGTATTTCACAGGCGGAGAGCCATTGATTGTCAAGGACCATTGGGACATACTGGAGCAACTGATCAATTCTGATCGTGCAAAAAATATAAAATTAATGTACAATACCAACCTGACCACGCTGAAGTTCAAGGACAAAGACATAGTGTCTATATGGAAACAGTTTAAACAGGTTTTGATAAATTGCAGTTTAGATGCCGCTGGACCTGAAATAGACTACATTCGTTCTGGATCTAACTGGACAGAAATACTGCAAAACTTCAAAACTTTACACACCATTGGCCAAACACACAGACACATTACTTTGAACATAAGTCCCACAATAAGTGTATTGAACATATGGTTCTTTGCCGAGTTAGTTAGGTTTGCCCATGAACATAAAGTGCAATGCAAACCTTTTGTGCTTGCAGGTCCGCATGCTTTTGTATTGAGTGTTATTCCTGACAGCTTGACTGCTCAAGCACTACAACAACTAGATCAGGCCAATGAGTTTAATTGGGTTGATAAATCAGTTATTGAACACATGCGTGAGTTAGTTATAAACAACAATTTAAAACATACGTTTGATCGCACCCTAGTGGAAATAATGTTCATGGACAAGATTCGTAGAGAATCATTGTTTGATATGTTGCCTTTTCAAGATCATGTATTAAGCGGAGTTCATAAATTTGACGAATACCAATAAAGGCGATCAAAGCCGTTTTATGACGTCTGCTCAGCAGATGAAACAGGATCTAGGTCCTGCACTGTGCTTGGCCAAATGGAAACAAGTTAGTTTTCACCTGCCCACGGGGCTCAACAACTCTTGCTATCACCCCCCACTGCATCGGATCAGCCCTGAAGATATAAAACGACCCGGCGGATTACATAATACTGACCACAAGAAAGCACAGCGAAAAATGATGTTGGCTGGTCAAAAGCCTGCTGAGTGTCAGTATTGCTGGAACATGGAGAACCTGGACAAACTTAGTGATCGACACTATCGTTCAGGAGAACCCTGGGCTGCCGTGGATCTAGAAAAAATAAAAAATTCAACAGGAGAAGAAGATGACGTTGTCCCCAGTTACGTGGAAGTTAATTTTAATCACGCTTGTAATCTTAAATGTAGTTATTGCTCACCTCAGTTTAGTTCAAGTTGGCAAGATGAAATGGAAAGACTCGGGGCTTACCCCACCAGTCGACCTCATAATGCTCCTGATCATTTCAGCGGTGATCGCAGACCTATTCCTAATCGGACTACTAACCCTTACGTAGATGCATTCTGGGAATGGTGGCCCACACTGTACCCACAACTGGAACACTTCCGCATGACTGGTGGCGAACCACTCATGGACCGAAACACCTACAGAGTGTTTGACTATGTGCTAGAGCACGACAACCCCAAACTGCATTTAAATGTAACATCAAACTTTTCGGTAGAAGACGCATTGTTTGAAAAGTACATGGACTATGCTAAAAAACTATGTACACCGCGCATTGAACACTTTATGCAGTATGTTAGTTTGGATTCGGGTATTGCCGCTCAAGCTGAATACATACGACACGGCCTAGACTATGCACGTATGGCCCGCAATGCCGAACGGTTCTTGCACGACATCCCAAACCGCAACAGTCTAACGTTTATTATCACCATGAACAATCTTGGTGTCACTGGATTACCAGCATTGTTAGAATGGATCCTAGCACTGCGCAAAAAATATTCAACAACATATCAGCGTGTGTGGTTTGATACTCCTGTGCTACGTGAACCTGCTTGGCAAAGCCTACAACTCTTGCCTGAAAGCTATGCTATACAACTAGAACGAGCAAGAGACTTTATGTTGGCCAACATGGTCACAGAAGCAAATTCATTGCATGGATTTAAAGACTACGAAGTACAACGACTAGAACGTGACATTGCTTGGATGCGTGAAGGACAGAGTCAAGACACCGCAACAGCTAAAGCTGACTTTTATAGATTTTTTAACGAGCACGACCGTCGTAGAAACACTGACTTCTTGACAACGTTTCCTGAAATGCGAGCCTGGTGGGCAGAATGTGAGTATCATGCTAGGACCACATAAGCTGATCATTGATGAGTGGGCTGAAGTAGTAGACTTGTTGGATCCCTATGCCGACGGGGAGTTCTGGACCTGGGCAGATGTTGACTTTGATCCTACTAGCGTATACATTGTGGGCAGGGTTGTGCTTAAAGACAATTGGCAAGTGATAACAGACTTGGCCACACAGTATCCTGGACGCATTGTGTTTTGTAATCCTGCAGAAGGATCAGAAACCATACTGCTACAACTCCAACGCCTGCGTATAGAATCCATGGTGCGTGACGGACGCATCTTGCTGTTGACATCCGGCGATCTAGAACCTGGCTGGAATCAACTCAGCACAGACTGTTACTTTACCAACATAGTAGAATACACAGAAAACAAGGCTGCACAACTACAAGCGGCCCTGGATTATAAAGATCAACGCCCGTATGAGTTTCTTTTCTTAAATGGTAGACTACGCCCGCATCGCAAGTATCTAATAGATGGCCTGCGCAATTGCGGACTACTAGATCGTGCGTTATGGAGCAATTTAGGCAGTCATGTGGAAATGGGATTTACCAGTGCGTTAACCACGTTGCACACAGAACCCATTCGCTTGTTGCCGGAGCAGTACGAAATACCACGTGCTGTGCCCAATTTAAATCGAGAGTACACAGGATTCGCCAAGCATGAATTGTTCGGCAACACCTGGGGCGATGCTATTATAAACCACAAGTGCTACACCGACACTTGGTTCAGTCTAGTAACAGAAACCATATTTGATTACCCGTATTCATTTCGTACAGAAAAGATCTACAAACCCATTATACTGGCACATCCTTTTGTAGCGGTTGCTAACCGAGGTTACTTGAGAGATCTACGCAACGCTGGGTTTCAAACGTTTGATAGCATAATAGATGAAAGCTACGACCAAATTGATTGCCCACACACGCGAATTGAGCGTATAATAGATACAGTACGTTACATTGTTAAAGGTGGCGCTGAACATTTCTGGGAGGCCACACGTGACATCTGTAAATACAATCAACAACATCTTGTGGAGTACAATCGGCAGCAACGTACTCTGCTGCCACTGCAATTAGAGCAATACTTAAATGAACGATCTAGAATTCCGTCAACAACACCTTGACACCAAGTCAGCTAGTTTTTGCGCAGCCAAATGGTACAATGCCACCATATGGCTGGGATCAGGACAAACAACCAGTTGCCACCACCCGCCAGCACATCATGTGACAGAAAAAGAAGTAATCATTAATCCTGCCGCCTTGCACAACACCCGACAAAAACGTGATGATCGTGCAAAAATGCTAGCAGGTGAACGCCCAGCAGGTTGTGAATACTGCTGGAAGATTGAAGACATGGGTCGAGACGCCATAAGCGACCGTGTGTATAAATCACGGATATATCCTATACAAGCATTACATGAAGCATTTAACACACCTGTACACGAAGACGTTAACCTACGCACCCTGGAAATTGCTTTTGATCGCACTTGCCAGCTTGCTTGTAGTTACTGCAATCCTGCATTTTCCAGCACCTGGGTCAATGACATTCGAAAGAATGGACCTTATGTCAAGCTGGAGTCAGATGGTCGCAACCACTTTACTCATGAGCATAATAGTGCTCAACTTTATAAATTCGGTGAGGATAATCCTTACGTCAACGCCTTCTTTGAATGGTGGGAAACAGACCTACACCAAACCTTACAAGAATTAAGAATTACAGGTGGCGAACCCTTGATGAGTGGCTACACCTGGAAGCTGATTGATTGGTTTAAACAAAATCAAGGCAAGTCAAACACAAAACTAGCCATTAACTCAAATCTGAGTTTTGACAGCAAAAAGCTCATGGAGTTTGTTGAAGCAATCCGTTCACTGCCGCATGTGGAACTGTACACCAGCATGGAAGCAGTGGGTGCTCAGGCTGAATACATACGTGATGGCCTGAATTATGCACAATGGCTGGAGAACATGCATACCTTGTTGTCCAGTAATACAGTAAAGGCAGTGCATGTGATGTGTACAATCAATGCCTTGTGCTTGACCACACTGCCTGCATTGCTTGATCAACTGCTGGAATTAAAAAGCACATACAGTCGTGAACGTGTGAATTTTACGTTAAATATCCTGCGATTCCCCAGCTTTCAATCAGCCTTAATTTTACCTGACGAACTGCGCAATCAATTCCGCAACGACCTGGCTCACTGGATTGCAATCAACGGCAACAATCCATTACTGCACGAGCACGAAGTAAATCACACACAGCGACTAATAGACTATTTGGACGTGGTCAAAACACCACACTCAGACACATTTGAAATGCCCAAGTTACACAATGACTTCAGTGAATTTTACACACAGTACGATTCCCGTAGAAACAAGAACTTTGAAACAACATTTCCCAAATTAAAGAAACTCATAAACAAATGACACTAGATGAACTAAAAGCACAACACGATGTTGTGGGCGTTGTTGATTTATCAGCCTGGACTGATAACTATGAAACCAGCACAAAATGGCTGCGCAAACAATGCGAGGCTGTGTATCAATCAGCCTACACAGAAAATCAACGCATTGTGTTTGTACACACACATGATTACTATGTAAAGAATGCACATTCTGCAGGAATTATTTTAAAGAACATACAAGTAGCATTAAATGAAACTGACATTTCAAATTACTTTGCTGTGGTACTCAGTACGAATCCCAGCATTGAACAAGAAATAGCCTATATTAATTCACAGAGTTCTGACCCTGTGCCTGTAAAGTTTGAGCACATGTTGGGCGAATTTGTCACAACAGAATTAATTCAGCATCCTTACAACCGCAACGAGCAGTATCAGTATGGATCAGCCAATCCCATAAAAATTAGCTTGAATGAAATCAGCGAACAAGACAAGTTTTTACTCAGCGAAAGCAAAAACTTCTGCATTTACCCCTGGATTCACATGCATGCCTGGCCCACGGGAGAAGCATATCCCTGCTGTCATGCCACACAGTCGCCTGTGTATGGCAACACACGCAAAGAACCCTTGGCTGACATATGGAATGGCCCACGCATGCAACAGCTAAGAAAAGACATGCTGAGTGATAGCCCAAATGAAACCTGCAGAAAATGTCACGAGCAAGAAGATTCAGGATTCTTTAGTGGTCGTCAAAGTGCAAACAAACATCACGGACACCATATTGATCGTGTGCATAGAACTGAACCTGATGGCACATTCAATGAGTTTGAAATGACTTACTGGGATATTCGTTTCAGTAATCTTTGCAATTTAAAATGTCGTAGCTGTGGGCATATCTTTAGCTCACAGTGGTATCAAGATCAAGCAAAATTGGCCGGCGGCGATTGGAAGCAAAAAAATTCTGTGCTTAACTATGCCGGCCGTACAGAAACAGACATGTGGGAACAATTGATCCCTCATCTGGACTATGTGGAGCAGATTTACTTTGCTGGCGGCGAACCATTGTTAATGGAAGAACATTATCTCATTCTGGATGAGTTGGTAAAACGCAAAAGATTTGATGTGCGATTGATATACAACACAAACTTCACACATACTGATTTAAAAGGTAACAGTGTATTTGAATACTGGAAACAATTTGATTCAGTAGCAGTGGGTGCAAGTCTGGACGCAAGTGGCGCACGTGGAGAATACATACGCAAAGGCACTGACTGGGCTGTGGTAGAACAAAACCGTAGAGAAATGCTGGCCATATGCCCCAGGGTAGACTTTTATATTTCGCCCACGCTCAGCATTATGAATGCTATGCACTTGCCGGACTTTCACAAAGATTGGGTAGAAAAAGGTCTGTTACGCCCGCAGGATCTGAATGTGAATATCCTGCAGGATCCTGTACAGTATAGAATAGACATTGCACCAATGGAATACAAACAACAGATCAAACAAAAATTTGATGAACATCTAGAATGGCTGCGTCCACAGGATCCTTTAAGTAGAGCCACAGTGGGATTTGAATCAGCAATCAACTACATGATGAGCACAGACAACACGCATCTGATTCCCAAGTTTTGGAGCACCACTGATCAATTGGATAAAATTAGAAAAGAAAACATCCTGGATATTATTCCAGAATTAAAGGCGTTGAAATGAATATTCCGCACGATAAATTTTGCGTGTTGCCCTGGGTTAGCTTAGAAGCAAGTCCTATTGGCACAGTGCGTCCTTGTTGTTTAGCCGACGATGAAATTGTTGACGACAACAACAAAAAGTTCAGTTTGCTCACAGCTGACTTTGCAGATATACAGAACAGCACACACATGCGTGGCCTACGTGAACAGTTTCTAGCAGGAGAGCGGCCACAGACATGCCGCAAGTGCTGGAATGAAGAACGTGCAGGCCGCACAAGCAAACGCATGCATACCCTGGACAGAATGAAACACATGGGCATCACGTCAGAATGGACAGTAGATGCCAAGCCTTTGATGTTCCTGGATCTTAAATTGGGCAATATCTGCAACCTAAAATGTCGTATATGCGGATCATGGAGTTCAAGTCAATTTGCCACAGAAGAACTGGCACAGCTACCTACGGAAGAAAAGAAAGCCAGCTTTGCCTACCAAATGCTACAAGCTGGCGCCTGGCCTAGAGAAAATACTCAGTTCTGGAACGAAATTGATCAGCATTTAAATGACATACGCTATATTGAATTCACAGGCGGCGAGCCATTTATGATTCGGGAACATTTTCAAATGCTACAGGGCATTGTGGATTGTGGTATTGCACATCAAGTGGAAATACATTATAATACAAATGGCACTCATTATCCAGAAGAAGCTCATGAAATTTGGCGTCATTTTAAAACAGTAGAAATTGCATTCTCAATTGATGATCTTGAACACCGTTTTGAATATCAACGGTCAAATGCCAACTGGGACGAAGTGCAAGTTAACATTGATCGTTTCTGCACTCTTCGCAATGAGCATGCCAATATTCAATTGCAATGCTGTGCCACTGTGAACGTGTTTAATGTGCGTTACATTGATGAATTAGCTTGTTGGATTGATCAGCAGGCCTTTGATTTTGTGTACTGGAACATGATGCACGATGCATGGTATTTCTCAATTGCCATGCTGCCAGCACCTGCTAAAGCTGCCATTTCAGATCATTTACGCACATGCAACGTTCCTGCCAAGTGGCGCGGGGAATTTGACAACATTATTGAGTTTATGAATCGTGGTGCCGATTCGGATGGCTTTATGCTACGCATGAAAATACGTGACCTTGACCGTAAAAGGCATCAGAATCTGGCCACAGTGGCTCCAGAATTTGCAGAATTAATTGAATATGACTACACCAAAATCTGATACCTTGTGTATGGCACCGTGGACGCACACGTATCTATCGCCGCAAACTGAGCGTAGAATGTGCTGTGCGTCCCGTGAGCCTGCACAGAACTTTGAACAGTACATAGACACAGCCGCGGGCACAGGTGTTTACACACCCATGACTTTGGATCAGCACTGGAATTCGGACCACATGCGCAGTGTTCGTAGACGCATGTTGGCCGGGGAAACCTTGCCCGAATGTGATGTGTGCAACTCTAAGCTGTTGAATACCAATGTATACAAAACTTATTTTTGGCACCTATTTCGACACAAATACAACGACATAGCCACCACAACAGACCTCACTGGTTACACCACAATGCAGCCTGTATCATGGGATTACCGCTTTAGTAATCTGTGTAACTTCAAATGCAGGTCCTGCGGGGATATGTTGAGTAGTGCATGGGAGTCAGAACAAAAACAAAATAACATGGTTGACTGGCGCAACCCCAAAAACGGCTGGATGCTGCCTGAAATAAGAACACAAATCACAGCATTTCAAGACAGTCAAATTGAGGCGGAGTTTGCCGAAGCTGTGGAACAACATCGTGTGGAAGAAATATACTGGGTTGGCGGAGAGCCACTAATGTATGAACAGCATTGGCGCTACATGAAACGCATTGTTGAGCTGGGCGACGGTCCCCGAGTGTATGCACGTTACAATACCAATTTGAGCAGAGTCAACTACAAAGACGCAAATCTTTACACAGACATTCTGGCCAACATACGTGACTGGCAGATCTGTGCCAGCTTGGATGGCACAGGTGCTGTGGGTGAATACATACGCACAGGATTAAATTATGAAGAATTCTTAAAGAATTTTGAACAAGGATTGCAGTACGGTCGTAAAAAATACAATATTCGACAAATGCGCCTGGATTTTACACTCACGCTACCGGGCATGTTTGAACTTGTAAACATGGAACAATTGGCACGTGATTTCAATGTAGATTTATTGGCCAAAGTTATCTTTAGTTTTGGACCAGAAATTGTAATGAGTCCTTTATGCCTGCCTAGATCGTTACTGGACCCTTGGATTGATGATCTTTCGGCACAGTGTCAGACTCGTGTGTTGCATGACATGCTTGCACAGTTAAAGTCTCGTCCTACATTTCAAGAACAATGGCCTGACACCTATGCCGATGGCATTCGTCAGGGCAAGGCTCGCGTATTACGACTGGAAACCCTGCGCACAGCGCCAACTGACATGGCCACAATACTGGGACAGCGCCCAGAAATTAAACAATGGTGGGATCAAATTGCAACAAATTAACATAACCCTACGTGACTTTGTGACAGGCAACATGTTGCCTGTGTACATAGACGTTGCAGACAACAGTCTAAGTCGTCGCTGGCTCGAATCATTAAATGATTTAATCCGCAACAATTATCATTTGGAAAAGAACTACTGTTGGGTTGGATGGCCATCGGGCCCGAGAACAGTAGAATACATCTGCAATCAAATAAATCAGTCAATCGCTGCCATTAATTCAGCAGACATGGGTTATCAAATTGCAGATCATTTTGATACAATGAATACCATTCGAAGCGGGCCAGTAGGCGATGGCCTGCTAGGATGCACACTAGTGCAGGACAAGCTAAACCGGTTGCATCGTTATTTTGAAGACTTACAGGGTGTGTCAGGTGCAATGAGTCCATTTTACACTCGTGCAGATGCCACAACCCGCTGGCACATACGTCAATTAAACTTGCTGTGTCATGAGTACGAAAGTCTAGTGCTGAGCATGCGCAAGGCACAGCATGCTCCAGAATGGGTACGTCCCAGTCAACTCATGTGCTGGTTAAATGCGCCACGTTTTGTACTGGAACCTGAGGACTATGAACTGTTTGGCATAGACACAATCAATCGCAGTCTAGGCGGAGTGCATGTGGGTGTGAACAAAGCAGTGGGCAAACATCACTGGGAAGTATTTCACGATGAAGGCCGAGACAGTCGCATAGACGAATTAACTACCACAACGCTACGAGCACAAACACAAGCCGCAGGAGACTTTGATATAGAATGGGCAAGAGATCCAGGTGCTTATCCGTGGCAGATCAAACAGTTGGCAGAGTTTCGCGAATGGTTAGTGACCAATGGTTTTGATCCAGATGACAAGACACTTACAATAGGACATCCCAAAGTAGCACAAGTTAATCTATTAAAAAGTTTTGGTACTGAAGATCACACTGAAATATGGCGTTTGTTAAACAACCATTTGGATGTGTATAAAATAGAAACTGACGCCTGTGAAGCTACATACAACTATCACTGGAGTGACGCAGATTTTGTTGCTCGACAGATTAGGTGCATACAAGGAACACAAATATGAAATGGTTAATTAATCTTTATCACAGAATTCGATTGGAAATACGTTATCGTCGCAAGCTAAAAGAACTGCGCAAACGAGATCCATTTATCTACAAATGAACATACTAGGAATTTCAGCAGGATTTCACGACGCTGCCGCCACTGTGTTACATAATGGCAATATTCTTTTTGCAGGTCATGCAGAGCGTTATTCAAAGCAAAAGAATGATGCCAACATACATGCAGATCTACTAAAGGATGCACTTGTACATGGTGTAGATCATGTGGCATATTATGAACGCCCGTGGCTTAAACAACTACGACAATGGTATGCTGGACAAGGTATTGAGTGGAACAAAGTCACTCTGAATCAAGTGTTACAGCAACAAGTTCCTGAAGCCATGCTGTACTTGCCCACCACCAGCACACACAATCATCATGCTTGTCATGCGGCAGCGGGATTTCAAACAAGCCCATACGATCGAGCCACTGTGGTAGTAATTGATGCTGTGGGTGAGTTTGATACTATCACAATTTGGTCAGCAGAATATGATAAAAACAGTCATGCAACGTATCGAAAACTTTGGTCACAGCATTATCCACATTCAATTGGATTGTTCTACTCTGCGGCTACTAGCAGTGTTGGCCTACGCCCACTAGACGAAGAATACATACTAATGGGCATGGCCGCATATGGCAATGCCACAGCGGCTGTTGGCATGCAAAAACTAGTAAAAGATTCAGATAGAATTGAATTCTGTGACAATCTACACACAGGCATTGACAGTAAATATCTGCAGGATCTAGAAGAATTTGATATTGCTGCCGGGGCACAAAGCATTGCAGAACAACTAATCAACAGCGTCATGCGCAGAGCACGTGACTTCAAATTCAGTACTAACTTGGTGTACATGGGCGGCGTTGCTCTCAACTGTAGTGCTAATCGTAACTTAGGAAAGTTCTTTGACAATATTTGGATTATGCCTTGTCCTAGTGACGCTGGGTCTAGCCTGGGCTCTGCTGCCTTGGCTTGGAAGAAACGCATTACATGGACTAACGCTTATCTTGGACATGATATTGCTGGGCCTTATCCTGTGGCTGATTTATTACATGCTCTACACAGCCATGGCATTGTGGGTGTTGCTAGTGGCCGTGCTGAGTTTGGCCCTCGTGCGCTAGGTAACCGTAGCTTGTTAGCAGATCCTCGCAGTCCAGACATAAAGGAACGTGTAAATGATATTAAAAGACGACAACAATTCAGACCATTTGCGCCGGTCATTTTGGAGGAACATGTTGATATGTATTTTGATATGCCTCGTGGTTTCCATAACAGTAGGTATATGCAAACAGTCGCTCGCAGTAGGCATCCTCACATATTTCCTGCTATTGTTCATCGCGACGGCACTAGTCGTGTACAAACAGTACCAAGTGACGGTTCAGGGATCCGACAACTACTAGAAGCCTGGTACAAGGCAACAGGCTGTCCCATGCTGTTAAACACAAGTCTAAACATACGTGGCGAGCCCATGGTAAATGATCGTGCAGACGCAGATCGCTTTGAACAATTATACGGAGTAAAAGTCTGCTCATGACTGATAGAGTATTTCCCATAAAGAGTGACACAGCCTGTTTGTTAAAATGGGCTTGGTCAACTGTGTATCTAGGACAGGGCACAAGCTCTAGCTGTCATCGTACAGATCAGGCACCTATTCCTGTAGACAACTTTGAATCATTTCACAACTTGCCCAACAAAATAGCCGCACGAGAACTAATGAAACAAGGTGAGTGGCCACAAGGAGGATGCCAATATTGTGAAAAGATTGAACAAGCAGGAGGCATGAGTGATCGTCAATATCAACTGCATGCTGGACACGAAAAAGATCGTACTCCTGTTGAGTTGTTGACTGATTCAGAGGCAGTAGAAGTTGTGCCTACTATCCTAGAAGTCTACTTCAACAATACCTGCAACATGGCCTGCTTGTATTGCGGCAGTCACTTCTCAACCAAATGGGAAGAAGAAAACAAAAGATTTGGCGTGTTTGAACAAGGACGAGTGAAGTTTGGGTACAATCAACCCTCCAATCCCAACTACGAACGTATGTTGGCAGACTTTTGGAAATATCTAAGCGATAAAGATCGCTACCGGCACATACGTTATTATCAGATACTGGGCGGCGAACCTTTCTTTCAGCCAGAATTTGATACCAGCTTGGACTTCTGGGAAAGTCATCCTAATCCAGAGCTGACATTCAATATCATTACTAACTTGAAAGTGCCCACAAAGAAGTTCCGAGCATACATTGATCGCTTTGGAGCCATGGTTGAATCAGGTGCATTAAAACGTTTACAAATTACAGGCAGCTTGGATGCCTGGGGACCGCAAGAAGAATATGTACGCTGGGGATTGGACCTCAAGGAATGGCAAGAGAACTGGGAATATCTACTGGACAAAGACTGGGTGGTGATGTGCATGAATACTGCTATCAGTGCGCTGACAATCAAAACACTGCCTGACCTAGTGGAACGCATCAACGGATGGAACGCACGTAGAGATCCGTGGAATCCCATCAGCTTCAGCTTTATGTCAGTAATGACACCACCCGAAATGGTGCCAGACATATTTGGTGCGGGTGTATTTGACGCAGACTTTGAACGTGTGCTGGCAGCCATGCCCACTGACAAGCCAGGATCAGCTGGCGCACGAGAACACATGACAGGCATCATGCGCCAGATTCAAGCAGGTCCGCGTGATGTGTCACGTATACAAGATCTACGGGTTTATTTGACTGAAATAGATCGACGCAGAGGAACCAACTGGCGTGAGCTGTTTCCCTGGCTTGATCAGCCTTTTATTGTGGCGTGATTATCAGTAGGGTTGACATGTTGATCAACTCCCAGGAACTGTTGCAACGCTGAGTGAAAGAACACATGATAAGAATATTCATTATAAGTTTCTCGTAGGAATTCAGCGGCTGCTGTGTGTTCAGCATTCTCAGGATTTAACACATCGTGTTCACTGAAGTCACGCCAGGTGCCCCAGTCTTCTAACTTGGTAATACTGCCAACAAATCCAAATTCCAAACACAATTTACAGAAATTTTTCATGTCTCTGTAGTTGTCTTTTTGCATGACCATGGTCAAGGCCACATTGTGATTGCTGCCATCTTGATGACGTGTGTGCTCTTTGAGAAATGCAAAGTTGTCCATCAACTGTTCCCAGCGTCCGCCCAGTCTAACTTGTTCGTATACATCAGCTGATCCTGCATCTATACTGATTAGATACTCGTCAATGTGTGCTGTGACAGGATTGTCTGTGAGTTGTTTACGCAGTAGCAGGCCATTGGTAAACAGTTTGATCCACTGATTTGCACGTGGCTTGTACCTGTGCAACAACGGACGCATGATACTGCTGGCAAGTGGATCACCATTGCCACTCATGATGATTCTACAGGGTTGATCAAACTGTTCCAGCATGTCCACTAGATGATTAACCCAGGCCAGCTTTTCTTCGTGTCGTGCGCCACTGGTAATCATCACAGGCGCAGTTCTACAACTGGGGCAATGTAAATTACAGCTTTCGTCTATGTTGATACTGATAGTGTATTCAGTTTCAATCATGTCGTATTGCATGACACCACAGCGTGTGACTGCACAGTTATCAAATGTTTTGTTGTTGATGCTTTGTTGTAGAGCCTGTGCAGCCGGACTTGCCCATACATCTTCTAGGCGTTTGAAATCAGAGATCTTGCCTACACTTATGGGCAACCACAGTTCACACCCGCACACAAAACAGTCACCTTTCCAATCTACTAGCAATTTACGACTAGGCGCATTACAATGATAATCCACTGTGAGCTTTAGATCTCGATTACGTGGAACATTGTTCCAGTGAAATCGGTTCTCAATTGGTATGACAAATTTCATAGATACGTCTCTAAGCCGCCACGACGTGTTAGGTCTTGTGTGCAACATGAGATACCGCCGTCCCAGAAATAACTGTGTCGTAATTCACTAATGATAGGATTGATTCTATGCTTTTTGCAGTAGTCAAACACTTCTTTGTTGTAGGCGCTGAAGATAACATTCTCTTCATCTAGTGCTAGGCAGTTGACATCAAACACAGTTTCGGCCACAAAACCAGTCCACTTGTTTAGATACTTGTCCACAAATTGTGTAAACTCAGGAGTGGGGGTTTGCCCTTGCACATACCAAGCACCTGGTGATTGCTCGTACTTGAACTTGCCCACTTCCATGGCAGCCCAGATTGAACTGTCCCAGATTTTACAAACGTCCCATCCAGGGAAGTCTTTGGCTAGATCCAAGTTAACATCGTGTTTGGAACTTAGTAGTACACCAGGCTTGAGAATAGCAAACACAGCATCACCATGTCCGTCTGTAATAGCTTCGTGTATACGATACTCTGGACCTAGCACATTGTCCACAATCCAGCGTGTTTGATCAGGACGCAAAAAGTCTGAGTTGTCAAAGAACACGTCACGACCCACACGTACAATACAGCTGGCCGACGCACCGTTTAAGATACAGTCTTCGTCCCATTCGCTCTTGTGCGGATTAATCACTTGGTCCTTGTAGTCAGAACAGATGTCATCTAGTTCCTTCATGGCCAACACACGTAGTAGTTTGTTGCCCAAAGTGATTTGCCAGTCGCGTGGTGTCAGTGGCGGCAGCGGAGCACCTCCTCCTTCAGTTTGATGCCAAATAAATTGATCTTTTGATGGCAAGTTAGGACGACGAACTCTAGCACCATATTTCTCAATGATCCGTTGCAAGTTGTTTAAATCCTCTTCAGTTTCGTGCAGGATTTGTTGCAGTTGATTTCGCACTTGAGCATTGTCAATAAAATCAAAGTAATCTGGTGAGTAGGCGCGACCCACAATGACCTCTTCAAGAGGTTGCCAACTGGTATAGGAATTAATCATAGGATTGTAGTTTAGTGAATAAAGTATTTAAACGCTGGCTCTTGTTGGCCAAAAATAACTGTTGGTTGTGCTTGATATCATCCCTGCATCGTAGCAACATGTCATGTGGGTCTTGTTGTATTTGTTCAAGTGTGTGTTTTATTTTTAACCAACGCTGTGTGTTATCGGTTTCCTGATCGTAACTATTGTCCAGTACTGAATCAAATGTTCTGTAGCCTAGATCACGTAGGCATTGTAAACTACCTGGCGGTGCAACCAGCACAAATGGCTGTGCGTTCTTTATGGGTTTAAAAGTCTTCTCAGTTAGGAATGTGCCACCAGATCCATCAGCATCAAAGTGCGTTTCCACCACAACATTAAAGTATACATCTGTATAATGTTTGGGTACAGCAAGTGCATGATTATTGTGCTCATCTACTGTTAGCGTATCACATCGATACGGACCGTTCTCCATGAACACATCTACAGCAACATTGGGCAGGCGTTCTATGGGATTGTCCGCAGGATTGTCTCCCAATGGTAGCTCAGTGTTGTAGCTCCATAAACTCTGTGACAGCATGTTGCTCTGTAACAAGTCTGCCATTATGGCTGCTCGCCACCATTTGTGTGTTCTGCTTAACACAACAAAGGTGTATGGCCTTGATCTAGTATGAAATTCAACAGGCGCCACATCACGATTTCTGCGCCAGAACAACAGCTCATGATCAGGAAAGTGCGCAAAGCCCGGAATTGAATTGGCAGCAGTGTTGCCTGAAATAAATCTATAACAGCCGGCAGGCAAGTTATGTTGCACACACAGTGCATCGAGCCTTTGTTTAATGTTGTGCGGGTTGTCGCCTTCGTGATAATAAAACAGCACAGTAATGGCACCCTGAGTAACGTCTTGAAGAATGGCAGGATTGAGTAACGCAAAGTAGTCTATTGAAAAGTCAAAGAAGCCCAGTCCAATTGTATAGTAACCACTACCATGGGTGGTTAACTGGTATTCAATCCCATGATCATTCATGTGAGCAAACAACTCAGCAGGTGTAGTGTGCGGCCAGTGTTGTCCAAACTCACGCCATCCTTGTGTGTAAGGCCTTGCCCGATGCACTGCTAGAGCTGGATAAGGCCGTCCTTTAATTATACTATCAGCTACAAAGTTCATTTAGCATTTCCTGCAGTTCTCTCCATAGCACACGATCAAAGTTGCCTCCATAAAAATGTTCATAGTTGTGAATCACAATAGGCAAACATCGACGATGAATATTCAGGCGTTCTGTAGGAGACAAGTTATCTAAGTCTTTTAGTAGTTTGGCAACCTTTTCTATGCGCTTGACATCGTCTGTTTCTAAATCATAGCTTTCGTCAAATACATCTCCAAATGTTTTAAATCCATAGCTTCGCAGGTACTCTAAACTACCAACAGGTGCTATCAACACAAACGGCATTTCTAGCGCAATTGCTTTGAATGTTTTTTCGGTAATGTGCAACCTGCGACCAAAGTACACAGTTTCTGTAGGCACATATACTAGACTGTCTTGCGCCTCGGCATAGTTGCCCAAACAGTAACTACTCATAACCTGTGTGTCTTCACCGGCAAAGTAACGAGGTAACTCGGCTGCCAAGAACACTTGCTCTATGTCAGGATATGTGTTATTATACTTGAGTGCTATCTGTGAGATGTCTACGTTTTCGTAAGGGCATACTCTGGGAGCTGAAATATAATTGTTATCTAAACCATGCTTGAATACGTTGTACAAAAACAGCACCCGGTGATCTCGTTTGCCGGCAACAATTCTGTTTGGACTCATAAAAGTGTTAGTTGGAGTTCTATCTTGGGCACGAGGAATAAGGAATGTTTTATCGTAGCCGCGGAACCAATCCCTGCAAGCCCAGCCATGATAAAAGTAATAATGACTTTTCCATCCATATATACGAGTAAGTTCTTCAACGCACTTGCCTTGCTCGCTTACAATTACATGACCACCTTTTCTATAATTGCCGTTGGCTATTCTTATGTCATGATTACAACCTGCAACTTTTTCAAACAATGGTTTATGAAGATCCAGATGCACAGGTTCCTGATCGTGCAAAAATACAAAATCAGTTTCGGGAATATCATCTCTACCAAAATTAAACAATGCTTCAGGATCGCTACGTCCAGGAGGATCACAGAAAAATGTTCTAGTTCCGGGCTTGTGATTGTCTATCCAGGGCCAAAATGTGTTGTTGTAAATTTCGTCTATTCTAATCATGTTTGATATTTTTTATTCGGGTAAGAAGCCAGGTTTGTTTGCGCATGAGCGTGAGGCAGACAGTATTGAGCATGCACAAAGTTTGAGTCGCACAAGATTCTTTTGGTGGGTGTCATACTTATGTGACTACTCTAGCTGGGATTGGTTTTACGAACCTCCACCTTGGCAAGCTCATCAGAATCATGTGTGGCCTTCAAAGTGGCATCAATATTCGGGCACATGTCTCATATCCAAAGATCCTACAGATCAGTGGAACTTTCATAATGAAGTCATAGCAACACGATGCGTAGATGAGAACTGGCATGTGTTGTATCCTGTCAATCAGACACAGTTTGATTTCTCCTGGCATCCACATCCTCTAGATCCTCCTTACATATACGTATGGGGCAACCAGCATTGGCCTGCTGAACAAATGCCCACAGTAGAGTATCATGTGCCTGGTGCAATCGAACGCAAGTACATGGACTGGCCAGCCTCATTGTTGCCAACTGCCACAAACTGGACAACTCCTGCAGAAATTGATCCTGTCAGTGTTGATTATTCATGGGTGCCAGATCCACAAGATCCTCCTTACATTTATGAGTTTGCTACACAATGGCAGCCCAATGGAGGTGCTGTATACACAGTACCGGGCGCAACTGAACGAAAGTATGTGGAATATCAACATCGTAAACTTAGTGATAGCACACAATGGATCATTCCAGCACTAGTTGATACTAACAGCGTAGATACATCTTGGCATCCTAGCAATACAGAACAGCCGTACATCTACGAGTTTGCTACTCAGTGGCAATCCAACGGCGGTGCTGTGTATACAGTACCTGGTGCAACAGAACGCAAGTATGTGGAAATACAACATCGTAGATTACCTGACAACCAAGCATTTACTAAATTAGAAGTGGTTCAAGGGTTTGATTATTCCTGGCATCCGGACAACACAGAAGAACCCTACGACTATGTGTTTGGCAATCAACATTGGCCGGGTACAGAAATGCCTACGTTAGTGTACAAAATGTCCAACGCCACGCAAGAAAAGTTTGTAGATGGAGTTGTAGCTAGGTTAGATGGCAACATGGGCAATTGGGAACTGCACGAAGAAATTGATCAGGATACATGGGATTGGTCATGGGTACCTAACCCAAAAGACCCACCTTACACGTATGTGTTTGGCAATCAATGGAATCTGCCTGAGTTCAAGGCCAGTGTAACGTATCATGTGCCTGGCGCTACAGACATCAAGTACATGGATCGTCGCACAACAAGACTACCACAGCCTGCGCAATTTAGACACAACATCGCTGTGAGCAAGTTTGATTACTCATGGGAACCCAACCCGTTTGATCCTCCTATGACCTATGTGTTTGGTAATCAATGGAACTCGGCTGTGTTAGAACCCACTGTGATTTACAGTACTGGTGGTACAGAGATCAAATATGTAGATGATATTATTGCCACAGTAGCACAAGATGTGACTGCATGGGAATTGTTGGACAACATAGAGGAGTTTGATTACTCCTGGAGACCCAATCCCACAGATCCTCCTTATATCTATGTGTTTGGCAATCAGTGGCTCACACCAGAACAACGCCCTGCACTACAGTATGCGGTACCAAGTGCTACACAAATCAAATACATGGATCATCCACGAGCACAACGTCGTAGAGATCACACCCGTTTTACACAACACTATCCTGCGGACTTTGATTGGTCCTGGGAACCAGAGCCAGGATCACCGCCTTACATCTATGTGTTTGGTAATCAATACCATTCAGCTGAAGTAATGCCAACTGTAGAATACAGAATGGCCAATGCTACTGAACACAAGTATATGGATATTCCGGCACAGTTGTTACCCAATCACACTAATCACTGGCATACTGTCATAGATTGTGAATGGGATTACACCTGGAGACCAGAGCCAGGATCACCGCCTTACATCTATGTGTTTGGTAATCAATGGTGGCCAGCAGAGAAAATGCCCACAGTGGAATACCACATGCCTGGTGCTACTGAGCGCAAATACATGCCCAGCCCTGTAGCACAATTGCTAGTAGACATGAGCAAGTGGACCATACCCGAACATGTGGACACCACTGACATGGACTTTAGCTGGATGCCTGATCCTGGCGAGCCACCGTACATATATCAATTTGCCACACAACACCAAAAAACTGGTGGCCCACAGTATCGCATGCCCGGTGCTACAGAGTTCAAGTACGTGGACATGATGAGAGCCGAAGTTAAAAAAGAAGCCGCACCCATCTTTGAAATTGATCACTTGGATGGCAATGCTGGCAACATTGAAGGTGTTGTTCGTAAGGTACGCTACTTTGACAACTATCGCGACACCTTGATACGATTGGCCAAAAGTCTTGTGGGGCAATATGAACATGTGTGGATATGTAGCAGTATATGTGACTACAGCAACTTTGACTTTACTTGGCATCCAGAAACCTGGCAAAGCACAATGCTACATGTGTTTGCATCTGACAAAGAAAAGTTTGGAGACACATTCTACATGCATGTGCCTACCTTTGCTGAACGTGCAGAAAAGAAAGCCCTGTTAGAATGGTATAGTGTGAACTATGTGCCACGCAAGAATGTGCCACGCAGACCCATGCCAGTAATCCATCATACAGGCGACAGTCATGTAGATGCAGTTAAAACTACAACATGGCCAGGTCCGCTTGCTACATTTACCACAACAGATTCAGCACCAACTAACACAGTTACCGTTCCATTATGGCGCAAGGAAACCAAAGCAATTGTACCACTTAGTGCAGGGGCAACCAGTGTTGTTGTGCCAAGAGTAGCAGTGGGAGATATCCGCACACAATTGTATGATTATGCCTACATAGACAAAACACACCGGACGGTTAAAGACTATCCCTTGGACATTGTGTTTATTTCAAATGGTGAGCCCTATGCTGAGTTTAACTATGAGCATTTGAAGTGGGCGGTACAGATGGAAGGCTTGGACTGCAATCACATTCATCACTCAAAGGGAGTAAACGGTCGTGTGGCAGCATATCAAGCAGCCGCCAGATTAAGCACAACACCTTGGTTCTTTGCGGTATTTGCCAAGCTAGAAGTTGATCATAGGTTTGATTGGTACTGGCAACCAGACCGTATGCAACAACCCAAGCATTACATCTTCCATGCACACAATCCTGTGAATGGATTGGTATATGGCCACCAGGCTATGATTGCGTACAACAAGCAAATGACACTGGAGAATACCGGCGGCGGCCTAGACTTTACCATGGATCAACCGCATGAAGTTGTTCCTATCATAAGTGGTACAGCCAACTACACTGAGTCACCTTGGATGGCCTGGCGCACAGCATTCCGTGAAGTGCTAAAGCTCAAGCACAGCCTGCCCGATGTAGAAAACGAGTACAGACTCAACATGTGGCTAAGCAATGCTGGTGAAGTCAAGAACGCAGAGTGGAGCCAATTTGGCGCAGAGGATGCTGTAGAATACTACAACGAAGTGGGTGGGGATTTTGCGGCTCTTAAGAAGAGCTATGAGTGGGAATGGTTGGCTAGTTATGCGTTTATGCGACGCAGTCTAGCACCTGATCGCTGATGTATTCAACTTCTAGGTCAGTCAGTTCAGGGTAGATAGGCAGACTTAGCACACGACGAGCAAGACTAGAGCTTGCTGCCAACATATCTGGACCAGGATAGGCTCTATACAAACTCATTTCGTGTAGAGGATTTGCATAGTGTACTCGTGTGTCAATTTTGCGCAAAGCGAGATTGGCTTTTAGTGTATCGCGGCCGTCAACATCTATCACAAACTTATGCACAGCATGATTGTGTGCGTTAGAGTCGTTGATCAAACAACGTATGTTTGCATTTTTAAATCTTTCACACCAGTGATCAGAAATCTTTTGTCTACGTGTTTGCCACTGATCAATGTGTTTTGTTTTGACCAGCATGTGAGCACAATCTAGCTCACTCATTCGACTGTTAGTGCCCGCATTGCGATGTGTGGGTTTGCCATTGTCACGCCAAGCTCTAGCATATTCTGCTAGATCTAAATCGTCTGTTACTACAGCACCGCCGTTGCCATAACAGGCCAAGTTTTTCATAGGATCAAAACTGATGGCAGCGCCTCCACGTCCAGTGCGGTAGCCATCTGCGGCCAACCAGTGTTGGGCAGCATCCTCAATTATAAGTGTTTCGCGTTGCACCCAATGATTCCACGCACGAACATTGCCGTGATGGGTAACAGCCGCGCCATACAGTCCAACCATTACTATGGCTTGATAACTCAAGTTTTCAGGTATTTTGTTGACATCTATTAGGCCATGTATGTCTGTGTCAATAATGTGTATATCCCAGCCTGCACGTATAAATGCATTGGCAGTGGCCACATAGGTCATTGACGGAATCAACACAATAGGAGGGTGCGGCCCCAAGTGGTCCATCATAGCCCAGTAGCTGGCTAGAATCTCAAGTGCATGTGTACCTGAGTGGCAGGTCACTGCATAACGCACATGATTTTTTCGAGCTAACCATGATTCAAACTCAACGGTGTTGTTGCCGTTCATGAGTTGACCACTGCGAAGAACTTCGTCAGTTACCTCTAAAATCTCCGTACGGAGATTGTTATACTGTTTTCGGAGACCAGTAAACGGAATCGTAAGTCCAGTGTTCATAATAAAACACCGTAGTTGGATGGCACAATTGATTTTAACACAGTAGCGTAAAGTTGATCAATTGCTGTAGTATTGTATACATCGACAATGGACCAAAATCTATGTTCTTCTTTTAATCCTAATTTTTGTTCTTGTGTAAGACAAAGTTTTAAGATTGAGCAAGCGTGATTTTGATCAATAGGAATACAATTCAATTCGTTGGTCTTGACCAACATATCAATCATGTCACCGGTTGGGTCGGTACCTACAACTTTTTTGTACAATGCAATCATAAAGTCATTATCAAATGTGTCAGCAAAGTCCATTACAATATCATACAAATTGTAATCTAGCTCTTGATCCCATTCAAAAATTTCTTGTGAAAAGTGTGTTAGCTTGGTAAATGTTTCTAAAGAGAATTCGTCTCGTGTAAAATCTGGAATCTGTAGATAGACATTTTTACGCAAAAACAACAACGAATGTAAATCAATAGAATCTATTTTAGGTCGTACTCTTATCTTTGTGCCTACAAAATTTTTGATATCGTTGACATTTTCTAACTTGTGTATTTTAAGATATGGCGGCCGTAGACTTGCACCACTATCAAACGCCAACTTTGATAATCGATTTGTTAACCAGGCGGCAACAAACCCGCTACGAGCACCTGGATCAGCGTGAATTAGTAAGTTGTGTCTGCCAGTGGTCATTCATTTATTCTTTGCCCAGACAATATACCCGCCATTGGTATCACTCCATGGGCAATACTGTTCCCATAATGTTTTTGCTTGCTCGGGCGACTCTTTCATCAACCGATCTAGTTCAATACGAGTTTTCCATCCGTCTAGACTCCAGTCATGAGTTTTTAATGCAGTTTCTAGGTCAGTCATTGCGTTTATCCTTAAAGAGTGGATTGCCAGTAAGACGAATTACTTAACCAGTTGAAGTAATTTTGAAATCCTTCTTGTACATCTATTTTGGGATCGTAACCTAGAATAGTTCTAGCACGATCAATGTTTAATGCGCCACGTGATGGAAAGTCTGCGTCTTTGTCTTTGCACTCAATAGAGCCTTTGCCAACAATTTTAACAATCATCTCAGCGGCTTCTAACAAACTTACTGAGTGTGATTTGGTAATGTTATAGGTGCCATTACGACTCATGATACGAGTAGCAGCCGCCACAATACCATCGGCAGCATCGTCTACATAGGTAAAGTCTAACGTCTCCCCTGCCCCATTAACACGTAGAACGCCTCCTCGCATGGCGCCGAGCATAAATTTTGCCACGACTCGATCTTCCACATCCAAGGGGCCGTATACAGCACTAGGCCTAATAACAGCGTAATCAAAAGCGCCGCGGCGATGGTAATCTTTGACAATGTCTTCTCCTGTTAGTTTCATTATGCCGTACTGTCCAATTGGTCGGCAGTCATAATCTTCTTCTACTTGATCTTCAAAGTCGCCGTATACCATTGAACTAGAGATGTACACAACACGTTCTACACCGTGCTTTTTGGCACTCTCGCAAACATTGATCAAGCCCTCCATCATCACACGACTGCCCCAGGCAGGATTGGCATTGACAACTTTCTGTCGAGGAAAACTTGCCATGTGAATAATCACTTCAGGCTTGTGTTTGGCCACTAACCAATCAAAGTTGTCGGCATCAGTTATATCAATGTGATAGATGTTGTTACCGGATATCTTCTTCAGTCTCTCACTCATCAAGTAGTCAAGTTCTGCTTGTGGAATGATTCCGTAGTTGGTACGAGTGTCTGTGATGATCACTTCGTGTTCTAGAGCTTCTAATCGTTGCACAACATTATGGCCAATAAGACCTAATCCGCCTGTTACTAGTATTTTCATTTGTTGCCCCACTTCAGTGTCCAAAAAGTTTGATCCTGCTCGCTTAGTCTTGCCATAATACGATACAAGTGTCCGTAGCTAGAAATATCTGCTTGACGGGTCCAGTAAGGTTTTTCTACCGCATGTTCCATGATGAACTTACCAGCATCTGATTCCTGCCACTCATATATAGGTTGTGCCACATACAAATCAGGATCTTCTACATCGCCCATGCGTATCTGGTGTACACATACATCACGAAATGTTACAGCCCGGTCTCCAA
>Ga0209353_10000422_pt1 | contig 25794 bp, 27 predicted proteins | sample LauGreSpBDMM15SD_2_FD_187561 | JGI IMG/M metagenome (GOLD analysis project Ga0209353, IMG submission 187561) | Freshwater lake microbial communities from Lake Michigan, USA - Sp13.BD.MM15.SD (SPAdes) (version 2) | ecosystem: Environmental > Aquatic > Freshwater > Lake | place: Lake Michigan... | reverse complement strand
TAAAGAAAAAAAATTTATGTGAATTTAGACCATAATTATACTTAAAATGATTAAAAATGTTTTATGTTAAAAGAAATGACGAGATTTCGCGTGGCTTTTTTGCGTAAGTATAGATTATGGTTAGGATATTAGTATTAATGTAGTATGTGTGTATTTTTGTGGTTAGGATATTTGTAACATAGTATTTAAATGGATTCCGTTGGATTCCAGATGGATTCCGCCCGGGGATTCCGCCCGGTGGAAGTAGGGCCGTATTTCACACCACTCCACCTAACACTTTTACATCCTCACTAGAATTACCACACATACACCCAGAAATATTTCACACCACTCCACCTAACACTTTTACGCAACACCCTATCTCACATCTTCATCCACCTAACACTTTTACGCAAAACATCCTAACACTTTACGCAAAATATCAACATATACTCTCATATAACATACTCTCACATGACACATGTAACGTACATAACTGCATCTCACCTATATATGACATCTTCATCTCCTTATCTAAACATTTGTAAAAATCTTCAACTAATATATCACCACTACATTTGTCTAACACAGACAATAACATATTCGTCATCACATTACCATCACCTGTCACGTACGAATCCTGATTATCCAACGACGAACCTATCGTTACCCAATCATATTTCACATCAACCTTATCTATCATTGAACCAGATGAACAATGATCTGAAATTAATATAACCATTAACCTCTTATTACTACCACAATCTATAACCGCACGATTTATTGTATCTGTTATATCATCATCTACTACATTACCATCTGGCAATTGATACACTTCATCCATACCATCAATAAAAGTTTCACTATCATATACACCAACCCTTTCATCTCCACTAGTATCTATTACTTGATTACCATGACCATTCATATAAATGTATAACCTAGGTCTTTCTACACCCAAACTTAACGCTGATCTCACACTTTTATATATTGTATCTTTCACATTTGATACTGTAACTCCACTGTTAAATAATCTAACCACGTTTATATCATTTATACCAGCAAAACTTTTAAATTTATCCATAAATCTTAATGCTGTACTCTCTGAAGTACTTGTACCCCAATAATCCTTTGATATCACTGATAAGTATTTATCCATTTTATATACATTAGAAAAAAATTACACAAAATTCAAACATTTATAAACATAAAGAATAATATGCGCATTATGTCAATTATGTAAATTTTTTTTTCTATACTAAAATTATAATATGGGCTGCGAAAACATTATCAAACTTTTTTTCCACATGTCAAATACTATTAAACTCTATCATTGGCAAACCACCAGTTTCGCTAGACACAAAGCAACTTGTGAACTATTCAATAACCTTCAACCACTCATTGATGATTTTATAGAAGTTTATATGGGAAGATATGACCGCCCATCATTTCCAGATGGATTCAAACTCAATATCAAAGAACTTTCAGATGATTCTGCATTGGAATTAGTACAAGAATACGCCGATTATCTTAAAAACGAATTGCCAAAATATCTAAAATCATCAGATACTGATTTACTCAATATTAGAGATGAAATGTTGTCCAACTTGAATAAAGTACAATACTTGTTCACATTGAATTAAATTACGTAGTTGCACGTAGCCTATTTAAAAATAAGATTCTTTTGGATTCCAAATGTCACTTGAAACATATACATCTGATGTGGAAAGATTATTAACAGACTCGTCTATTATATCTTATTTTACTTCTACAAGTAAAAATATTGTACACTTTGTTAAAACATACATTGAAGTAGATAAAATTTTAGACTCAAACTCTTCAGATTCTAATGTTATTTACAATAAATTAGATGAAATTCGAAATGCAATTTCGCAACAAACAAATCAATTATCAAATATATCATCGACTCATTCTATTTTACAAAGTAAATTAGATACCATTAAAGACACCACAAATAATGAATTAAAATCTTTATTTTTAGAACTACAAAATAAAATAAATAAAAAGGATTCGAACGATGAGCTCAAAATAGTCTTTGATAATCTTAAAGAACGTATGGAAATCATCAATACACAACGATTAAATGATATAGATCGTAAAAATCTTGAAATCTTTAAAAATATTCAAAGTACATTTGAAAGATCATTAGATTCACACCCTATTAATAACAAAATTGTTTCGATTGAACACTCTGTAAATTCTATCAATGAAAATTTTTCAAATAATTCTTCTAAAAAAGGTCAGGTTGCTGAAACTGTACTCTTAAATGTATTGACAGATACATTCCAAGATACAGAAGTATTAGATACGTCTCACAATGCAAATTCAGGAGACATTCAGCTTGTTAAAGAAGATAAACCAACCATTTTAATTGACTCTAAAAATTTTGGAAGTAAAACTGTTCCCAAAAGAGACCTTGATAAATTTTACAATGACATTCAACAAAATAATTGTTCAGGAATCTTGTGTAATGCTTTTGGTGGTATTGCCAATAAACAACATTTTGAAATAGATATTGTTGATAAAAACATCATTGTATTTGTACATTCACATCAATTTGACTCGAATACATTTAAATTAGCAACAAATATTATTTATAATATGCATCAAGAACTAAAGGACAAAACAAATGACTCAATTGTATTAGATCAACGATTATATCAAAACATCAAAATAGAATATAATTACTATATTCAAACATTCCGTCATCATCTTGATATAATTAAAGCAAATGTAAATTCACTTTCACAACTAAGTTTTAGTTTATTAGACAACTTCTTCAAACGTAAAGCCACAAATGTTGAACTTAAACAATTTAGTTGTCACATCTGTTCTGCACAATTATCAACCGAAAAAATATTAAAAACACATCTTAAAAAACAACATCCAAATATCTTACCACCACCTAACACTGTACCACTTATTAGTTCTGCAGTTGCTACACCAAGAGGTAGACCAAAAAAGAATAAAAATGAAGAAGTAGATAACGTCAATGCAAACGTCAATTATAATACATCAGACACAGACAACTCGGCAACATCCGATTAATTGACCATTTACAAATATTAATTTTATAGTATTATTTTAATGATATATAACACACTAAAATGATACAAAAAAAACAATCGATAGATTATGTTAATTATATCATAAGTTTAAAATACCCGAAAAAATTATTAAAAACTTTATCTAATAAACATCACCTAAATCCTATTTTGACAAATGCAATCGATGGTAAAAAGTGTTCAGACGATATAATAAAATGTCATTTTACAACATTTTATCGTTTTTTCGGTCCAAAGGCTTCAATTGGATGTGCATTATCTCATCTTTATGTATGGAAAACATTCCTAAAAACACATAAAAAGTACGCTATTGTATTTGAAGACGATATTATTTTAGATGACATAACTTATAATCTATCAGAAGTCATCCCCATTTATGTACAGCAAACACCACAAGACTTTGATATTTTATATCTAGGATCTCTAGGTTCTGATTATATACCCAACTTTTTTACAATATCAATGTCTCTTTTAAATATGTCAGTAGAATATAAAGACATTAACGATTATGTTAAACAACCAAGTGTAGCGCTAGCAACACATGCATATGTTATCAGTAGATCTGGTGCTAAAAAACTTGTAAAAAACTTAGATGGTAACATACACAACCATATAGATTATTGTATACAAAATTTATATAGTCAAGGGATTCTAAATAATTATATTACCAAACCACGTTTATTATACCAATCTTCCACTGATTCTAATATCTCAAATAATGTATCAAATACACATCCTATTATTATCAATAAAATCTTATCAAACTTTTACGTAGATAAACATGTTAGAAGCAGTTACATAACCACTTTATCAGTCCTTAGAATTGGATCGTTCAATATTACAATTTCTTCATTAATACTAATCTCCTCAATCATATTATGCATTACGATTTCAACCCAAAGAAATTATAATACTTTAATTTTATTCCTCGTATTATTAAGTTTATCTGATATTTTTAAATTAGAATCCTGTATATGATAGTTGTTGAACCATCGTTGCTGTTGATACTGAACTATCAGAGGAACTATCAGAGCTAGAACTATCAGAGCTAGAACTTGAACTTGAACTTGAACTTGAACTTGAACTTGAACTTGAACTTGAACTTGAACTTGAACTTGAGCTAGAACTCGAGCTAGAACTAGAGCTTGAATCTGAACTTGAACTAGAGCTTGATGAACTTGAATACGTTCTTGTACGTGGTGTAATTTGTAACATTATATTTGTATTTGTATTTGGTGTAAAATCGTTCAATTCATCTTGTTGGTTTTGCACTTGACCTTGACCTTGGCCTTGCAATTGACCTTGCAATTGATCTTGATCTTGAGTTTGAAAATTACCTTGTGTTGACATTTTGTTTTTGTTGGTATACTATACACCAAGAAAAAAAAAATACGTAATTATTGTGTTTTTTATGCAAAATAAAAAATGTGGTTTAAAATTGATTAGTATATTATATGTTTAAAATGGTCTAAATGATTTATTTAAAAATCAAAATCAATATCATCAATGTTAATTTCCAAATCATCATCTTCTATCAAATCCAATTCAACATCTAATTCATAATTAGATTCCTTCACATTAACTTCTTGAATTTCTTCAAATTCTTCTTGTTCGAATTGCAAATCTTTAGTTAAAATTGGTTCTTCATTTGTTGTTGGTTCTTCGTTTGTTAAAATTGGTTCTTGTTCGTTTTGTTTAATATTTAAATTGCATTTTTGCTTAATATAATTCCTCAAATATTTTTCTTCAGTTGATTTTTCCTCAATACCTGCCAAATACCATTCGTTATCTTGAAATTCATAAAATTCATTATCATAGTTTAACCAATTGTAAATTGAAAAGATTTTTTCACCAACCATTATTTTCCATTCATATTCATAATCATCTTTTTTAGAATTTTTAATTGGATTCCCAAAAATACCAACAAGATCTTGAGTTGATTCTGATAAAGTTTCTAAATACCAAGTACCATTTGTATCAAAAGATTCTGATACAACCACTTTAACGTCTTCAATATTTTTTTTTGGTTTTGTAATTGTTTTTTCATTTTTTGTAATTGTTTTTTCATTTTTTGTAATTGTTTTTTTCTTTTTTTCACCTTCGCTTTCAGTGTCGATTGATCTCTTAGGTTTGTATTCACGGAATTCTTTTGTCATCAATTTTATATCATTTATTTCTTCACCATTCTTACTGACAAAATAAACCTTCATTAATTCCTTAATGTAAGTTTCCAATTTGTTACGACCAGGTTCTTCAAAATTACCTATATTCGCATTTTTCCATTCAACTTTAGATTCGTCAACAATATCACTAACTTTATAGTCAGTTTTTTCAACCCAGGCGATAAATTTAGACAATTCTTTTTCGAATTTAACAGACATAACAGACATTTGTAATTATTATCGAAATACAGAAAAAATTCAATTTTTTATTTTTGTAAACTTATTTTACTATATATATATAAGTAAAAATGTCTCGTCATAAAAGTAGTAGATTGACATACGATTTTGGTGGAGTAAATGTTTTTGAATATATTCGCACTAATAATGCTCGTATAGAAAATGTTGGAAGACCTTCAAAAGATAATGATGCTGCTACAAAAAAATATGTAGATGATAACATTACCTCTTCTGAAATTTATACAGGAAGTGGTTTAAATAAAGTTGGAACTACATTTAGTGTAAATAGTAATCTATCACATGTAACAGGATTAGGAAACATTAATACTGGTACATGGTCTGCAAATGCCATAACAGTTCCATATGGAGGAACTGGTAAAACAAGTTTTACAGCTAATAAAATAGTTATGGGCGATGGTGCAAATCCACTCGTATCAATATCAGAATTATCTTTTGAATCAAACCGTTTACAAAGCAGTGCACCATTATATATAACAAATACAACTACATCTACAGGAATTGGATCAGGTGGTAGTTTAACAGTACTTGGAGGTGCATCTATAAGTGGTAAAGTATGGATGGGTAATGAACTAAATGTTGCAAATAATGTTAATATTAGTGGTGATGTGACATTAGGAAATTTAAAAATTTTAGGAACATCTAATTTTGGATCAGTTTCTGCAATTGATGGTTCTTATACAAATTCAACAATAACTAATCTACTAAATACTAATATTACATCATCAAATATAATAACATCTAATATAAAGACAACAAACTTGACTACATCTAATTGTATTTCTACAAACATTACAAATACGAATATACTGACATCAAATATATCAGCTTCTACATTACAAATTACTAATAATATAAATGCTACTCACCTCTCCATCGTAAATATTACCACATCTTCCTTAATAACTACACAAGTTAAAGCTATTAATACAACTACAACAAATTTAGTATTAACAAACGTTTCTGGATCATCAGCTGTTTTATCAAATTTGAATATAATATCGAATATTACAACACCCAATTTGTTATCATCATCCATTGTATCTAATAATATAAACGTTACAAATGGAACTCTTACATCTATTACAAGTGAAAATTTAATAATAAATACATCAACAATACTTAATACAAATGTAACAACACAAAATTTGTGGAATATAAACTTTACATCAAGTAACATACAATCCACAAACATACGAACAACAAATATAACATCAAGTAATATAACAACTACAAACATCAATGCTACAAATTCAAACTTTTCTAATGTTACATCAGCAAACATATTAAACACTAATTTTACAACTTCAAATATTGTCGCAACAAATATTAGTACAAGCAACATAACCACCACAAATATACTCCTACAAAATATAACAACTGCTACATTACGAGTATCTGGTATAAGCATTCAAACAACAATTAACTCTATTAGCATCAGTACCGGAAATTTATCAGTTACTGGAACAACCAATTTAACAAATACTATAATGACAAATACAACTGTTCCAAATATATTTAATACAAACATTACCACAACCAATTTAAATACTAACAATATAACAACTTCCAATTTATATGTAAACACTATTGCAACACTTGGAACTGTCGGTAGTTCAAACTTGAGTACTGGAAATATTCATTCTAGTTCTACTGTAATTTTTAACAACGAAATAGCAAATACATCAACTATTTCAAATCTTAGAGTAACAAATATATCCGTTCTTGGTACAGTTAATAGTAATAATCTCAGTACAGGAAGTATACATGTAAGTACAAACTTGGTAGTTCCACTTATAAATAATACAACGCAAACAACTACAAATTTATTAGTTACAAATGTACGTGCCACAAATATATCAACTTCTTCATTTCAAGTCACCGGAACTTCTATTTTCACTACTGTCACTAGTAATAATTTATTAACTGGAAATTTAGTTGTAAGTAATACATCAAACTTGTCAAATATTATAGGTTCAAATATAACTGTTCCTAATATAGTCACAACATCAATAACATCATCAAATATTATAGTATCTAACAATGTATCTATTAGAAAATCTCTTAATATAGGATCTAATTTTTCAGCTCCACCAAGTACTACATCTGGTAATATATTAAATATCGTACCAAGTATATTTACTGATAATACTACCACCACCGGAGGTATAGTTCCCTTTTGGGCCACAAATTTCTTTGCAAACTCTACTCTATCAGCACAAAATCCCATAACTACACAAAGAGTATGTAGTATGTACCTACAAGGTGATCCTATCATTGGTATTAATCAAACAATACAAAACTCCACAGCACTCGCTATAGGTTATGTAAACAACCAAACAGGTGGAAACTTGAATGGACAAATTATACTTGAACGTAATGATGGAAACTGGTACGGATCTATTTTTACCGAATCATCCACTAACCGAATTGTTATAGCAAATGCAAGTTTATCTGGAGGTGGTGGTATAGGTTTATACACTTATACTGGAACAAAAATCACATTTGCTGATATTCCTAGTGCCACAAACGTCGCACCAACCACATTTATTCAATTCTCAAATAATACATCAACTTTTTATTCATCAACAGAATCTATTAGTAAAACATCCGGGTCTGTGATCTTGCAAGGAGGTCTTGGTGTTTCAAAAAATATAACATGTGAAAGTATCACACCTACATCAATTATCGCAAGTATAAAATCTTTAGAAGATGTTGATTTAATAATGAATCCATCACCTGGACAATCACTTGTATGGAATGGTACAAAATGGTCTGCTGCAACTATTACAGGAGGAGGAGGCGGAGGAGTTATAACTGGCTCAACTGGACCCACACCAGTAGAAATATACGCTATGAACCTGGTAATGCCTATTATGACATCAAATGGACCTGTAGATGGAAATGATGGAGATTATTATGTATCTGCAAGTTCTGAATGGAATTCATCTTATGCAGCATACAAATGCTTAAGTAATATTACTAATCCAAGCGATTGGGCTACATCTGGTGAAAATACAGACTTTTGGATTAAAGTACAATTACCTAGTTCTCAAGAAGTTAGATATGTATTATTAGAAGGACGAATTAATAATGAAGATCCTCTCTCCGTAACCATACAAGGAAGTAATGATGATTCTACTTATACAGATATTATAACCGATCAAACATTTACTGCTCTTAATTATAATGGATATTTTTCAGCTAGAATACCAGATGATAGTAAAGATTACACTTTTTATAAATTTCTATTTCCAATTGGTTCTGGTATCAATACCGGATTAAATATGTTACGCTTATTTAAATACGATAATACTACATATACTGAAGGAATATTAGATAATTCTTCTGTTGAAGGTAATGGTAAATTTAATGGTTCTATAATAAATGGTAGATGGCCAATGGCATTTGAATTAATAGATACAACTATCGTAAACATACGCGCACAGATAACATGCTATACATCATCTTCATTTGTTTTAAGACGTTTTGTAATGTATATTAATGGATCACCATTCCAAAATGACGGATCCACTTTTATTAAACAAACTGTACATCAAAATTTACACACATCACTACAAACACTAGAATGGACAGGCTCATTACCTTCTGGTACTCATACTATATCATTCTTTGTAGATGGAGGCACAGGAATTATATTCGACATAAATGATAACATACGTGTAAATGTTGTAAAATACTAAAAAATACTAAAAAATACTAAAAATACTAAAAATACTAAAAATATAAATTTATCAAAGTTTTATTAAATTTATATCAAAACAGTAACCCATAAAAAACATCTTAAAAATCCAAACATTCAAAACATTCATCTTCATATCCATATCCACATCCACTATCGTCTCTTTCATCATATCTATCATCATATATTTCACCATATTTCTCGTATTCATCATATAATAATATATCATCAAAATCTACACTCATAATTTTATCATTTTTTTCGATTTTAGTTTCCTTTTCAGATTCACTTTCAACAACATGATTTTCTTCAACTTTTTCCTCGATATCGTCATCTTTTTCCTCAGGTAAAGTAACTACAGCAAATACATCCATTTCAATTCCATTACATAATGTAAATTGAACAAAAATATTGTTAATATCAACCAATTGTTTACTAATACGAGCAGTAACATTTTGTTCTCCGTATTTAGAATTGGCTTGTTTTCTAGCATATCTTATTGCTTTTACACAACTAGAAAAAACTTTTAAGAACTTTACAGTTCCATTGTTGCGAGAATTGTTATAACTAATCACAGTATACATTTAGATATTAATTAATAAAATATGAAAAAAATTCAATTTTTTATTTTTTATTTATAAATTTTTTAATATTTCACGGTTATCAATGATTGATCTTTTTATAGAATCTAATCCATTTTGTACTTCAACAATATCACTTTTAAAAGTTTTTGTTTCAATTGGTACTTTATAATATCTATTATAACACTCAATTGCATCACATAATACCATTAAGAATTCATTAACTATTTCTTTATCATTCACTGATCCACCAATATACCAAGTTTTTGTATTTAATAATGTATTCTTATTTTTCCAATCATAAATACTAAACACTGCACCTGTTCTTACATGAACAAACTTCCATTCGTATTTACACGTTTTAGATTCATAAACACAAGGTAATTCTGAAAACATACTCCACAACTGATAAAAATGTAACTGAACTTTTGCAACAAAATAACAACAATCATTTTCCAAATTATTATCTAACAAAAACTTATGCTGATATTTTGAATCTACAATATCCATTTTACCCATATCTTTTACTAACGAATTCATCTAATTATTACATAAAAATTAATTAATTTCAATTTTTAACAACAATCTGTATCGTGTGTATCGTTAAGTGTATCGTTAAGTATATATTCATATAAATATTTTACAAAACTTGTATTTACATCCTTTTTATCAGTATTTGACGCTACGTGCCAATAAATGTCATCATCTTCATAAAATTCACCATCATCATTTCTATAATCATACAAACTAAATTTATAAACACGACTGTCTTTTGCAAATCTTAATCGATATTCATATCTAAAATTATCATCCAATTTCCCTGACTTAATATAGTCACCAAATTTAGCATTTAAATCTCTTGTTGTAATCGTTTCCAAAGAATCTACATAATACGTATCATTTGTATTTAGTGTATTGTCAAGTATTAAAGATGTTTCCCTCTCTCTTGTCTGACTACTAGACGAACATTTATAACGCTTATAATTCATATAAATTTTAGAAGCATCAATATCACATAACCTATCACCAAATGATACTCCAATGTTATAACACCGAAAAAATTCAAAAACTTTTTTACATAACTTTACCATATTTTCATCTGAAACTTTTTTAAACTTTACAACTGTATCAAGATATCTCGTTAAAATACTAACATCATCAATAGTATTCGATTCATCCAATTCTGCTTTTGGATCAAATACAAAATATTTATTTACTAAATATTGTAAAAAATTATCAACTTGCACTGAAGTATTCATCTCTAATTGTAAAAAAAATTATAAATAATTTCAATTTTTATTTATAAATTTTATATTTTACTCAACTTTTATCGTTTGTAACCTATTATTCCTCTTTACATTTACATACAAATACATAACTATTAAAAACAAACATAAAATTGTAAAAACAACTATCAGTAATATGTAATCTGTAAAATTTAAACCTAATCTAGTACTATTCCATATATTGTATGCAAAACCACAGATTAAAGCACAATTCCATATAAATGGAACAATTATGTCAAATGATACATCTGAAGACATTATTTTTCTAGATGAAGTACCCCACGAATTATCATTTATATTAATTAAAGCCCATATTTTTGAAGGAAATACTGTTGAAACATACATGAAAACATATGTAAAGTAAAACATATTCTCATATTTACCACTCATTATTGTACCATATACTGACTTGATTAATCCTAATAATAAAACAATAGATAGATAAAAACCTAATTCAAACACTGTCTTATACCATAAAATATACATCAAATAAGTCATAACTATATAAGGATAAACTAATACATATACTAAATCAACTGTCATAAATAAAGAATGTTTATCCAATATTTTAATAGTCCAAAAAAATTCTCTAAATGCAGATTTGTTCCATCGAGTTTGCTGTTTAAAAAAACGATACCAACTACTAGGAGTCTCTGTCTCCGCATATGAATTTGATACATATATAACATTTTTTTCTAAACCCAATATCTGATTTGTCAAATGTCTATCGTCACCATATGTACACTGTTTTCCTAAAAAATTCTGTTCACTCCATTTATCTATTATACGTTCTAAATCTGTCATACGATACATTCCAATAGGTCCAGATACACACAATACACTTCCAGTAAAAGATTGATACGCTCTTTCCATATTAAACGCATACCAATATCGTATTGCACTCATAAATGAAACAACTGAATCATATTTGTTATAAATACCCAAATTACCTGCAACTGCTCCTATTTTATCTGATTCAAAATAACTATACATATTTGTTATACATTCAGGTGTTATCACTGTATCACTATCCGTACAAAAAATAGTATCAATACCAGTATTAAATAATACATTTTCTAACAAAGTTATTCTAAAACCTGTCATCATCGCACATCTTTTCCCACCGTGAGCTTGACTAATACATATTATATCATTTTGTTTAATATCTAACATATGCAATGTTAACACTTCATCTGGAGTTGATGATTCTGATAATTGTAAATAAAATATTTTCTTTGTACTGTTATCAAATACATTGTGAAAAATATCTACCATATATTTATCACTTGAATCCATTCCATCTATAATTACAAATATCTTGTTCAAATTAACAACGTTACTCGTCACTGTATTAACTGATTCTAAACACATCCTAAAATATTCAGGATCTTCTTTATGCCCAACAACCATAACATTTGTTCTTTTTATAATTTTTGCCGATCTTCTTGTATCACTTTGCGATTTCTGCAACTTTATATTATTTATTCCAGCAAATACAAACTGAAGTAACACATAACCTAAAAGATAAAATCCATACACACTTATATTATAAGTCTTTTCATTTATTGAAAAAAAAACATTCCAACCATATATATATTGTAATACAATCGGTATAACTAGTAATAATATTATACATAATACTAAAAATAGTCTAAAATCAACCATATATAAAATATTATATACTAAAACTTTAAACATAGTTTATTTCTTATTTTTTTCAGTTTTCTTTTACAATTTATAATTTACAATCTAAAATATAATCGAGTATATCATTTACATTTTTTCTATCAGAACGAAAACATTTATACTGAATACCTAACTCATCCAACATTTTTAATAATTGATTAGCTATTACTTTTGATTGTTCTTCTGTATGAATTCTACCTTCTGTTTCATAAGGAAACTCGTCGTTTCTTTCCAAAAATATATAAATATTATCAAATTCATTCATTTTTCCCAAAATCATCTGTTCAGTTTTATTTACATTGCATACATTGTCTTCGTGATATCTATTATAATAAAGACCAAGCAAAAGAGGTGAATCTAAACATATATAATCAACTTGACCATTAATAGATTTAATCATTTTATATTGTTCTAATGATACATTGTATTGATTAGCCAATTCCTCTAGACGATTCTGCCAAATTAAAGTTTTTGCATACTCTTGCACATATTCAGCTTTATAATGTCTCATTTTTAACTCTGAAAATATCAAAGCTGCCATCAAACTCTTACCAGATGAAGGTGCTGCAACAAAATTAATAACCTTGGTTTTCATATTAATCATTATACACATTTACAATAATTCAATTTTTAAATACTGTATGACACTTTAAAGTATATAATATCAATGAAAATATTATATAATTATTTTATCTTTAATTTTCTTTTTACTTACAATATATTTTTATCTTTTAATTTTATTTTTACTTACAATGATCAAATAAAGGCCCTTCTTTTACAGAGCATCCAAAATAGCTTCCATCTACGCATCTCTTATAGTCTTTATGACAATAATTTTTTACAGCTGCATAATTACAGTCAGAATTAGAATTACAACAAAGTTCAACACTACCTCCTCCTTCAGAATAGCTGAAATATTTAACTGTAGGACAGCTATCACCTGGATACTCGCAAATGTTAGCACCATATTCATTTACACTATAAGTCCCACCGACAGCACAATTACCAGACCAGTATTTAGATAAATCTTCGCCTTGTGAATTGGGCTTAGAATTAGATAAATCTTTGTCTTGTAAATTGGTATTTTTTGATTTACACGGAATCGAACTTACATAATTTAAAAGTAATACTTTGAACATCTAATATTTATTAATTTAGATTATTATTTCATTTTTTTTTAATAAATACTGTAAAATTGTATTATAATTATATAATTTAAACATTTCTTATATTTCTTATATTTCGTTTATTGCGTACAAAATATACAAATAATATATATTGATTAATTATAAACATATGAATAGAAAATTTAACAAATCCCAACCTCGCCCTATAAATGGTTACGATGATTACTACTACTATTGGCCACAATGTTACCAATATCCTTGGTTGTGTTATCACGATTGGGACTACGATTGGGACTATGATTGGGACTACGATTGGGATCACGATTGGGATCACGATTGCGACCACGATTGGGACCACGATTGGGACCACGATTGGGATCACGATTGGGATCACGATTGGGATGACAATGGACACGATTGGGATGATAATGGACACGATTGGGATGATAATGGACACGACAACGGTGGACACGATTGGGATGATAATGGTCACGACGACAATGGTCACGACGACAATGGTCACAATGGTAATGGACACAATGGTCGTAGTAAACATACAAAACAAAAAATGAAAATACCAAATAGACCAAGGTATGGTCCGATCTCCGTGCGTCAACCATCAAGACCTACACCAAGGGGTAGACCTACACCAAGGGGTAGACCTATACCAAGGGGTAGACCTACACCAAGAGCTAGATCTACACAAAAAGCTAGATCTACACCAAGAGCTAGATCTACACCAAGAGCTAGATCTACACCAAAAGCTAGATCTACATCAAGACCTAAAAAATTTAGAATGCCTATGAGAAAACCACCTGGATTCTAAATCTTACCTTAAGGATCTTTTACAAAAAAAGACTTTAGGTTATTTGTCAAGTATCTTATTATAGACATTACATATCCATACATTGTTTTTTCTTGAGTCAATAATACATATAGAATTTTATCATCTATATTTCTATGTTTTTTATACAATACACCCAATTCTAATGATGCATCTGGTATCGTACCATCTTCTAATCCAATTGATAAAAATCCATATTCATAATCTTTTTTTACCAATTCAATTTTTATTTCTTTTATTAAATCAGCTACCGTCAAATCCATATGGATCATTATCTCAAAACCATATTTTAAATATCTGCTAAACATCTCATCCTTTGTCGCTAATCCCTTGCTTAACTCTGGATCTACCGAATCAACAACTATAGGTATATACCCAATACCTTTTGATCTCACATTACTACTAAATTTAGTTCTAGTATGTTTATCAGTATTCTTTCTATAATTTATAAATTCATGTCCCAAAATACTACTTCTTAACATTCTATATATATAATGAGTAAAATAATTTTTCTTTAAATAAAAAAACAAGAAAATTATTTTACTCATTATATCTAAAATACATATCTAAAATACATATCTAAAATACATATCTAAAATACATATCTAAAATACATTTTTAACAAAAACAAAAAAATTTTGTTAAAAGTGACAAATATGACGACAACGCAAGATATTACTGATAATCTTCCGCTTTATAAGATTAAAAAATACAGATTCGCCTTGGAACTAATGATAACACTAGCTAAAAAAGAAATTATTCCAAAAAATACGTTTCGCATTTATATAATAAAAAAACACTTTTCAGCATCTACCATCAATATGTATTCATAAAATGATGGAGATACACCAATAATGTTTTTCATTTGAAAATCATATTTCTAAGTTTAACGTTATTTTTGAAATATTTTTTATTTGTTTGTATTATAAACAATATGTATCAAATTATTAGTTTAGTATTAGCGGCATTAGGTGTTGTCTTATTTATCGCCCCAGATTATCTATTAAAAGATGTACAGGATTCTAATTTAAAAATGATCAGAGATTATCATCAAGTAGTCGGAACTGGTCTTGTTGGTGTAGCATACTATTTATATTCAACATCTGAAAAATCAAATGATATATCATCTACCCCATCTACCCCTAGCGAAACTACCGTAGATCTTCCTTCTTATGAACAAGCAACATCTAATGAAGAATAAATGTAGTCAATTAAAATTTTATATGTAAAATTAAACTATATCGAAATATATCGAAATATATCTTTACTAATCATATACTTGTCATGTAATTTCATACTCATTTTAATCATTGTAAAATAATCATTACTAAAATATTTATTGTTTTTTATATTATTTAAAACGCGTTATCGCGTTAATTTTTTTCTTTACTAATAATATAAAAAAACATGTCAAACTTGTACTACTCTAATTTATTCTTTAACCAACCTATTTCTATTTTGGATTCCACAGCAAGTAGTTTAAGCTCTGCTTCACTATTTTTATACGGAGGTGCCACTGTACAAGGTAATTCTAACTTATTCACTACAAATATTTCAGGTATTACCACTATCACTAACTCTACTGAAAGTATAAATGATACTACAGGCGCATTAGTTGTTTATGGTGGTATTGGAATAAAACAAAATCTTAATGTAAACGGACATGCAGTTATTACTGGATCCCTTACAGCAGGATCTTTTTACACCCCAGATATCATTACTACAAATATCACTGCCTCAAATATCCTTGTAAATACTAAAGTCAGTTCTGCTAGTTTATATGCTCCATTAGCAACTATCAGTAACATCGTCGCTACTGCTATGAGCACTGGATCAATCGACGCCACTGGTATGACTGTAGCCACCATCCTTGCTACTCAACAAATATCCGCTGGTAATATCTATTCCGTAGCTGCTAGTTCTGCATCCCTAGATTTATCCATCGGAGTTACATCTGCCTCTGCATATATTACAGGATTACTTAGAGCAATATATAACTCCAACACCATTGGTAACATTTACACAACTGGAGGAAATGTCGGTATCAATAATGTCTCTCCATCATACACCGTAGATGTCACCGGTGAAATGCGCGTCAGCAACAGCATCACCACTTCCACATTGCTTGCATCCACAAGTGTCAGCTCTGGACAATTAAATGCCACAAATGCAACTATCAGTAACGTAGTCACTACAAACTTGTCTGCTGGTAACTTTGCTGTAACTGACCTCTTGGCCACTAACATCACCGCAAGTAACATTATGGTTAACACTAAAGTCAGCTCTGCCAGCTTCTACGCACCATTAGCCACTATCAATAACATCGTCGCTACTGCTATGAGCACTGGATCAATCGATGCCACTGGTATGACTGTTGCAACTATTCTTGCAACTAGCTCCATCAGCGCCGGTAATTTGTATGCACCAAGTGCAACCATCAGCAATGTCGTCTCTACTGCTATGAGCACTGGATCAATCGATGCTACTGGTATGACTGTTGCCACTATTCTTGCCACTAGCTCCATTAGTGCCGGTAATTTGTACGCACCAAGTGCAACCATCAGCAATGTCGTTGCTACTGCTATGAGCACTGGATCAATCGATGCTACCGGTATGACTGTTGCCACCATTCTTGCTACTAGCTCTATTAGTGCCGGTAACTTGTATGCACCAAAAGCAACTATCAGCAATGTCGTTGCTACTGCTATGAGCACTGGATCAATCGATGCTACTGGTATGACTGTTGCCACTATTCTTGCCACTAGCTCTATTAGTGCCGGTAACTTGTATGCACCAAGTGCAACCATTAGCAATGTCGTCGCTACTGCTATGAGCACTGGATCAATCGATGCTACTGGTATGACTGTTGCCACTATTCTTGCTACTAGCTCTATTAGTGCCGGTAACTTGTATGCTCCAAGTGGTACTATCGAAAATATTAAAGCTACAGCTATTACAGTTGGAAGTGTCTACTCCACTTTAGGATCATTCTCTACTTTGGGAACTTCTTGGCTTGGAGCTTCAACCATCACTGCTGCTAATATGTACTTGTCAGCAGATTTGTTTGTAGCTGGTACTATCACAACCGTCAATATTACTACAACAAACCTTCTTGACACCAACTTCTCTGGTGGAATTGCAAACATTAGTCAAAATTTAGTTGCTCATGGTAATAGCAATACCCTTGGTTCTATCTTTACAACTGCTGGTAATGTTGGTATCAATAACACCGCACCTTCCTACACCGTAGACGTCACTGGAGAAATGCGCGTCAGCAACAGCATCACTACTTCCACATTGCTTGCATCCACAAGTGTCAGCTCTGGACAATTAAATGCCACAAACGCAACTATCAGTAACGTAGTCACTACAAACTTGTCTGCTGGTAACTTTGCCGTAACCGACCTCTTGGCCACTAATATCACCGCAAGTAACATTGTTGTTAACACTAAAGTCAGCTCTGCCAGCTTCTACGCACCATTGGCTACTATCAGTAACATCGTCGCTACTGCTATGAGCACTGGATCAATCGATGCCACTGGTATGACTGTTGCTACTATTCTTGCTACTAGCTCCATCAGCGCTGGTAACTACTATGCACCAAGTGCAACCATCAGCAATATCGTCGCTACTGCTATGAGCACTGGATCAATCGATGCCACTGGTATGACTGTTGCAAGTCTACGTGCATCTGTTGCAACTGTTGGAACATTATTTGTAACTGCTGGATCTCTCTTCCAAGGAGACGTCGCTGTCAGTGGTGCTTCTGTATTTAACGCTGGAGCCACTGCTGGTGCCCTGTTCGTTACTGGAGGATCTCTCTTCAAAGGTGATGTTACCGTAAGTGGTGCTTCTGTATTTAACGCTGGAGCCACTGCTGGTGCACTTACTGTTACTGGAGCTTCATTCTTACACCAAGGCGTAAGTGCTGGATCTTTGAACGTAACTGGTGAATCAACTCTTAATGGAGCTGTTACTGCTGGTGCACTTACTGTTACTGGAGCTTCATTCTTACACCAAGGTGTAAGTGCTGGATCTTTGAACGTAACTGGTGAATCAACTCTTAATGGTGCCGTTACTGCTGGTGCTTTGAACGTCACTGGAGCTTCACTTTTACAACTTGGTGTAAGTGCTGGTTCATTGAACGTAACTGGTGAATCTTGGTTGCAAGGTGCTGTTACTGCTGGTGCACTTACTGTTACTGGAGCTTCATTCTTACACCAAGGTGTAAGTGCTGGTGCTTTGAACGTAACTGGTGAATCAACTCTTAACGGAGCTGTTACAGCTGGTGCTTTGTTTGTTACTGGAGGATCTCTTTTCCAAGGTAATGTTACCGTCAGTGGTGCTTCTGTATTTAACGCTGGAGCAACTGCAGGTGCTCTTAATGTTACTGGAGCTTCATGGTTACAAGGAGGTGTTACTGCTGGTTCTGCTAATGTTACTGGAGCTTCTTGGTTGCAAGGAGGTGTTACTGCTGGTTCTGCAAATGTCAGTGGAGCTTCTTGGTTACTAGGAGGTGCTACTGTTGGATCTTCATTGTTCAGTTCTATATCTGACGCAACGGGTCTTGGTAGTGGTGGATCACTTACAGTTCTTGGAGGAGCTGCTATCTCCAAAACTTTGTATGTTGGAGATTCATTGTACTCTAATTCTAGAAACATTACTCCTTCACTTGGTGATATCGTATCGGAACTTTCATTTGCTGCTGCAAATAATATCAGCACTGCAGCCGATGTTACCAACTTTACATTCGATAATGGTGTTGTACGCGCATTCCACGTTATGTTATCTGTTATAGTTGAAAGATCTGCTGGTGGTAATTTGTATACCAACTTTGATATTAAAGGTATTCAAAAGGGAAGCAGCTGGGTTATTAACACTTCTTACATTGGTGACTATACAGGTCTTGTATTCAGCATTACAAGCACTGGTCAAGTACAATATACATCAACTAACCAATTGGCATGGATTGCTACCACTATGAAATTCCGTGGACATACAACATCCGTATAAGTAATTACTTACATACTTAATTTTTTTTACAATATAAAATAATAATATATTGTAATCAACATCGACTAGATAAAATAGTAGCTGAACATTTATAATATGGTGTATAGAATTTTGATTATTGTAATTTGTATTTATTGTAATTTGTATTTATTGTAATTTGTATTATTAAAATATAGGTATATTATAGATAATGAACCATCATTATAGTTATGATATTAAAATCCCACCAAGTCTTAATTTAAGAGAATCGTTAATAATTAATAAAATCATTGATACATTAAATGACCCTCGTGGATGGGTAAAATTTGGTTACCATTTTTATTATACCCCAAATAAAATAACTGATTTTATTATAACAATTGTACCAAACAAAATAATTAAAAAAATATGTAAATTTGATGGTTTAAGTTGCGCTGACCGTTCTACTAATATTATATATTTAAATTTAGAAAATTGGAAAAAAGGAAGTAAAAAATCAAAATTATCTTTAGATGAATACCGCTGTTATCAAATTTTGCATGAATGCGGTCATATAATTGGAAAAGATCATTTGAAAACACAAGATTTTAAATCAGGTACAAAAGCACCTATAATGATTCAACAAACACTTGGTATAGATAATCTTAAACCTAACTGTTACCCTACTATTTATGATTTTTATGCTTAATTACCTACTAAATTGTATCCATACAATTACCCACAAATTCTCTATAATTATTACTGTGATCATTTTTATGTAATCCTTTATGTTCAATTTCTAAACGATTTATTAATCTAAGAGTTGGACCAATATTCATCACCGGTATAGCATACAATAATGAATTAATTGTCGCATTTGCAATTTTGTCAGATGTTAAACTTTTTTTGTTATCAAGTGCACGATAACCTCTACTAAACCCATATACACTCATCGTTGAACAAAATCCTACCAATACTTTACCAAAATATGAAGTCATATTTACGTTATTAAACATTATCTAACATTATCTAACATTATCTTTAAATAATACAAATTTAATTTATTTAGTATAATTAATTTAATATAATTAATTTAATATAATTAATGAGTAGATTATTATCAAAACCTATAAACCAAAGTCCTACTCAAGAATTTTCTTCGCCAAACACATCGTCATTCTCTTCGTTTGTATCTAGATTAATGTCACGTTCAAATGATGAAGAAAAAGATGATATAGGAAAATTACAAAAAGATAATGATATACTAAAAAGAGAGAATTTAGAATTAAGAAAAGAATTATCAAAATATAAAAACGAGTACACAAAAACACATTCTGAATTAAAATCATTAGAAAAATCAGCTGAAGGATTATGCAACTGCGATTATTACGACTATGTTACTAACAGTTATGAAAATATTATACAAGAATATGACAAATCTATAGAAAAGACACAACAATATGAAAAATTAGTAAAAGAATTATTAAAAGACATTATTCAAGCAAATGAAAGATTAGAAATATTGATAAATAGAAATATAATACTAGAAAATACATGTAAAAAATCAAATATACCTATACCCACAAAAGGTATGGAAGAATTAGATAAGTTAGTAGAAGATATCGAAAGTTCCATTGATAAATCAATTGATACATCTCAAGAATAAGTACTCAAGAATAAGTATAAATATACATCTAAAAACAAGAATAAGTACTCAAGAATAAGTATATACATCTAAAAAACAAGAATAACATTAATTATTTGCTCCCATTTTAGTAAAATATTTAAAATCTGGACAATATTCTAAAAATTTCATTAATTGATGGTTTGTTACATAATTATCCAATTTATGCACACAAAATGTTTTGTGTAAATAATGAGTATGTGTACAAAATTTCGTAGCATGTTCGTCTAATCCAACTTTGTAAAATGAATCTCCATCCATTGAAGCATTCAATCTTAATAATCCAACTATAAAATACAAATCTTCACCATATGCACAAAATGACAAATTCTCTCGAAAACCTTGTGTAGGTAATGGTGGAAACTTCTTTATCACATCTTTCATTGATCTTATTTTTCTAAATGAAAATCCTCCATTAAAACATTGATAATCAGAATACCTATGTAACCCATTCGTTTCCTTCCACCACCATTTATTAGGTGTATAACCACCAACAAAATCATACTTGAAAAAATCCTCGATTTTATATTCAGAATCTTCACACAAACAACCATCTGTCTGAATTGTCAATACGTGTGTATAATTCTCAAAATTATCCCAAAAATCCATACGTTTCCATAAATCATTATGTTCTTCTGCTGTAAAATTATCAACACCTAAATCTATAACTTTTACAAAACCATCATCCTTATAATAACTCGAGTAATATTCATAATGTGACTTTCCACAAAAGAAAAATAACTTTCTACCAGACATTACCTTTTCAAAATTTTTTACCAAAATCAAAATATTTGACATACGTCTAGGTTCTACCAGAACACCACATACCTTTGGAAAAGTAATATCAGTTTCTAAAACCATTTTATTAATATTTAATTAATATTTAATTAATATTTAATTAATATTTTATTATATTCATTTTTTTTCTAGAAAGATAATATAATACAATATAATGTCAAAGTCAGTCGCATTGGGAGTTGGTGGTGGAATAGCAACTGCAGCTGCATTAAATGAAGCAAACAAAGCTTATGAAAGAAAACAAGCAACGTTAACTGGGATTGATGGAGATTGTAGTTCAATACCTTGTAAAGATAATCTTATATGCTATAAAAATATATGCATGTCCTCTTTACCAAAAGATGGTTGTATAAAAGATTCTAATTGTCGAGATATAGGTCAAAAATGTATAAATGATATATGTGTTGAAACAATGTCTGAAGAAGAAAAACAAAAGGAAATACAAAGGTTCAAAGAAAAAGGCAATAATGCCTTAATGATAGCCGGAATTACAGTAGGCGTTTTAGTGTTACTATCAATTATTTTGTTTTTATATCTAAAATTTAAAGCTTAATTGTTAATTTTATAAATAATATCTATATACAAAAATATTATTTACTCTTTTACATACTAATAAACAAAATTTTATTAAAATTTTATTAAAATTTTATTATATTCATTTTTTTTCTATGGATATAATATAATCAATGTCTAGTGTTGAAACAATGTCAGAAGAAGAAAAAGAAAAGCAAAGACAAACAAATACTGACGCATCCAATAATCGCCTAATGATAACCGGAATTATAGTAGGCGTTTTAGTGTTACTATCAATTATTTTGTTTTTATATCTAAAATTTACTAAGCTTAACTAACAGTTAATTGTATAAATAATATCTATATACAAAAATATTATTTACTCTTTTACATACTAATAAACAAAATTTATTTCTTTACCTTCCAATAACTGTAAATATTCTTCTCCAACTCATATTCTGGCCAAAAAATTCTAGGACGTTCCTTTTGCTCCTTTACCCAATCCCACATTAACTCTAAACCCTTTTCAAATGACGTATTTTCAACATAACCTAATAATTTTTCAGACTTTTCATACGAAGACCACGCGTGCTTTACCTCGTGTCTAGGTTCCATATAAATAACCTTGTCCGTACCTGTAACCTTTTTAACTAATTTTACAGCTTCATTTAATGAAACGTTTTTCTTACCACCTAAATTAATCCTTTCATTTTTAGCATTACTCGAAACAGCTGCAGTCCATAAACACGGCAATATATCATCTATATATGAAAATGCTCTAGTTTGTTCACCATCGCCATAAATAGTAAATTCTTCACCTTGTGTCGCCTTATACATCCAAATACCTAACACATTTCTATAAGGATCCCATATGTTCTGATACTTACCAAATATATTATGAGGCAATATTATACAATATTCCATACCGTGTTGTTCATATGCAACTTCTAAATCCATTTCACAAGCATATTTAGCTATACCATATGGATCAATTGGCTTTGGTACCATATCTTCTGTAAATGGTGTCGTATTTCTACCATACGTTGCCATACTACTAGTAAATACAAAACGTGTAATGTTATATTTTATACCCATAGTTATCAAAAACGTTGTCGGAATTACATTTGACATGTAATTATATTGCCTAATAAATGGTGATAATCCTTCAGCTGCATATGCTGAAAAATGAAATATATAATCAACTTTATACCTTTTAAAAATATCTTCAACTAATACTTGATCATCTTGTTTAGATAAATCAGCCTTTACAAATTCAAAATTTACATCATCTAAATTAAGATTTTCAATATACCCACCTGATAAATCATCTACTCCAAATACCTTATTTATACCTAATTCTTGCCTTTTAGAAAGAATGTACTCTGCAAAATTTGCACCAACTAAACCTGCAACACCAGTTATTAATATATTCATTTTTTGTATATATATATAATATTATAAATGTATTTTTTAAATACAATATAAACAAATACTATAAATATATTTTATTATATTTTTTATCAAAACCATTTTATTATATTTTTTATCAAATCCATTTTATTATATTTTTATCTGAGTATTTAACTCATATAGTTCATTTTCTAATTCTTTAGATTGTTCTTCATATTCAAAACGTCTCTCAAAAAGTATTTGTTCTTCATATTCTGTCTTGCAAGTTTTTAATTTTTCATCAATTTCATTAAACTTTGTATCAATATAGTTTAATTGTTCATTAATACATTGAAATGTATCATTACGTAGCTTTTCTTTTACATCTACTGCAATCTCAATTTCTTCAAATACAATCCCCCGTTTATTATCTACTAAATATGATGTAACACCTAAACGTTCAACTAAATCTGTATTCCATTTCATATCGTCATAAAATATTGCATCTTCTGGTTTGCAATTTAATTTTTCTAAAATTTCAGATACCATTTTATCTTTATCCCTTGGATATTCACAAATAAACATATCAAAACAATGATATATATCCCTATATAATTGATAAATAATAACTTTTGCAGTTGAATTATGCGAAGCCATCGCAATTAATTTACCTTGTTTCTTTAAACTTTTTATTTTATCAATTACATATTTTTTATATCGAGATCGTTCTTCAATAGACATAGAACGATGTAAATACAAAGTGTAATCATAATCAAAAATATGTAAACGTTTATCTCGATAAGTTTGCACTGTCATATTAAAAAATAATTTTGATAAAAGAATTTCAATTTTTATTTGTCAAAATGTCAAAAATATTTGTCAAAATGTCAAAAATATTTGTTAAAATGTCAAAAATATTTGTCAAAATGTCAAAAATATTTGTTAAAATGTCAAAAATATGTCAAAACGTCAAAAAATGTCTGAAAAATTTGTCAAAACGTCAAAAATTTGTTAAAATGTCTGAAAAATTTGTCAAAACGTCAAAAAATGTCTGAAAAATTTGTCAAAACGTCAAAAAATGTCTGAAAAATTTGTCAAAACGTCAAAAATTTGTTAAAATGTCTGAAAAATTTGTCAAAACGCCTTAAAATGTCTGAAAAATTTTTGTTAATCTTATTGTTTTTTAATACTTTTTTATAATTACTTTGTATTTTATGGTTTGGTTATACCAGTTATATCAAGGTTATACCAAGGTTATATCAATTATGGTTTGGTTATATCAGTTATATCAATCCAAGGATTCTTTCTTATATTTTATTTATTAATTATTTTTTCTATAAAAAAGTTTAAAAATAGATATAACTGATATAACCAAACCATAATAGATATAACCTTGATATAACCTTGATATAACTTGATATAACTTTTTGACAAGTTATCTTTCCATAAAACTAAACCGTAAAAAGTTGATTTTGTAATTTTTTATAAAATCAACGAGACCATAGATCAAAAAAAGCAATTTTAACTTTTTATACATAAATGCTTCCAGCCGTTATAAGTTATATCATTGATTTTTACCACACCATATTCCCATTTAATACTTGAATATTTTTCTTTGATATAACGTTCTAATTCTTTTTTGTATTTACTTGATACACTAGAATGAACATTTAATACATTCAAGTAAAATTGGCAAGTTTCACCAAGTTGTAATAACTCGTTTTCTTTAT
>Ga0209353_10000419_pt1 | contig 25871 bp, 46 predicted proteins | sample LauGreSpBDMM15SD_2_FD_187561 | JGI IMG/M metagenome (GOLD analysis project Ga0209353, IMG submission 187561) | Freshwater lake microbial communities from Lake Michigan, USA - Sp13.BD.MM15.SD (SPAdes) (version 2) | ecosystem: Environmental > Aquatic > Freshwater > Lake | place: Lake Michigan... | reverse complement strand
GTATCTAGCCGCACGCTGCCTGAACTTATATGCCGTACCCGATAATGCCTGGGCGGGGGTTAGCCCGAACCTTTTTCTGAATTGTGAATGCGGCAAAGCGTTTGCAGGTTTGACCAAATGGATTGGCCGCCGTTTTTCTTACTGACTATGTGGTCAGTTGTTAAATCTTTTGTTGATCCGCATTTAAAACAGTAAGGATAAACAGTTCTAAATTCCTTGGATAATTTACGCCATTTAGAATCATAGCCGCGCTGAGTTGGTGTCGGTCTTTGCTTATCTTTTATTCTTTTACAACTAACACATCTTGCTGACCTGGTAATCACTTGGCAATCAACGCAAGGCCGAGGCAACTTAAACATTGTGCCTGGCTATGTACATCAAGGCACGATGTAAATTACTCAGTGAATCTTTGAAGTGTCCTAATCCCATGTTGCAATTGGTACAAAGTAATCCACGAATCTTTTTAGTTTTGTAATCGTGATCTACATTTAATAATGATTTATATTCCGAAGCATTTGTGCCACATATAGCGCATTGGTTGTTTTGCGATTCAAGTATCTTTTTGTATTCAGCATCCGATAGATCAATAAGCCTGCGATACTTACTGCGGCAACTCCTGCAAGTATGATATAAACCATTTGGTTTCTTGCGATCTTTGTGGAATCTATGTAATGGTAAATCTAATTTACAATGCCTGCAATTTTGCAGATCATTCTGAATCCTCATCATCATCATCTATATCGTCATGCTCAGGTGTGTAAAGTTTATATGGCGCAAGGCGATCACTCTCTGGTAACGATAGATATGATTGCAGTGTTGATTGCACCGCCCGATTTAATAAAGAATCAATTGCATCAAATGATAAGTTTTGATCAGTTTCTATTTCAGTTGCTATATCAAGTATCTTTATTCTGATGCTTAGCATTTTGTAAGTTCTGATCTGGAATCTAATAGATCATCAATAAACTTATTAACTATTTCGCGTTGGCGATGTGTAAAGGCTGGATCATTACGAGTGCGAGAAGCATGAATAAGGGCTTCATCTATTTCGGTTAAATCCTCAACTTCTCCATTCATAACTTTTCCAACCAATAAAGAAACCCTAGACAATTTGGCTAGGGCTTTCGCAGAGATAGTAAAATCTGCTAACGCAAGTGTAACACAAAAGAGTGAAAACTTATGCAAATTAAAGTGTTGAGTTCTTGGCTTTGATGATTGCAGAGAGATCATACAAACTACCTCGCCTTTCTACCTTATGAGTTTTTATTAAATTGTAAACAGTTCTTTCGGTAGTTCCCATCCAAGCCGCTATTGCCTCAACATCTAAATAAAACTTTCTATCAGGGTTGCTCATTGCTAAGGCTATTAACCTAAGTACTGACCAACTCTGTTTACATCCGAAGCAAGAAACATCATCCATAAGATTTTCTACATCAATTACAACAAATCGTTTGCAATCATCAGTTGGGCAAGGAATCCTTCTTGCCTGTTCTGTAAATCTTTTTGCGGCTGATCTGCCTTTAGCATGGAGGCCATAAACCTCACTAGCAAATTCTACCGCCCATTCTTGGCTAAGGCTCCATTCTAAGTGGGAGCAGTGGAAATCCACTGTTGCCTGCACCTCAGCATCAATAGTTGGCTCTTTGGGTACCAGCGCAGGTGGGGTTAGTTTCCTATCTGATCTAATGATTACTTCCCAAGAATGCAGGGTTCGCAGTAGGTCAGTAGCCACTGAAAAATCTAGGGCTGCAACATTTACCCCAATGCTTCTCTCAGCGCTAGCCTTGCCTGAACCACTCCTACCTGGGGTAATAAACATCTGGGCTTCAAAGTGTAGGTCAGGTATTTCAACCAATGAGGATTTAACTTTCATAAAGCAAACTCGGCAGGCACCTTCAACCTGAGTAGTTCTGCTACATACTTGGCAGTTCATTAGAAGGGTATCTCCTCTAGTATTGGTTTGTGGTTGATGTTGCGATTCCAGTAATCAGGTGGCTCAGTTTCAAATAAGGTAAATGTGCTGCATTTATGTTCAGCCAGAATTACTCTCTCTGGTTTAAATTCTGATCCAATCACATAAGCACCCATTCTTGGGGTAACCTCAAAACTAACTAAAGTTCGATGGGCTTCATAGGTTCTAATCTGGCTAACCTTCTTAACTATCTCCTCTAAAATGTTGAGCCGCTCTATATCAAGTTTTGTTGGGAAACCAGCAGATGAATGACCTGCCCAAATAAGTTTTCCACAGGCTCTGCAATTTATAGGTTTAAAGTCTAAATAGTTCATAGCACCGATCCTCTACGCATACCGAACCACCGATCCGCCTCCCCCCTATAAGGGGGGGAAGGCGCGGATCGGTTATATGGCAGGAATCCGCAGGTTCGGCGGATCGGTTGCGGATCGGCGGATCGGTTGTTTTTCATAAGTTATCCACAGGCAAACTCTTTAAATCATTGGCCAAATATTGCATTTCATATTGATACAAAGACTTCTGGCCAACCCTGCGAACCGATAGGCACCTACGATTTACCAAGGATTCTAAAATTACTTTCATATTATCATTGCCAATAGAATGCCCATCTTTTCGCAATCTAGTTGCAATCTCATTTTTACCCATCTCAACCCCATGCTCTGCCATAAAGGTTGAAACCTGCTCCATTTTCTTTTCGATATTCATAACCTCGGCGGTGGCACCTTCAATAGTTATCTTTATATTTCCAGTTGCCAGTGCCTTGATATTTGCAACGCCAAGGTTCTTACCCTCCTGGCAAATGGCCCTGACATAGCCAGGGCGATCCTTAGTAACCTTTAGCGCTAGGGCGCCGTCAATGCCTCTGCCAAATGCAATCTCAACCTCAACTGCTACTGCGCAACCATCAATATCAGCACGCTTTGCTTGGGCGCCGATCGCGTAATTTCCACGATTATCTTTAGATTTAGTAACATGATCGATTGTAATGATCGCTGCATTATGCAATCGCAGCGGGCGCAGTACCTCTTGGCTAAATGAGGTGGCATCTTTGTTCTTTTCTAAATCTAATCCCATTATGTTCATTGCAGCGTTTACTCCATCAACAACGATAAGAGAGGGTTTATACTCATCGATTTTGGTCAGCAAAGCCTCCCTAGCACCTGCCGTTAGCGCTTCAGTAGGGTTACTATACAGAAAACTTTTAAAGTGTCTTAAATCAGCCCCTAGCGTCTTTAGGCGATTATAGATTCCTCGAACTGAATCCTCGAAGTCTAAATAAAAAACAGTGTTGCCTTTATCTAACTCTTGGCGAACTGCCTCAAGTGCTACCCAAGTTTTGCCTGATTCAGATTCACCAAATAGTGCGTTGATCTTGCCAGCGTAGAAAATACAATGCCCATCAAGGCGAGCAAGAATTGATGGCTCTGGTTCATCAAAAATATTGTCGGCGTTAATAAAATCTGGAATCCAAGTTGAGGTTGTTACCTCCTCATTCTCATCCCGCAAGGTAACTAGGGATGGTGAGTGAGTTTGTAAGTTTGCAAGAGTGTTAAGTTCTATTGGCTTGCCGTAGCCCTGGCTTCGCAAGGCAGATGCAGCAGCCTTGAAATCGCCATTGTGTTCTAATGTTGCGTAGGCTGCGAACTTAGAATAGGAATGCTCTGATTCAAATATTGTTGATGTAGTGAAAACATACAAATTATCTTTGCCATTAAAGTTTGTTGTTGCTGAGATGCCTTCATCTTTTCCTGGGCGGCGCCAGGCTGTTGCATCATTCTTAGTGTAAACCTTTGACCAGCCAAGGGGTGTAAGAATTTGATCCCAAGAAACTTTAGAGTTGTAATCATCTCCTGGTAAGGAAAGATTGACCTCTCGGCTTTTAATTTCTTGCGCAATGTTTTCAACCTTTGGCATCTCATCAAAGCATTTAAAGATTGAAAACAGGGCTTCACGCTCTGCGAGTGTAATAGTAGGAATTGTTGCAATTGAGCCGCTTAACATTTTCCAAGGCTCACCTGATGGATGGCAGGAACCTGCTGATGGAGCCAGGATTACAAAGCCACCTTCACCTCTAGTTTCACAAAGTACATCAACGCCGCCGTTTTCACCTGGCCGCCTTGCAAGTTTTTGATTGCCAGGAACTAATCCATCTTTAATTCGGTATAGCCAATGGATTCCACCCGATGGTGTAACTTCGCAATAGCCATCTTGAATCTTTTGCCAAATCTCACCTAGCCCTGAGTTTTCTGCCATATCTTTTGCCTGAATGTGAATTTGGGCTGCTACTGCTCTACCTTCAAGTTCTAACATCTCTAAGTTACCTGATACTGCTCCGCAGATAGCGCCGACACCTTGCTGAGTTCCTTTACTAAACCAATCAACTAACTCTTGAGTTGTAGGGCGTTCCTCTTGATATTTGCGCCAAGTAAATGGCGCAGGCTTTTTGGAACCATCGAGTGAAACAGGAACTACTGAGATTCCTTCTTTGGCTAATTGCAGCGCTGATAGGTAAATATCGTTCATTTGCAAGTACCGCAATAGTTATTGCTGCGAATATTATCTTTAGCAATAAAAAGTGGTTTAGAACAGTGATAACAATTTAATAAGATGTAGGGCTTGCCTGTTTGTTCGAAGTAAAAAGGTAATCTAAATTTTATCATCAGCGCCCCCTAGAAAAAAATGGTACCAGCGTGGTACCTGATCCATATTTAAAATCATCATCATCTAGCCAAGTTTCGCTAAATCCTGTTCCTTCGTTCATATACTCACCCATCCGCCATATTTTGCATCAGGATTATCTTTATGCCACTCCTCTTTCATCTCATTTTGTTTCTGCCAATTTATTTCATTTGTTGGCTGATTACAAAGATCGCAGGTATTTTTGTTAATGATGCTAAAGATGTGGATGCAACTGCCATCACGCATTTATCTCACCCACCAATCAAAGTTTGTGTAGTGCAAGCGTTGGAATCGAACCAACTTTTCCCCCAGGAAAGCCGCCAGGCGCTTGCTATCTTGGCAATTAAAAGGAAGGTTAAAATTGCCAAGAATGTTTTAAACTGGTTTAGCCCCTAATTGTGCCAGTAAGGCTGCAACTTCAGGTGTGATGGTGCCGTTCGCCGCAGGCACTGCCGTTGCTACCGCAGGGGCAGGAGCCGAGGCTGTTCCTAAATAAGCATTTGCTTTAGCAAGAGCAGCAGCATCAGTGGTTGCATCTAATAAAATCCAAGGCGCAGATTTACCAGGCTTTGCAGTTCCCTGCCCAATGCGGGCTAGAACCTTCTGGCCGATCTTTTGCTTCAGAGAGTTGCGTAGTGCAACATTAAAAAATAAAACGCTATCGTAAGATTTATTGGTATCAAGATTAACTAAAGATACTTCAACTGCTTCAGCGTCGCCATGAATTGTTTTAATGCCGACTTTGTAATCAGTTGGAGTAATGATTAGTAATTGTCCTGCTAGATCAGCAACCTTTGGGCCGCTTTCACTCATTGATGGTGGTGAGAAGGTCATTCTCATTCCCCCTTTTCTGTTTGGTTTGTGGTTTGGATTGGGTGTTGCATTTGTTGTTGATGAATTAGATTTGATTCTAACTCCTCCTTCAACTTTTTTAAATCATTTATAGTTGCTTCATCAAGACTCATGCAGTATCTCCAGCGCAAGCAACTGATTCATCTTTACTAAATGGTTGGAAATATGGGCAGTAATTACAAAGGCGGCTGCTCACCTTTGGTATAACTGCCCACATCGACGGAAACTGCTCAACATCAATTGATGTAAGCAGCGCATATAAATTATCTAATCGCTCAAGGGCCGCCAAAGCAATCTTTTCATCATAATCATAAAGTTCAATGTGCATATCATCTATTCCACCTGATGTTGGTAAATAGATTAAAGCAACTTTATTTACAACTGCGCCCATCTGGGCTAAGCCATAACCATATAATTGAACTTGGATTTGTTGCTGAGTGGTAGCGCCACTGCTGCGGCGTTCTTTTAATCCACTAGCACCTGTTGTTTTCCAATCCATTACGATTCCACGAACTTCATCATATAAATCAATGGTGCCAGATAATCCGCCTCTGATCGTAACTTTTTGTTCGACTTGAAAACCTTCAACTTTTTCAAATATTTCCGCTAAGTGAGAATGAATTGCAGTTCCAACTTGAGCAGCCCAATTACCACTAGAGCCTTCATTAGCCTTTGGAATATCAATTAACTTATAGGCTAAACGGCGCAAGCATTCGTGGCCGATTTCAGATGGGCCAATAGATACTTGCTTGCTTCTAGGTGTCCAAGTGCCAGCATCGGTAATGATTTTTGCAATATCCATTGCCATTTGCTTGCTTGGTTTATTTGGTGCTACTAAGTTATTCATCATCCTCATCATCATATTCATCTGGTGTAATTGGATTAAATGGCGGTGTATCAATCGTTGGAGCAGGAATGATACTACTCATTATCTTGCTCCACGATTGAGAAACGCCGAGAGTTTGAAATAACTTCTAAGGTATCTAAAACCTGCGCAGGTAAAATTTCCTTAGCACGCTTTATATCAAAACGCCTAGTTTCGATAAAACTCCATCGAACTACTGGCCGATTTTGATACATACCAACTTCAGCATCGCCAAGAGATTGCTCGATGTGCGCTCTGGCTACATCTGCTACCTCTTGCCATTCTTTGATCTTGGCTAGAGCATTTTTATAGTTCTCTAGCCAAGCAGCGGCGTTGTTATCAAAATCAACAACACCTTTTTCAATTTCTACACTCACTGATTTACCCCCTTATTTGTTTACCAGTATTTGTGCTTTAACCAATGATTCCAGGCTTTGCAAGCACCGCCTGAACCATAATGCCGCCCAAGATAGGCAAGGGCTGCAACCATTTGCGCTGCTGGAGCATCTGAGCGTTTCATCCCAAGATTCTCCATAGTTCCATCCAGTAATTGGCCAATTCCTTCGGCTGAACTAATTGGATTCTTGGTATCGTTCCAATGGCTTTCTTTAGTCATTAGTTGATCCCAACATTTGAAATCTTTATTGTTCAATAGTTCCTTTGCCAAATCTCTAGCATCCACTTGATTAATCAGCATTTTAGGCTGAGTAGATAGTGGGCTAACCCGATCTGGTGCAACTGCTTGAACTAATAAAGAAGTCATTGCGCTAACCCCGATGATGAGCGCAATTCTTTGGCTAACTTTTCTATATTCAGGTTTGATTGGATTGCTCCTTTCATTTTCACCTTTTCATACCTGCGAATCATCTCCTTTACATAAGGCAGATTCACTTGCAGAAATGATGCTATGTGTTGAGGAGTACTTCCTTCATCGTGCATTTTACGAACAGTTTTGGCTTTACCCTTGCGTTCCACGAACAGAGATTGTTTTTTAAATAATCTCCTACGCATCTCGCCAGTAGTTCCACCCCAAATGCCGAATCGGATTTTCTCCTTTATCGCGTACTCCAAGCATTCCTTTCTATGTATGCAGATGTTACAAATCGATTGCAACTCTGGGAGGCGCTCTGCCTCAAGTATCTTTCCATCAGGAAAGAAATAGTCTTTGTTTTCCAATTTTGCACAAAGCGCATTGGAAAATTTGGGGGAATCAGATAGGAAGTCAATGGGCCTCATTTATCAGAAAGCCATTGAGTTAAATCTTGAATCACCCAAGATTTTTCGATACCTGCATTGCGCCGTTTAACAATCACATAAGCAGGGGGAATAAAATCTAAATTTCTTGCTCTTGCATAATTCTCAGCCTCAATTTGTGCTTCAGCCCAAAAGATAGGTAGGTCTAACTTCTTTCGATTCTTAAGTTCTAAAATATAGGTAGCACCAGAAATGATTACAACTAAATCGCCTTCATCTCTTGCGCCCGCCTTGGTCAAACGCTCTGCTACAACACCAGCAGCGCGAAAGAATCTTAGAACTGCCGTTTCAAAAGCAGCACCCTTTCTACCATTTGGGTTAGCCATTACTTAACAATCTCCAATCGGATTTTGTTTTTATCTTGAACTGTTTGAATTATCTCCTGGGCTAAATCGAGCAACTCTCTCTCAGTAAGTTTTGCAACCTTTAATGCCATTGGCGGTAAATTCTTGCGAACATTATCCAATCGCATTGTTGCAAAATCATCACGCAGATCAGCCTTGGATGCCTTTTTAATTTCGGCAAAATCACTGAGTTCAATTTCATCGCTGATATTTTCAATCAAATCAACGCAGGCTTCCCGCTCCTCTAAATACAAATAGTAGGAGCCATCATTAGAAATAAAGATTCTAAAAATCTCACTCCAGTTATCACTCATTTGCTTAACGCCTTTTTCATCTTGGCGCGGCTGCGTTCTGCCTTTTTTACCTGACCTGCCCAATCATCGGTGCCATTGGTCAGGATGCTGGCAAGAGAAGCCCCTACTAGGGCTAAACCTGCTGCACCTATCATTATTGCTATTTCCATTCCTTACCCCCTTTTAACGCCCAGGTTTGGGCTTAGGCGTAAGTGTGGCACACATAACTGACTTTTGCGGGGGCAAGTGGGCCGACACGCTGAGGGGTTGGATTTGCAGGTACTTGACCCGATAGTCAATTGTCTATACATTTATCTCAATGGGTTGCAAAAGGTAATCCAATAAAAGGAAGGCACCAAATGAATACAGCAACAAATTTAACACCAGCAGAAAAAGCAGCACGCACACGCAGAATAAATAAAGCGTGGATAGCAAAAGATGAAATGGTTGCATCTGAATATAATGCTTGGGTAAAAGCATTAGATAGTTTTTGCCCACCACGAGATAGTGTTATTGATGCTTTAGAAAAAAAGCGTGATGAGGCAATTGCAAAAATTCAAGCGGAATTCGAACAAGAATATAATGCAGTAATGGAATCATTTAATAATTTAATGAAACCAACAAGCGATGTTTTAGACCAAGCCCGTGCCAAAGCATGGGAAATTTGGGGAGATGATTGTTTGGGAAAATTCTAATGCAGCGCTCTAAAAAGTATCTGCAAGTTCGCAAGGTAGCCAGGATAAGTTTCTGGCTACTAATGCTGGCCACGATTTATTTCTTGGCAACTCATATTAACTACACCGCCGACGGCTACTGCTTCGGCTCAATGGATAATTGTTACCTAAAGGAAGGTAAGTAAATGAAACAAAAGGATTTTTCTTTTATGGATTTCTATGATGAAATCATTGAGCAAAAATGCCAGAAAAACATTATGAACCCATGTGGTAATCAAGCAGTTACTGCTTTAATTGTTAGGCATGGTTATTTACCAATTTGCAATGAATGTTTAAAGGAAGGTAAGTAAAATGAAAAACTGCCAAATGTGTGAAAACCCTAACGGCAACTTAGTTCGCCGCTGGTATCAATACGATAATGGCGAGCAGTTCCAATGCTTAGTCTGCCCGAAGTGCGATGTTTTACATTCCAATATTATGATGAAAGGGAGGTGAAACAATGGGCGCAATGAAAGCATTATTTACAGAAATGCAAATGGATATGCTGGCATCGGCTGAGGTTCTAATTACTGCTAGCAATAGCAGCGATCCTGATGAAATGGCTAGGGCTATCTATGTAAGTATGAAAGTTTTAAATCCGCATCTAAAAACACTAACAGGAGAATAATGGCCACGAAACCGCAACGATCAGTAAGAATTGCAGATGCAATTTGGAATAAGGTAAGAATCAAGGCAGCAGCGGAGGGCAAAACCGCCTCTGAGGTAATCAATGATTGTTTAAAGGATTACATCAAATGAGAATCCTTTGGGCAGTATTAACGGCGATAGTGGCCGTCGGCAAGGGCAGGCGGCCCCTGCCTTGGGCAATCCTGGGCTTTATGGGAGGTTGGGTGGCCTTGGGCATTGCCTGCCTCAGCCGCCAGCGCCCGCTGCGGCCAGTGCCATCCTGGGCGCTTAATCTGGGCTACCAGAGCCAGGCTAAGCGGGCTTTTGCCAAGATCGACACGCCGAAAGATTTATTGGACTAGATTTGCGTGTATAGACAATCGCCTATACACTTATGCCATCGGAACAAAAGGTTCCAAATAAAGGGAGGCACCAAATGAAGTTAGTACCAACAACAGAAACAGTAAAGATTCAATGGTTTGCAATTTTGCACGATGGTTCAAAAATGCGTAACAATAAAGGTTTTCAACATAATGCTTGGGATGTTAAATGTTCTTGCGGTTGGGAATCAAGAACTGGTGGAGCAATTAAGGCTTGCGTACAAAGAGAAGTAGAAGCGCACAAATGGGATGCACACCATTATACTTGGCAGGCAAGTAACTAAATAGAATTGAGGAAACTCCTCAATAGAAAAGGAAGGCACCAAATGGCTAGAGTAATAAAAGAATGGATCAGTAAAGATGGTTCATTTGCAATAAAAGTAAATGATGATATGAGTTATCAAATACTTAAAGATGGCGAAGTTACCAACACTAATCACGCAATGGATAAGTGGTACGACACCGCAGGGCAAGTTGTTACACATATTCAAAATGATATTGATTTTGGATATTACCCAAAACTTGCAGGCATCAAAGGTGAATTAATAAAAGCATAATTAAAAAGAAAAAAATCCCTACCTCCGCCGACGGCTGGCGAGGTAGGGATTTTTTATTGGGCTAGCGCTTGCGCTATACCCTGCTCTAAGGAAATCTTTGGTTCATAAATCATATTCATAAATCTTGGGTTACCAACACGATACTCAACGCCAACTGGCGCAGTTATATCAGTTTGGATTGGTGCTAAATATCCAGCAGATAACATCATCATTTCTGCTAAATCAATAAAAGAGGTTGCCCTACCAGAGCAGATATTCATAACTTCAACGCCATTAAGAATGGCTGCAAAAGTTGCTTGAACTACATCGTCAATATGTACAAAATCTCTTACTTGCTGACCTGATCCCCATATTTTAAATGGTGATGCTTTCGCCTTAGCCCTAGCAATAAATGATGGGAATGGATAATCTAAAGATTGATCTGCGCCGTATCCTGAAAATGGGCGAAGGATTGTTACCTTTAAGCCTTCATCTCTGGCGTACTGCGCCAGCATCTCACCAGTTAATTTACTCCAACCATAAGTTTGATCAGGAGTTCTAATGTGTTCTAAATTTATATCTTGCTCAGATAATCTTGCTTTAAATCTTGCTCGCTGCAACATAATTGGATAAGCAGCAGAGGATGAGAAATAAACTATTCGCCCAGGGCGGGTTCTAAGCGCCCATTGGAATAGGTCAGAATCAATCGCCAGGTCAGTGGCAACTGCCAAAGGATTACCTTCAATGGTGGCTCTGCCACCGACAACGGCGGCTAAGTGGATTACAACATCAAAGTAAGTGTTATCGGCTGCAAAGAATTTGCGAGCATCAATGCCTGATTTAATATCAAAGCCAACTACTTCATTATTCTTTGTATCTAGCGCTCTATGAAAGGCTCTACCTACAAATCCTTCATCGCCTGTAATTAGAATTTTCATTATTGCCACAAATTGTAAATATTAGGCCTAATACCGCCAACTAAATCTGATTCATAACGACCCTGCCCTATTAATCCAGGTTCAATTGCATATCTATTTAATTTATTACTTAATGAGTTCATTTCAATATCCCCAAAATTTTTACCAGTTAATCCAGTAAAAATAGTAGGAATGCAATTAATTTTCAATGCTGTGGCATGGCCGCCATAAGATTCATCTATTTTGTAAATTTTATCAGTAATTTTAGTTGATTTGATTAAATGATCACCAAAACTTACTGTATCCCAATCATCAGGAATTTCAGGCCAAACTTGTTCTAGTTTTTCATAAAAATTATCCACAAACTCACAATCATCATCTAAAAATAAAACACTTTTATATTCTTTATATTGAGAATAAAAAAGCCTATTAAGCCAATTCATTGTATTGCAGAATATTGGGCTCATATCTGTATTTAAATTATCAATGGCTGGCCATTTATGCCAAGTTATTTGTAATTTGCTTAATTGATGTGTTATACCTTTTAACCTATCAGGGCGTCTATCCAAATTAACTACAATTACTGCATCAAAAAGATCATTTATTTTCATTTTAATTTTGCCAATAAATCTTGATACTCTGCACCAGCCATATAAGCATCAAAGGCAACCTTATCGGCTGAGTAAACTTCAGGAGCATTTACCCTGGCGTAATTATCATCCATTGGCGCCTTGCCATTGAAGGCGTGGCAATGCTCAATGATTACATCAGGTAGGTATTTAATCTTGCCTAAATCTTGCCCTAGTTTTAACCAAAAGTTATCTAAGTATAAATGGCGCTGAGTATCAGGAACCATTCCTCGCAGATGCTCAACTATTTGAGCAGACATCGCTACCGCAGTTGGTAGCGCTGAGCCTTGGAATAGATCGTTGCCATAAACAATATCTGAGCCTGTATAAAGTTCCTCGACAAACTTTTCATCCCAGTTAGCAGTTCTTGGGCGGTGATCATCACCCATAAATGCAAAGTTATCAAACTCGCCTATAAATTGGCGGGCTATGTAATTTAATGGGTAAGCCATCCCACCAGTTTCATTATGAATCATAATTACAGATTCAACTGGCAGTTTCCAGGAATACTCATTTCGAGTTTCATCATTAAAATCTACTATGTAAAATCTTGCAGCCTTTGTATTTGTTTCTACAAAAGCCTGCTCTAAGGCAATGGCATTATCTGGCCGCCCGCGAGTTGGAATTAAAACTACTAGATCACTCTTTACCATTTGCTAACTCCCCCGCTATCGCAAAATAAGCAGCGCCATCAATGTAATTATCAGCCTTATAGGTTTCCATTGATCTTGCCACCTTGATTAGTGCGCAAATCATAGCGCCTTGCTCTGGTGTTATCTCGCAATCAAGATAAGCAGATAGAAGCCTGCTGATACGATTAAAGTTAATAGCAGGCGTTCCATAATCATCTTGCCTGTCGGTGTGAGTAAGCCTCTTGGCTTCATCTAAAATTTTCCCCCGATTCATTTATTTACTTAGAGCCTAGGCCGTATTCTTGCTCTGTTTTATCTGCCCACTTAGCGGCTGGGCCAGCGATTGAACCAATTAAAATTGCATATTGAGGAGCAAGATCAGCAGCCAGTGCAATTCCCATTGTTACCGCTGATGCTAGAACTGCTCTTGCATAAGATTTAAAAGCAGAAATTGTTTTAGGGTCTTTTAATTTAGCGATTAACTTTTTCATTTTTATCCTTTAAGGGCGAACTACGCCCATTATCAGGGAGTAGGAGCGTTTCCTAAGATACACACCATCTCCATTTGATTGGCTTCCTACACTACCACTTGAGGTATTACCTTCGATAACTTGCAGGTATTTTAGCGCAGTATTGTTCCATTTTACGATTCCGACATGATCAGGTTGAGCATCATCATCAAACTGGAAAAATACAATATCTCCAGCCTGAGCCTGACCTATTGGAATTACTTTGTTTTTTTTAGCAAACCATTTAAGGCCAGCATCGCAAGAGGCAAATCCTTTTTTACTTTGTGCTGCAATATTAGATATTAAACCAGCCTCATTAAAACACCAGGAAACAAAGGTAGCGCACCAAGGTTGATTATTAGCGCCATACCATTTACCAAAAATAGTATTGTTGTTGCCACTCTCTTTATAGCCAATTTGTGCTTTGGCTATCTCAACTACTTTGCTCATAACACCCCTTTTATTTTTTAACTAACAATCTGTAAATTTCATCTATTCTGGCCTCTAGCCGATCAACTTGGCAGGTTATACTATCAATGCGATCTCGAACCGAGTTTCCACCATTGGGTTTAAGTTCGGAAAGATAACTCTTAACTAAAAATCTTACACCTGCAACTAAAAATCCAGTTAAGGTTCCAACCGCAACAGCGATTGAAGCCCATTCGTTAGCGGTCATTTGGTAATTACCAACACACTCATTAATGCGGTACCTGTTGAAGTAATGCCATATATTGCGTTTTCGTGATTAGCAAAAACTGCTTTGTCGCCATTATCCATTCTGTATCCAGTTGATGAAGTTACATTGCTATCACCTAAATAAATTATGCCTGATGATGAATGAAAGTGAACTTCCTCAGCCTGAGCATCTCCTGCTACTAATAAAGTTGCGGCAGTAGTAACTGTTGTTTGGCTTGAACTTATTGGCACATCTCTCCTTAAATAAGCCCCGAATCCTCAATAGCATCGACGGCATCATCGATGCTTTTTGTTATATCTGGGAAATCGTAAAGCATAATTTTGAGGGATTATGCTTGAAGGCCTAGAGCCTGTAAATCCTGAAAGATTGTGCTTTGTTGTAATCTTTTTGATATTGGCTGTAACCCTTCAATCAAGCCATCAAAATATTTAGGCTCAACCCAAGCGGAATAACTGCCATCAGGTGTTAATTGTGCATTTGTATATTCTGTTGAAATACCATCAGGTAATGGAATACCTAATTGCTCTTTAATTTGTGCGTGCCATATATTAAACGCTTCAAGCGTTTCAAATCTTGCCCACATTACGGAGTACCCCACTTTGTTTTTAAATAGTCATATACTAATGTTATATCTCCTGATGATAATTGACTTGGATACAAAATAACTTCACAAATATCACCAATAAATCCTGAACCGCCACCAGTAACATCATAATTACCAATCCTGTCGTAATTTCCAGGGTAGAGAGAATTAGACCAATTACCAGAACTTGTAACTGATTGTGATACATTATCTAATTTTATATCTCTGCTTCCTGTTGCTGTGTGATCAATAGATAAAATATGACCGCCTGAACTTATATTTGAACCATTTTGAGCAATACCTATACTTTGATTGCCACTACTTTGTGTGTACCATAAAATTCTTTCATTTGCGAAACCACCTGTCCAACTTCCGCCAACAAGGCCGCTATTACCTGGAACTCCCAAAGCATTGCTACTAAATATCATTGCAAAACCGCCAGTTGAGTTTGTCCAACCGCTTGGCGTATTGATAACCATAAAAGTTGTTTGAGTTGTGCCGCCAATTTGAGTTCCTAATCCTAAACATTTATCAGCATTTGCACTAAACCTTACACCAGGCTTGCCATTTAAAACAGAGGATTCTTTTGTTGGTTGATTTGCAACTGTGGCTTGTGTTGCATTATTTCCATTACCACTTTTATCAGCCCAAGCACTTACAACATTACTTGAACTAAAAGTAAAACTTGTTGCATCATCAGCATCTAACCAAAATGAAAAGCCCGAAACTGGTGGTGAAACTGTTCTTGGATAATTTTGACTAGCAACAATTCCTAATAAAGTCATTAAGATATATCTCCTAGAATTGTAAAAGTATTTGAACCAGTGCAGACAATTGAGGCAGCAGAGTACTGCGCTCTTAAAGTTGGAGCAGATGCAGTAGCACCAGTTGAGGTGATAGTTACGCCAGCACCTTGAGCAAATGGAACTGCACCAGTGCCAATGCGTTGAACATTAATTACTTGACCAGTTGTAAAAACTGAAGGTGGAACTGTTACAGTTCTTGAAACAGTATCGCTAACAGTTACTAATTTAAAAGCATCTCCAGCAACTAAGGTATAGGCAGCAGTTTGGGCATTAAGGGTTAGTGAAACTCCAGCCACATATTTAAGTCCAGTTGCTTCCGCACTATCCGCTACGAGTGTGGTGCCGTTTGCCCCCACTGTGAGTTTACTGAAGGTATCGTCTCCAGTACCTACAACAAGATCACCCTTGGCATCTATTGCGGTTGCCATAGAGTTTGTGATAGTAACAGTTCCAGATGTTCCACCACCTGAAATACCAGTTCCAGCAGTTACGCCTTCAATATCTCCAGAGGCTGGTGTTGCAAATTGGAAAAAGATAGCAGCACTAGGGCTAGTAAATCGTAAAACTCCACCTTGATTTGTTGCCAAAACTAATGATCCTGATGTTGCAACTGTTGCAGTACCAGCAGTAATAGTTGTTGCTCCAGCGCCAAGATTAATGATGGTTACAATATCGCCTGTTGCAAATAATCCTGTATTAACAGTAATTGTTGTTGCACCAGCATTGCTCATTGTTATTGCATCGCCAGCATCAGCGGCAACTAATACATAAGATGCAACTTTTGCACTTGCTGCGCCGCCTAACATTGCCGTCTGTTGTAGGCTAGTCATTTGGGCTGCGGTCAATACCTGCCCAGTGGTGAAGGTTTGCTTCGACATTATTGCTCCTTAGTCAGTAACTTAAGATACCAGAACCCAAGCGGCCTTGATCGGTGGTGCTATCAAGGATAAACGCCTGAATTAGAGGTTCTGCGGTTAGTATTTTTGTAGTGAACATTGTGTTAGTTATATCGTGCTGAACGCCTTGAACAAATAGTTCCTTAGTAATGATTGAACCACCTGGAACAGTTTTTGTAACATTAACTAGATCAAAGATTTCAAGACTTAACCCAGCCACAATTTTGGTAGGTGCTGAGGAATCTAGGAGATTTATAGTCATTGAATCTATACGATCAGTTGTATCTTTTCGGGCTACTAATAGAGTTTGAGCCTGATCTAAAGCCTCAGCATCGGTTTGAACTAGGATTCCATCACGCTTGCCAGAGTGTAGAAAGTAGGTATCTATCGAGGTTTGATCAAAAACATTTTGGCTAGTTCCATTTAGGCGAGTAACTGTTACATCATTTACCAACAAAGTATCATCGTTGGCAAACTCAATTTGTTGATAGGTAATTGCAGAACCATCATCGGCAAATACTGTTGGAGTTTCATCTGCCTTTTTACTAATTGTATCCCTAGATAAAAATGTTGCGTTGCCTTCGGCGTCAATAAAAAATCCGCCAAACTCTGAACTTTCGACCAATTGAATCGCTGTAAGCAAATCTCTATTAGATGTGCCAGGATCACTTTGAAGCAAACTATTGCCAGAATTTACATCACGCTGAGATTCTGGCCAATTTACAACATCAAGCAATGTATTAATTCTATCGCCACTTAATTGAGGTGAGCCAGCGCCAGCAACAGTGCTAATGCCAATACTATTTAGCAATCTAAAACCATCAACACATTGCAAGGTAATCTTAGAGGTTTCATCTATACCTAAACCATAGGTGCTGTTGTAGGCGGTAATATAACCAGAGTAAAGATAGTAGCGATCAGTTCCGCCACCATCATCATAATCTGCAAACACACGAATCTTGCGCAGTGGTAGTAATTTGCCATAATAGGGAGAGGATGTGTTAGCGGGCGACCAATCACCATTGTTATCTGCCAAAATTACAGTTGCAGCACCAGCCTCAAATTTATTAAGAATGCGGTTTCTGCCTCGGCGAATATTTACTTGCAAGGCAATATCTGAAACATCAACTACATCGCCAGGTGCATCGGCTAAAATACCAATGCCAAGCGGAGTAGTTGGATCATCGAGCAGAAGGGGATTGCCAAAGGCGGGGCCGTTTTGGAAATCTATCGAAACACCAAGAACTGGAGTACCTGGCATTACAAATCCAAAACTCTAGCGTTGATTGCCCTGCCTGAAGTTTGACCTGCTAACAAACCATTCCTGATTGATTCTTGCAAATCACTCTGCACGATTGCATTACCAGCATTATTAACAGTTACATTTACTGAGGCACGCTCACCAGCACGATAGGCTAGATAATCAGGTAATGTAGTCATTGATTGCCCAAATGTATTTGCGGTAGGTGTATCAGGGATTTTCTTTGTTGCTTGCACCTTTGCTAATAAATCCTCAATGGTTTGTTTTGAAGCAGCCAATCTAGCCTTATCTGCTGCAAAAGGATCGGCAGTGGCAGCGGTTGGCACATTTACAGGAGCAACAAAGGCACCTTTGCCAACGGCTGCAAGATAAGCATTTAATTCTTTAAGTGCTAATTTCCAACTCTCACCTGCTGCATAACCTGCCGCATCCCAACCCTTGCCAAGTTCAACATTGCCAGTAACTGAGGCGATGTATTTAAGAACTTCAATGTTGGTTAAATTCCATTTACTAGCGAGAAGGTTTACTTCCTCAGTTGAAATTTTCTCATCAGCAATAACCATCAAAATATCGGCGTATCTTTGCGCTGCAATATTCATACGATTAGTTGCCTCATAATTAGCAAGTAATTGATTGTACATTGCTTTTTGAGCAAGGTTTTGTTCTTTAAGAAGGTTTAATCTAACTGCCTCAAGTTGAATTGGGTCAGTTTCAGATGTAGGTGTAACACCCATTGCCTTTAATTTATTTAAGGCTTCTTGAGTTGCCGCTTGCTTTTTTTGCTCAGCAGTTAGTTTGGTAGTATTACTTAAAACTTTACCAGTAGCATTAGCAACTTTTTCAGCGGTCTTTGCTCCAGGTGCGCCATAAACATTTCCCCAGCCAGGAGTTAATGCCCTGATCTTTACATTCTGAGCATCAATTGCATCATTGTTTTTAGTTAATTGCTTATAGGCAATTAAGCCCGCTGTTGTAAATGTAGCAATTGCTCCTGCTGCGGCTAAGGCTGAGGCTCCACCTGTTGCAAAAGCGGTACCAACTCCTGCTGCGGTGGCTGCCGCTGCCTGGCGCCCGAAGGCGGTAGTTAGAATATTGATAGCACCAGTTATAGCAACAATTCCAGCATAAACTTTTGCCGATGCAAAGGTAGCAATTAATAAACCGCTTAGAGCCTTGATAGTTCCTAAGTTGCGCTGAATATAATCAAATAAATTAAAAACTTGAGTTAGTAGTGCAGGCAGTTTTGTTAGGATTGTATCTAAACTTGATGCTAATTTATCTTTATTAGCGGCAATCCATTCCTCTAATTTAGGTAAAACTTTTGTAGTAATTACATCAGCAAATTTTTCAATAACTGGTAAAAGGGCATAACCAAGGGTTTCAAGAACTTCACCATAGGCAATATTTAAACCTTTTAATCTAAACTCTAAAGTTTTGGCACGAATATCAGCCTGATTTTTAAAAGTATCATTTAAAACATCAAGTGCTTTATTAAAGTTTTTTGATTTAATTGTATTGGCATCAAGTGGAACACCAAGCCGAGTAAGAGCGCCAAGGTTGCCATTTACCGCTTTACTTAATGCTAAAGAAACAGAGGCTAAATCTTTTCCTGTTCCAGCAGAAATATTTAAAGCAGTGCCTAATAAAGATTGAGCAGAGGCAACATCACCAGTTGCCCTGGCTAGGGTAGCCAGCGCTGGCCTTAATTCATCATCGGCAACAGAAACTTCTTTTTGTAATAAAGTTATGTATTCCTCAGTGCTTGCAATAACTGCATCTGTTGCACCAACAGTATTTCTTAAAGTAGAGGCAAGCAATGCCTGGCTCTTTTGATCCTCCATAGCAGCACGAACTGCATCAGTTCCTACTTTAACAGTGAACGCACCAACGGCAGCGCCTGCTGCGGCAAATGCTAATGCTGATCTTTTAGCAAATTTATCAAAATCTTTACCAAGTTTGGCTATATCTTTTTGAGCAGCCTTTGAACCTTTAGCAGAGTATTGAGTAATGATCCTTGCAATTACTGCGCCAACGGCCATCTCAACTCCTACCATTCAAATTAGTTTGTAATGTTTTTTTAGCATCCTCTAAGGCTGCTGCAACTCGCCTTTGAATTTCATCTTTGTCTTTATCAACAACTGCCCAAATAAGGCGGGAGGCTTTGCCAAATGAATTGCTTAAATATCTAATAAATTGATTTCTTGATGCGTTGCCACGCCTGCCTGCAACTTCAAATATTGCACCAGCAGCACTCTTATTAATTAACGCACCAGCGCTAGTGGTGTAATCACCACGAACTTTACCTTGCGCTCTGCTTTTTACAATGCCTGTTTGAATTTCACTAACATCCCACGCTGGCCAGCCTGCGCCACCGCGAGTTCTTGGATTAGCGGCTGAAGTTTTACGCCAGCCGCGCATCGGAGTTCCATAAACAGGATTAGTAAATTGAACTACTAAGTTATCTGCTGATCTTTCAGCGCTAGTTAATGCGTCATTAATTACTTTGTTAAATTTTCTAGCCGCTGCTTTATCAAATTGTTTTAAGGCATCTTGCGTTTCTTTGATACCTGTTAAAACGATAACCTCATCAGCCATATTTATTTGCCTTTGCTCTTTCCTTTAGATAGGCGAACATTGCTTCTAAGACACCATCAGGGGCATCTATCAAATCAATAGGAGAGATGCCCAACTCCACCGAGGCCGTTGCAATTGCAAAGGTTAGGCTATCTCGGTGGATTCTGAATTTGGGTCTGAAATCATTTCAACAGATTCCAGCGTATCTAAAAATTCTGGGCCAAAAGGTTTTACAACTCGGCCATTATCTTTCAAAGATTGCCAAGCGAGGTAGTAGATGTGTTCCATCTTTTGATCCTCTGCAAACAATTTTGCCAATCCTTTACCAAACTTTTGTTCAAAAGCAACGATGGTGCGAGGGCGTAGTGAAAAAACGCTATCTACACCATCGTTAGTTTTGATCTTTAGTGATAATCCATCCATTTTATTTCCCCCTAGTTAGTTATGATGTTGCTTTTGTTATTGCACCTGATATTGGCCAGGTAACACTTGCTGTTGCTAGTTCTCCAACGGCACCAGATAGTGGCTGCCATTCTGAAACTAAAGCATTGAATGAATATGATGGATTTGTTGCAGTTGTACTTCCTGCTACTGGCTTAATTACCATTGCAGCAGAAGTTCCAATTGTAGGGTAAATAATTGATTCAAGAAGTCCAGAACCGAAATCCTGGAAAAATTCAACTGTTACCTGATTATCTGCTAATCCCGCAACTCTAGTGCGTGCGGTGTTTCCGAAAGATGTTGTATCTACTACATCTAGTGAGGTGCTTAAAGTTATTGAACTTACATAACTTGAAACATCAGTGCTTGCGAAAGTAACTGAAGCGTTAGTTAATACGATTCTTGCCATTATGCGACCGCCTTAGTGATTGATCCTGAAATTGGCCAAGTAACAGATGCAGTGGCTAATTCGCCAACTGCGCCTGATAATGGTTGCCATTCTGCAACTAATGCAGAAAATGTATAGGAAGGGTTAGTTGCACCTACTGTTGTATCAACTGGAGTAACAACAACAGTAGTTGTAGTTCCAATCAGCGGATAAATTGTTTGTTCAACATTTGATGTTGCAAAGTCCTGATGAAATTCAAGAGTTACAGAATTATCTAACAAACCAGCAACACGGCTTCTTGCTGCTGTTGATGAGAACCCTGTTGTGTCCACTACATCAGCACTGGTACTTAAAGTAACGCTTGCGATGTGATCAGATAAATTAACTGAATTTATCGTAACCTTCGCATTTGTTAATACTAATCTTGGCATTATTTATCGGCTCCTTCTTGGATTGCTGGTTTGGTTGTTCCCCCAGTTGCCTTAATGTGATTGCCAGTAATCAATGCTTCGATGTTGGCTCCTGCATTAAGCAATTCTTTTTCGGTGATTGATTCACCTTTCTTTTTATTACAAACCTCTACTTCTGAGGTAATTACATAAGACATTTTTTCTCCTTAACCCCAAAGTGTGAGGCGGTATCTATAAGATAGGAATAAACTGCCAGCAGAATCATAAGTGCCACCTTCAGCGCTAATAACTCTAAGTGTGTTTACTGCACCACCTAAAGTTCTATCGCCTTCAATAGCAGCCTTAATTGAGCCAGCCCCTGATCCTGCTAGAAAAGCATCTAACTTATCTTGGGCAACTCTTTCTGATAGGCGTTGAACAATCACCAAGACATCACAATTGGCTTGGTCTAAACCTCGCGCATTGTTTATATCGAAGGTGAAATCTAATTGGCCAACAATCGCTGCTGGCGGGCTAACAGTATCTGGAATTAAATCATACACTCTAAGCCCAGTAATTGTTTGAAGGCGAGTTTTTAAACCATCTCTAACATTGCTTGGGATCACTTAGCCAAGCCGCCATTCTTGCGGAATGGGCGAAGTAGAACTTCAACATCAGCATCAAGGCGAGAATACAATCTAACAGTTCCCATTTCAGGGCTACCAGCAATTCCAAATGGTGATTGCCTGCGACCAAATAAGCGTGATGATTGAATCAGAGTAGCCATATTTACTTCAGGTGGTACTGCTGAGAATCCCCAAACACCTTTAATTCTAAGTGATTGAGGTAATTGATAAGGAAAAATATAACTGCCAATTGCTAAAACTCTATTGTAAGGCCAAGATTTAATTGGGTTATTTATTGGCTCAATCATATAATCGCTAGTTGCCCAAACAGTTCCATAGGTAAAATCAAAATTATCATCAGTAGCAATTTCACTAACTGTTATTATATCATCGATGTTTACTGTATATGGATCAACTGGAGTGTAATAGCGAGTTACTGTTGATTGAGTTGTTCCATTAACATAAAAGAAACGCTCAGTATAATCATCAATCATCCTACTAGCCGAAGTAATAGCAGCCTCTAAAGCAGTATCATCTACTGAATCAGTGATATTTAATGAGGCTTTTAATTCAGCCAATGTGCAGTAGCCATTAGTTATTGCCACGCTTTATCCTTCTTTCCGCTTTAGGTAAAATCGCTCTTTCAAGTTGCGGCTGGGCAGTAGCCGTTTCTTTAGGTTTAATTCTTTTATTAAAAATCTTTTTTAATTTTTCCATAATTTATGGTGCCTATCATCTAGCCAGTATGATTTTTGATGAGGCAAAATTGCCCCTGTATGCACATATATTGGAAATCCAAGGGAACGAATGCGACGGCTGAAAAGTAAATCCTCGCCTATCCATTCGCCATTTACTGGGCCATCCCAAAACCAACACCAATTTTTACCCATACTAGAATCGGCTGTTTCACGCATCTTTTCAAGAACGCTGCGGTGAATTAAAAGGCAACCTGTACCTGCGGCATCTATTTCAAAAACTTTGTTCTCATCATATTTATAGAGAGGTAAGAATCCCTCTGGTGCATCTTGGAATATTGCTGGAACTGGTTTTGGATATTCACTCTTGCCATCATTAAAAGCAGCAAATACCAATCCTGCTACAACTGGCCGTTCTAAATCGTGGGCTGTATCAATCAACTTATCAAAAGTTGCAACACCTAGTTGCTGATCGCTGTCCACCATCAAAAGCCAATCAGATTTTGTACTATCCAAAAATTGTTTAACTATTTGATTACGAATCTTAGAAAGTAATCCTGAACCTTTAACTCTTACAAATGGCCCTAATCTTGATGATCTTGATTGGGCTAATTGAATTAATGTGTAGGCAAACGATCCATTTACTTGGCCTGAATCGCAAGAACCTATTGTTACTTTATGTGCGCTTTTCATAATTCCCCCGAACTACTTAGGAGTTTAGGTGGCTTAATCGGGGGAGGTTAAGCCACCTAAACAGTTCTTAATTACCTTCTAATTTAGAAGGATGGTGCTGCTAAGCCAGTTCCGCTAATGATTGATGCGGCTAATGGATAGCGTTCTGCGGTGAAGGCTGCATAACCATAAACAACTGTTTTAACAGTTAGGTTACTTGCGCCTGTTGCCTCAAAACGAAGTGAGAATGGTGATCCTGGTTGCTCGAATAGGTGCATCTCGCGTGAATCAACCAAATAGATTTCATCTTGATCAGTGCTTAAAGTAGTTTGAACTGAAGCATCTGCAATAATTGGTAATCCAAGTAGTGAATAACCTGAGTTTCCATATTGCGCAACGCCTGCTCCTGTTGCAACGGCATTCATTACGCCGTTTGCTGATGGAACTACTAATGGGCGATTTGAACCATCAACGCCTGCTAGCAAGAATGCTAGGCGGCGTGGGTGCATAATCCAATGTGTTGGAGTTGTAAATACATTGCTTTGAACTTTCTGCAACGCATCAGCCAACTTTGGATATAGAAGTGCAACAGTTGGAGTTGTTGCAGTGAAGGTGATTGCGTTTCCACCAGAGGCACGAATACCCTTGATAGTTCCGTTTGTTCCAGCACCATTGATAATCTGTGAGTTCAATGTTGTGTGCCATGAACGAATTAGATCGCCAACTACGAAGGAATCAATACCTGTTCCACGCTCAATTGCTTGGCGTGATAGGTCTTGCTGTCCAGCGATAGTGCGAACATTTACAGTTAGCAAAGTATCATCAGCATCAGTTTCAGAAACATCAGTTGCCTGAGTTTGTTGAATTGCTGTTGATGTACCAGTAGTCATACGGCTAATGTTTAAAGTCATTCCAGCCGCTGGTAGTGCGATCTTATTGGTTGCGAAGTCTGCTGTTGGGCGACCTGCGCGAGCCAATGGTGCAGCAAGATCAGTTAAGTATTGAGGAACTACTAAACCTTCAAAGTTTGCAGTTGTTCCATCACGACGCTCAACTTCTTCCTCGCGCATATGGCGAGCAAGACGATCTGAAGCACTGAAATCTTGCTTGAATTGTGCATTAAAAGCATCTTTAATAAATGATGCTCCTGATTGAGCAGTATAGGTACGCTCCTCGCGGGTTACCTTTGCGCCACCAGACTTTGGCATTGCTACATCTGCAACTGCTGCACGAACTTCTGCAACCTTTGCATCTGCATCTGCCTGGGTCTTTAGGTTTTCAATCTTTGTATCTAGCGAGCGTGATTCTGCAACTAAAGCATCTACCTTAGTTGTTTCATCAGCAGTTAGATCGGTGCGATTCTCTGCGGCTACTGCCTCAAGAACTGCATCCATCTCTGCCTTCACTGCATCGCGGCGTTCAATTACTTTGTCTAAGTAAGACATTAATTTAACTCCTTGGTTGGTTGAATTTTGAGGTGGTGGCGATACCTTGCGCGGCGCTAAAGGGTGCGCAGTTCGCTCCGACTTCATCTGCTGTATTTTTACAACAGAAATTTATTTTGTATTATTGATTATTGCTTGGGCTAGGCGCAATGAAATCTTACGGCTTGCCTCATCTGATGGTTCTTTAAGAGGTGCAATACTTCTTAACTCACTTCTCTTATGCCCAACTAAAGTTTCAGTTGCAACATAACCATCGCGTAATTCTCTGTAAAGTCTAATCAAAACTGCTGGATCATTCTCCTCAGCAGTAATGCTAAAGGTTGAATCAGGTATATTTAATACACCTTCTTGCAACACTCGAACAATTCTGCCTCTTGCAGTTCCACCACTTGAATCCCATTCGACAAAATCGCCGACTACATCAGTGGCCCGCATATCCTCATCATCCTCATCGTGGTAACTAGAAGTATCTGCTCCAATGAAACTAGACATAACTTCAAAGGCTCTCATAATATATTCGTGGCCTTCATCTAAATCTGAAAATACACTTTGCAGAACTGCCATATCCTCTGGGCTAACATCTCGCCCTGATTTTGCTGCCTCAAGTGCTTTAGCAATTTTTTCTCTAGCCTCAACAGTTGTAGTTGGATAGGCTGGATAAGTTACTACTGATACATCGCCATCGGCTAATGAAACCTCAGTTAGAACTCTACGACTACGATCATCGCTCCACTTTTGGCGGATAACTCTGAAACCAAAACTCATTTGATCTACATCGCCACGCTCAACCAGTTTGTAAATATCGCGGGCTTCAGTTGTATCTGCTAACTCAGCCTCAAAATATAATCCACGATCATCCTCATTTAATTTCAATGTGCCATTCTTTGATCGTGCTAGTGGCAAACCTTCGTGGTTAATAAGTAAACGCACATCTGGAGTTTCAGTTAATGTTTTACGAAATGCTCCTGGCGCAATTGATTCTTTAAATGGTAGTGGCACACTTGATTCATTAAATACAGCAGCGTAACCAGCAAGGCGCATTGTGCCATCCTCGGCTGATCTTGCCTGAACATCTTTTACTGTATAAGTGCGGCGTTCAATCTTTTTCATTTCTCTCCTTGATTCTGCTTCTGCATTCAGAGCATCAATTTTGCGTTGCGCCCAGTTCTGCGCTCTATCTGAAAAATTGCTATCCC